>Ga0326760_1000426_pt1 | contig 22815 bp, 28 predicted proteins | sample GCREP_S_FD_207668 | JGI IMG/M metagenome (GOLD analysis project Ga0326760, IMG submission 207668) | Hot spring sediment microbial communities from Geyser Creek Basin, Yellowstone National Park, WY, United States - GCR.EP_S | ecosystem: Environmental > Aquatic > Thermal springs > Near-boiling... | reverse complement strand
CGGTGAGGGAGCACACGGGAGAGCCTGTTCCAATTGCCCTCTACGGGCCGGACGTCGTGACGGACGACGTGCACAAGCTCTCGGAGCTTGCGTGCTGGCGCGGCGCGCTGGGGCATCTCAGAGGCACTGACATAATGCCGCTGCTGGGCAGCTACCTGGCGCTCACGGGTAAGTTCGGCGAGTAGGGCCGGGGCGCGCTACCGCAGTGCGTGCGCCGGTCAAGAGCTGAAAGTGGTGGGCCCGCCGGGATTTATGGGCGGGCGCCGCCCCGAACCCGGGCCCTCCCGGTCTCTAATTGCCCTCAACTATCAGCCGGGCGCTCTCGGCGGGCCGGCCTTGCCGCCCCTCTGACCGGGCTAAGCTACGGGCCCCGCAACGCTCTAAGTCCCGCTTAATTAGCTTTCTCCCTACAACTCCCGGCGCCTCCCTTTTATGCGCAGGCGCGGCTGCGGTCATGGCCGGGGGCGTGGCCGTGAGGAGGGTCGTCGTCGGCCCCCTTCAAACAAATGTATACTTACTGTGCCGCGGGAGCGACTGCATTGTCGTCGATCCAGGAGCTGACGCGCGCAGGCTGCTCAGAGAGCTGGAGGGCAGGCGGGTTCTCGCGGTGGTCGCGACGCACCTGCACTTCGACCACGTCGGCGCGGCTGCAGAGATCGTGAGGGCGACGCGCGCGCCGTTTGTCGTGCACGTGCTGGACTGGGAGATGAGGGGGGCGTTCGCAGAGATGGCGAGGCTCTGGGGCTTTAGGGAGCCCGAGCTCCCAGAGCCAGAGCTAGTCGAGGGCGACGCAGAGCTCCCCCTCGGCCTTAAGGCGGTTCACACGCCTGGACACTCCCCCGGCTCCGTGTCTATAATCGGCGCAGGCTTCGTGCTGGCGGGGGACACGCTGTTTTACGACGGCGTCGGCAGGACGGACCTGCCCGGCGGCGACTTCACACAGCTCGTGAGGTCTGTCTGCAGGCTCTACGCCGAGCTTCCGGAGCGCTTCCTGGTCTACCCGGGGCACGGCAAGCCAACAACTCTGGGCAGGGAGGCCGGGGAAAACGCGGCAGTGCCCCGCTCTCTCTGCGGGCAGCTGGCGGAGGCGGGCGCCGGATTAATGCCGGGAAGAGCCCGCGAATCCGGCGCGTGAGGGGCGCCCCGCTGCTGGCGGCGCTACACTCTCCCGAGCTCCACCCTCACGGCCCCATCGCCAGTTATTTCAACCACGGCGTACCGCCCCCTGGAGAGGGGCCCGGGATTCACGACTACCGTGCTCCCCAGCTTGTCGATGCCGGGCGCCTCGTGCACGTGCCCTACGAGAGCCGCGAGGGGCCTCACGCGCTCCACGAGCTCCCTGACGGCGTCGCTGCCGATGTGCTCGCCGCCGTGCGTTACGTCAACCCTGCACCCCCGCGGCGGGTAGTGGGCCAGCAGTATTAGCCTGCGCCCCGCGCCCTCCACGGCGCTTGCGTCAACCGGGTAGCCTGCCAGGTAGAAGCCGCCAATACTGATGACGCTGCCCTCGATTAAGTAATTGCGCGCCTTGACAGCCGCGTCGGGCGGGTCCATGTTGCCCGTGACCGCGTAGACCGGCGTGCCGTGCGCGGCCAGCGCGTCAAGCACTCCCGCGTCCTCAAAGTCCCCGCCGACGGTTATGACGTCAACGCTCTTGATCACACGCCCGAGCCGCTCGACGGCGCTGGCGCGCCCGTGGATGTCGCTCACGTGGAGGATCCTCACGGTTTGAGCCGCGGCTACCTCCTCGCGATGACCATCGCGTGCGCCGTATCGTAAGGCTCCAGGTGAACGACCTCGAGTATCTCAAAGCCCCTCTCCCTCAGCGTGTTTATCTCCTGCTTGAAGGTCTCTGTCGCGGGCGCCGTGACGTCAATGCTCATGGCCTTTATTACTAGCATCACGTGGCCTCCCTGCCTGAGGAAGTAATCGGCGTTGTCGGCGAGTATCTTGGCCTGAGCCGGCTGCGCCACGTCAATGTATATGACGTCAACTCCCTTGACGTAGTGTGCGTACTGGTGCGGGAATCTGGCGTCGCCCAGAATCGGCACGACGTTTCTCCTCCCCTGATCTACCAGCTTTTCCATGAACTCCCTGAACACGCGCGGCGAGAACTCAACGGCGTAGACGATGCCGCCCTCGCCGACTATGTCGCTCACGTGACTGGGCGTGGTGCCCGACGCGGCGCCGAGGTAGAGAGCGCGCGTGCCCTCTCTGAGCGGCACGAGCCTCAGGCCGTTGAGTATTGCCGCCGCGAGCTTGGAGCGGTACGGGTTCCACTCGCGGTACTCGACGCCGCCCCACTTTATGAGCCTCTCGCCGTAAACTCTCTTGCCCGGCGTCAGGTTCCTCGTGGCGATTCTCTCGGCCCCGTCCTCTAGCCTGGCGACGTAAACGCCGTAGTGGCGCTCGTGCGGTCTCACCTCCACCACCTCAATAGACATCGCCCGGCCGGCCGCCGCCATTTAAATTCTTTGCAGCCGGGCGCCGGGCGGGGCCGCTCACTCCATCATCGCGAGGCGCGCCTTCAGCTTCGCCAGCTCGATGTACTTGTCTTCCAGCCCCAGCCTTCTCGCGAGACCCATTGCCCTGGCGAGCCTCTTGCTGAGCCTTGAGACGACCTCGACGTTGCGCGGGACGAGGCCTGCCCTCACCTTCTTTATATAATCCTCGATGTCCCTGACGGCCGCCTCAATCTCCTCCTGCGCTATATCTACGTCAACGCTGTCGGCCGCGCGCTGCGGCCCTCTCTGCACGTTCACCGTCAGCACTATCGGCTCCACTATTGCCCTCTCCCTGGGCCTCTCAATGCCGTACTTGCCGAGCAGGTATCCCGCTATCAAGTACCTGACAAGCTCCGACACGCCGCTCAGCCCCTCGCGCCTCGCGAGCTCCTCGAGCGCCGACTTCACCTTCCTGTGGACGCGCACGGAGACCACCGCGCCGTCCCTGTCCGGCGCGCGGAACAGGTCCTGATACGCCAGGTCGAACTTCTCAGACAGGCTGCTCACGTGAGGCTACCCGGCCGGCTATAAGCCCTAGCGCTCACTTTCTGGAGCCAGCACAAGCATATTGCACGGGAGCAGACTGCTGGGCTTATAACTGACGCTTAAAAAGCGCCGGCGCGCAGCGCCGGCATGCTGGAGCTTCTCGCAATACTGCCGTTCCTGGCGCTCTCGCTGCTGCACGCCGCGAATGAGATCAGGTTCTGGATGCGCGACGAGCCCGCGCACTTCCAGGCGTGCAGGAAGGTGAGCGTGATAGTGCCCCTCAGGGGCGTGTACCCAGGACTCGAGGAGAACCTGAGGGCCATAACGTCGCAGAGGGCAAGCGCCGACGTTGAGTACATCTTCGTGGTCGACTCCTGGAGCGACCCGGCCCGCGCCGTGGCCGAGAAGTTCGGCACTGTCGTCGTGAGCGGCTCTGAGGGCAAGGGAGCCGCGCTGGCCGCGGGGCTCAGGGCGGCAGGCGGCGACTGCGTGGTCTTTGCAGACGATGACATAAGGCCGCCGCCGGCCTGGCTCGAGAGGCTGACGGCGCCTCTGTCAGTGCACGTCGCGTCGACGACTTACAGGTGGTACGTGGGCAGGGGCCTGTGCCACAAGGTGAGGCTGGCCGTAAGCAACATGGGATTCCCGGCGCTGATATACAGCGGCTCGAGATTCACGTGGGGAGGCTCGACGGCCCTGCGGAGGGAGTTTGCAGAGCGCGCGAGGCTCGCCGAGAGACTGCCTCAGCACGTGAGCGACGACTACGCAGTGACCTCGGCCCTGAGGGAGGCAGGCGCGGCGCCGTGGTTCGCGCGGGGAGCGATAGCCCCAACGCCCGACGCGGACTGCACCATCAGGAGCGCGCTGGAGTGGGGCGTGCGCCAGGTGCTCATGGTGAAGTGGCACTCGCCGCGGGGGTGGTACGCCGGCCTCGCCGCGTACACAGCCGGCTTTCTGCTCTCCGTCGCGCTCCCGGCTGCTGGCGTGCTGCTCCACGACTACTACCTGCTGGCAGGGCTGGCGCTCCACCCCATCAACCTCGTCAAGGACGTGGCAAGGGCCGCGGGCGTCAGGAGGCACGCCGGAGTGCCCGTCGTGGTGAGGGACGCGGCGGCCGCGTGGGCCGTCGGCAATTTTGTCCTCCCGCTGGTGCTGTGGGCCTCTGCCTTCGCTAGGTGCATTAAGTGGAGGGGGCGCAGAATATGCCGCTAGTGAGCGCAGAGGCCCTGTGGGAGGCCATGAGGGCTGTGTTCGAGCTGCTGGCCGGGGCGCTCGCGGCGGCGGGCTTCGGCGAGGCGGGCGGGCGCGCGGCCGCCGCGATCCTCCTGTCCTCGGCCCTCCTCGCCGCCGGGGCCTTCCGGGTCTCGAGGGTTATTGCCGGCGCGCTCCTCGCCGCGCTGCTGCTCCTCACCGCGCTCTCGTCAGCCTAGCTCACGACACCTCGCTGGAGACCCTCTCGAGGTCCTCCTCGGGCATGCCGCCCGGGGCGACTCTAAGCCTCTCCACGAGGGCCCTGCCCCCCTCTGTCCTGAGCAGGTAAACCGCGGCGTCATCGAGCGAGAAGCCCCCCTCGCCGCGCTCTCCCGCCGCCCGCGCGGCGGCCTTGCACGCCGCGGCGACGAGCTCTCTGCTGTGCGTCGTCACGACTACTCTCTTCCCCCTGGCGGCCGCTCTCGCGACGAGCTCGGCGAGCTTGAGAACTGCCCTGGCGTGAAGTCCGGCCTCCGGCTCCTCGACGTAGACAATCCTCAACCCCGGCGCGACGAGCGACAGCAGGACCGGCACGACTCTCCTCACGCTGGCCGGCGCCCTGTAGAGGTGGTGCACCTTGCCGCTCCAGCTGTTAATGTAGACCGCCCCGCCGCCGCCCACTGCCACCCTGCAGCCGAGCTCGCCGAGCACGCCGTTAACAGCCTCGATCTCGGCGTCCCCCAGATTCGTGAAGTGCGCGGCGGCGCCCAGAATTTCCCTCTCTGCCGGCTCTAGCGCCCGCGCGGGGCTCGCAAGCGCCCTGGTGTCGTAGAGGTACACTCCGGCCGCCCTGCCCTCCCTGAAGCAGCTCGGGCTCTTGGCGCTGGAGCTCGCCTCGACGCTCCTGCCTATAGCGACCTCCAGCCTCCCGCAGCGCTTCAGCACTACCGCTCTCGCACGCTCGGCGCCGACTCTCACGAGCTCTCTCGGCTCCGCGCCGAAAACCTCCCGCAGTCTGCCGACGATCCCCCTGCTGTCAGTGGACGCGAGAGACTCGAGGGCCCACGCCAGGCGGGCAAGCGTTGACTTGCCAGTGCCCGGCCTGCCGACAAGCACCGTGAGGGGCTTGAGCTCCACCTCGGCGCGCTCGAAGGGCCCGAGATTCTCCACTGCAAGCGCGACAGCACCGGGGGCGCGTGCCCCGCGCACTCCCGCGGCCACTCGACGTCGGGCGCGCGCGCCTATAACTCTTGCGCCCTGCCCGGGCAGGCGCCGGGGGAGCCATTAAATACGCGCACTTGCCGCGCTGCCAGTGAAGAAGCCACCAGTCCCGCTGATAAGGGACGGGGTGAGGGCGGACGGGAGGGCGCCCGACCAGATGAGAGAGGTTAAAATTGCAGTAGGCGCCGTCAGCAACGCAGACGGGTCCGCCGTGGTGTCATACGGCGCGACGGTTGCCGTCGCGGCAGTTTACGGCCCGCGCGAGATGCACCCGCGCCACCTGTCTCTGCCAGACAGGGGCGTCATGCGCGTTCGCTACCACATGGCGCCGTTCAGCACGAAGGACGAGCGCAAGAACCCGGCGCCCTCCAGGCGCGAGATTGAGATAAGCAAGGTGCTGCGCGAGGCCCTGGAGCCTGCCGTGATGCTCGAGCAGTACTCGAGGGCCAGAATTGACGTGTTCATTGAAATACTGCAGGCAGACGGCTCGACCCGCGCCGCGTCCCTCACGGCCGCGTCCCTCGCGCTGGCAGACGCCGGCGTCTACATGAGGGATCTAGTCATCGGCGTGTCCGCGGGTCTAGTGGACGGGACCGTCGTTCTCGACCTGAGCGGGATCGAGGACCAGTACTGCGAGGGAGATCTCCCCGTGGGCTACATGCCGAACTTGAGGCAGTTCACGCTGCTGCAGCTCGACGGGACCTGGACGAGAGAGCAGTTCCTCAAGGCGCTTGAGCTCGCGGTCAGGGGCGCCGAGTACGTCTACCAGAGAGCCCGCGAGGCCCTGAAGGGCAAGTACATGTCAATCGCAGAGGAGGTATATGGGAGCTAGGCGCGAGGCTGATATTTACTGGCCGCGCGCGGCGCCATGGCGTCAATAAGCCCGTACGGCAAGCGGTTCATCTCCTACCTCAGGCGGGAGCAGATCAGGAGGCTTGTGGCGGGCAAGTACAGAGTGGACGGCAGGAGGCTCGACCAGCTGAGGGATGTGGAGGTGAGGGTCGGCGTGATATCCACGGCAGACGGCTCCGCCGAGGTGAGGCTGGGCAAGACGCACGTGGTGGCCGGGGTTAAGGTCGGCGTCGGCCAGCCGTTTCCGGACGCGCCTGACGAGGGCGTTCTCGTGGTGAACGCGGAGGTCCTGCCTCACGCGTCGCCGTACACCGAGATAGGCCCGCCCGATGAATTTGCCATAGAGCTCGCGAGGGTCGTGGACAGGGGGATTAGGCACTGCGGCTACATCGACTCCAAGAGTCTATTCATAGAGCAGGGCAGGGTGTACGTCGTGTGGGTCGACCTCTGCGTGATAAATGACGACGGCAACCTGACAGACGCCGCGAACCTCGCCGCAGTCGCGGCGCTGGCGAGCGCGCAGCTGCCTGCAGTCGCGAAGGAGGAGGCAGGCGTGAGGCTGGACCGCGGGAGGAGGGCAAAGATGCCGGTCGACCCCGGCAGGGCTCCTGTTGCGGTGTCGGTGTGCAAGATAGGCAGCGTGCTGTTCCTCGACCCGACGTTCGAGGAGGAGCTCAGCGTTGACGGGAAGGTGACCTTCACGTTCTCGCAGGACAGGATCGTCGCGGTGCAGAAAACCGCCGGCCACTTCACGTACCAGGAAATAGAGTCTGCGCTGGATCTGGCCCTCAAGGGGAGGGATGCGCTGCTGTCGGCGCTCAGGAGCGCCCTCGAGAGCCCGGGCGCGGCCGGGCAGTAATATTTATTGACCGGCGGCACGCCGCGCGCCGTGAGACTCCCGATCCTGGTGGTCAACTTCAAGGCATACAGCGAGGCGGCCGGCAGGAGAGCGCTCGAGATAGCGAGAGCGGCTGAGAGGGCGGCCAGAGAGCTCGGCGCGAGCATTGCCGTGGCCCCGAATCACGTGGAGCTTGCGCTCGTGGCGCAGTCCGTGGAGATACCAGTTTACGCCCAGGGGGCCGACGCCGAGGCGCCCGGCGCCCGCACGGCTCACGTCGCCATTGATAACATCAAGGCAGCGGGGGCCTCCGGCGTGATACTGAACCACAGCGAGGCCCCCCTCGCGCTCAACACGCTCTCGAGGCTCGTGAGCAGGGCGCGCGAGCTGGGGCTGGACGTCATCGTCTGCGCCCCCGACGCCAGGACAGGCCTGGCCGCGGCTGCCCTGGGCCCCCACGCCGTGGCCGTCGAGCCGCCAGAGCTGATAGGGACGGGGAGGGCGGTGTCCCGCTACAAGCCGGAGGTCATCACCGAGTCGGTGAGGCTCGTGTCCGCGCACTTTCCCGACGTCGCGGTGATAACCGGCGCGGGCGTAGAGTCGGGGGACGACGTCAGCGCCGCGCTGGAGCTCGGCACGCGTGGAGTTCTCGTCGCGAGCGCGGTGGTCAAGGCGGGGGATCCCTACGCAAAAATAGTGGAGCTCGCGAGGCCGCTCGCGCGGGCGTGAGGCGCGTGAAGCCGGAAGAGTTGGGCGAGGTGATCAGGCTGCAGACTCCCGTGCGCACCGCTCGCGAGGCGGCCCGCGCGCTGGGAGTTGACGAGAGCAAGATAGTTAAAACTCTCGTCGTGAGGTGCGGGGGCGAGTACAGGGCGTACGTCCTGCGCGGCACCAAGAGACTTGACGTGAGGTCTCTCGGCTGCCGCATGGCAGCGCCGGAGGAGGTGCTGGCCGTCACGGGGTACAGGGTGGGGGGAGTCCCGCCTGTCCTCGGCATACCGGTTTACATCGACGAGGAGCTGCTGGCTGAGGACTGCGTTTACGGCGGGGGCGGCGACGAGTACAGCCTCCTGAGGTTCAGGCCGGCGGATCTCGTTAAGAGGGGCCTCGCGAGACCCGTCGCCCTGAGCTAGAGCGCCGTCGCGGCGGTGCCGCCTCGGTGCCCGCCGCCCACGCGCCCCCCGCCGGGGGTCCAAGTTATTGGGGCCGCGAGTTAAAAGCATTAACGGCAGGGTGACATGGAGCTAAACTCGGCGACGAACTCGCCGAGCGCCCGCCTGATCTCTGCGAGCGCCGGCGCGAGCTCGGGCGCCGCCTGCGCCAGGAGGAGGGCCCCGGCTATCGTGCGGAGCCCCGCCGACGCGACCCTAACGCCTCCCCACTCGACCACCACGCTCCCTATGGCAATCGCCCTCCCCCGGTTCTCAGCCGCGACGACGGCATTTCGGTACGGGTACGCGACGTACGTGAGGGTGAGCGCGTGCCCGCTGTAGGGAATGTAGACCCTGTCGAGCTCGCGCCTGACGCTGAAGGGCCCCGCAGAGTCGACGATCCTCCCCCACCTCGCGCCGGCGGCGTCCAGGAACGACACGTGCCCCCTCAGCCACGCAATTAAGTCGCCACCGCCCGGCTTGTACTCCACGCCCAGCGCGCGCGCTATGCTGCCGGCAAGCCTGTCGTACAGTCTCGCGTACGGCGCCAGCAGCTCCTCGACCTCCTCGAGCCGCGCGCCCCTCTCCTCGAAGCCTGCCTCCGTGCGGCCGACCGCAAGCGCGCCGCCCTCCCTCACCACCAGCGTGACCTCCTGAAATTCGCGCCACGGCTGGCATATCGGCACGACGAGTTCCACGAGCGCGGCGTGCCGTGCAGAAATAAACGTGCGCGCCCCCAGCTCCCTCCCGCTGCAGGGAGGCTCCCGGGCCTTCGGGAAGACTTTTTAGGGCCCCGCCCCGACGCCCGCATGCCCATCTTCAAGCTAGTGCTCTCGGACCCGGTGTCGGGCAAGGCGAGACAGTTTGAGATAAAGGACCCGCTCGCGCAGCGCTTTATAGGCCTCAGGATAGGCGACGAGATAGACGGCTCGGCGCTCGGGGAGTTTGTCAAGCTGCCCAGGGGGGCAAAGGTGAGGATAACAGGGGGCAGCGGAATTGAGGGCGCGCCGATGCACCCCGGCGTTCCCGGCCCGGTCAAGAGGTACGTGCTCATCTCGGGCCCTCCCGGCTACCGCCCGCCGAGGAGGGGGATGAGGAGGAGGAAGCTAGTGCGCGGCGACACGATAACTGACGGCATAGTGCAGATAAACGCCGTGATAGTATACCCCCCAGGCTACTCGGGGCCGCCGGCAATACCGCTAGGAGCGAGGGAGCTGGAGAGAGTCCTCAAGGAGAGAGAGCAGGGGGGCGCGGAGGGAGGCAGGGCGCAGGGGCAGTAGACCTCACTGTTTTGTTTCGGACCTTGCAATCACTAGCGTCATGGTGCTTCTGACTCTGGGCAGCCTGCGCAGCCTCTCGGCCACGAGCTTTCTCAAGTCCTCTGCCGTGCTCGCGGAAATGCGGACGATGAAGTCGTAGGGCCCGTAGACCAGCATTACCTCCCTGACCTCCGGCATCTTCAGCAGGGCGTCCCACACCTCGTCCTCGGCCCCCGACTCAACGCTCATGAACACGAACGCCTCTATCACGCCCGCATAACACCGGCAGTTTAATAAGCCTCAACAAGCCCGGAGGGGCGGGAGCCGGCAGCGCGTATGCCGCGCGTGCTGACAATACTAGCCCACGGGGACGCGGACGGCGTGTGCTCGGCGGCGATCGTAAAGGCCGCGCTGTCGGGGGAGTACGACGAGGTCCGCGTCTACTTCACGCACCCCGTCGACCTGCTCAAGGACTTCAGGGAGGCCGCCGCCGGGGACGTCTACGTGGTCGACGTTGCAATAGACGAGCTCGTCGCGCGCGACGTGAGCGAGGCGCTGATGGAGCACGGCGGGCGCGTGGTGTACATCGACCACCACCCGCTCTCCGTCGAGCTGCCCGGCGTCGAGGTTGTGCACGAGGAGGGCGCGTCGGCGTCCGAGCTGGCGTACAGGCTGCTCGGCGGCAGGCTCCCGGCCGGCTACAGCAGAGTGGCGCTCTACGGCGCGATTAGCGACTACCTCGACGACACGCAGTGGGTGAGGGACGCGCTGAGCATGTGGGACAAGAGAGTGGTGTACTTCGAGGCCGGGGTGCTCATGCTGGGGCTCGAGAGGGCGCGGAAGGACCACGAGATCAAGAGGGCGGCCGTGGACCACCTGTCCAGGAACGCCGCGCCGTCGGCGCTACCCTGCCTCCTGAGGCTGGCGGAGGAGCAGGCGAGAGTGAACGAGGAGCTGGTCGCGTGGGTTGACAAGTATGCTGTGGTTGACGGGGCCGTCGCGTACGTGGTGAACCCCCCGGGGCCCTTGGGCCTTGCCGCCACTCTCGCCAGGGGGCTCAGGGGAGTCGAGGTCGGGGTGGCTGCAGAGAGGAGGAGGGACGGCACTTGTGCCGTCAGCATGCGCTCCGCCAGCCTGGACCTGAGCGAGTTCCTGAGGCACTTCGCGAGAAAGCACGGCGTTCACGCCGGGGGGCACCGCCGCGCGGCAGGCGCCAGAATGCCCGCGTCGCTGCTCCCGGCGCTGGTCAGCGAGCTGAACAGTTGGTGGCTCTACCGCGCGCTGCTCCAGAGAGGCCCGACAGCCAGTCAATGACCCTAGAGAGGAACTGCCTGTTGTCTCCCTGCTGTATGAAGTAGGGCGTGAAGGACCTCACTGAGCCGACGAAGAGGAAGTTGCCAGACTGCGCGACCACCGCGTACTCGCCCTCGCCGTAGCCGAGCACGCGCCCCATGACTGCCAGCCTGCAGGGCGCGTTGGTCGACACCGCGGAGGGGCTGAAGAGAACCAGCCTGCTCAAGTTGCACGTCAGCGTCCAGTTGCACGCGCGCGGCGCGGCTACCACGAACTGCCAGTTGAGCGCGCGGCCGGCGCCGGCCGGCGTGAAGTTGTAGACGGCTCTGAGACCCGACATGTTGAAGTACATGGGGAGGGCGTCGGGGGCCGCGAAGTGGGAGTACGGCGCGACTCGCGCGGAGCCGGACACGACGACCACGGCGCTCGAGCGCACGTCGTAGAAGTACGCAACCCTCACGCCCCTCGCGGTCGCGTTGATCACGGCCAGGGCAGCCCGCTGGGAGAACGGCGACGCCGGGTTGACCACCACGAGGCCTGTCGCGTTCCTCAAGAGCTCTGCCAGCGAGCTCTCGCTCGTCGCCGCGGCAAGCACTAGCCCCCTCCTGGCGAGCTCGGCCCTCAAGACCTCGATAAAGCCCCTCGGGATCATGTTGTCGTGCGACATGTCGAGAACGACGTAGGGCCTCCCGGCCTGCGGCGCCTGCGGCGCGATGCCCGCCTGCTGCGCGCCGCCGACGTCGAGCTCAAGGGCTGCGGGGTGTATGTAGAACACGGGGAGCGGCGAGGAGCTCAGCAGGCGCGAGAGCGGCACGCGCCACGAGCCCCCCTCGCGGGCGCCCGTTATGTTCTCCCCGAGCAGCTCGCCGAGCTCCACAAGCGCATACCTACTGAGGCCGAGCTCTCTCGCCATGTCCCTCGCAGCGTCGAAGACTCCTCCGATGGCGTCGACGAGGCCCAGCTCGAGCGCCTCAGACGCCGTGAACAGCGCAGCGGACCTCAGCACCTCGGGGCCCGCCCTGAGCCTGTCGCCGCGCCTCTCAACGACGGCGCTCAGGAAGTTCTCCGCGATTCTGTCAACGTCGCTGTAGAGGTCAACTAGCTCCTTGCCGTGGTACTTGAGGGGCCCCGTCGTGTACACGTAGTCGGGAATGTCGTAGAGGTACTCGTCGGGCCAGAGAACCGCTATCGCGCCCACGCCGCCGACGAAGCTCGAGGGCGTTGCGTAGATCCTGTCCGCGGCGACTGCGACGTAGTACCCTCCCGACACCGCCATCCCCGCAACGACGGCGTGCTTTACCTTGTTGAGGCCCCTCAGAGTCGCGTAAAGCGCCTCTGTCGCCGGCACCGTGCCGCCCGGGGTGTTCACCAGCAGTATCACGCCGGCCACGTCGTCCCTCTGCGACAGCCTGAGCAGCGCACTGACGAGCTCGTCAGCATGCGGGCTCTGCAGCACGAAATTGACAGGCACGATTACAATTTTTGCCGCGGGGGCGCCCCCGGCGCCGGGCAGTCTCAAGAGCGGGCCGAGCAGCAGTGCGGCCGCGCTCACGCACAGTGCAGCGACTGCAATGGCCAGTGCCGCTCTCTGCATCACGGCGCGCGCAGCGGGGCCGCTAATTAAGCATTTGGCATCAAGGCGTCGAGCCCGCGCAGCACCCTATCCGCCGTCACGTTAACCACAACGACCTGGTGGTGGGGCGGGAGGTCCTCCAGGCCGGCGCTGCAGTTGACGTCGAGCGGGAGGTCCTCGAACCTCACGACGTAGGTAAACGGCGGCCGCGGGATGCACGCCTTCCTGCCGCCCGGCCCTATAGCGGTGCCGGCCAGCAAGTCCCTGGCCCCCCTCCTGACAATAACGCCCGCCTGCCCCCCTCTCGTGAGGGCCTTCCTCAGGAACCCGATAGACGAGTCCTCGTCGGGAAACAGCCTCCTGACCCTGCTCCCGACGACCCTCACGGTCTTGTCCTCGTCCTTCAGGTAGAAGACCGCCTCGGCGTCGTGCCTGACGCCGCGGGAGAGGAGTAGCGCTGCCGTGAGTATCCTCGCGTGCACGTGCGGGAGCTCCTGGAACTTGCGCGCCGAGGTTATCACTAGAAAGCGCCTTATCACGAGACCGGCAGCGCGGCGGCCGCTAAAAAGCCCGGCACGCCCAGCACAGCTTAAATTGAGCGGCGCGGCCGCGCGCAATGCCGACGTGGTCCGAGCACGTGTTCAAGAAAAAGCTGGGACGCGCGCCATCTCCCGGAGATGTCGTCGAGCTCGCTCCAGACCTCGTCGGCTTCCACGACCTGACGGGCTATCACGTGCTCGAGATTCTCGAGAGCATGGGCGGCGTCGAGGTCTTCGACAGGGAGCGCGTCGTCGTCGCGTTCGACCACCTCTCGCCGCCGCCCAGCCAGAGGGCCGCCGAGATTATGGCCTACATCAGGAGGCATGCCAGGTCTCTCGGGCTGCCGCACTTCCACGACGTGGGCGACGGGGTGCTCCACCAGCTGGTGCTGGAGAGGTACGCGATGCCCGAGCACGTAATATTTGCCGCGGACTCCCACACGTGCACCGCCGGCGCCGTCGGGGCATTCGCGCAGGGCCTCGGGGCGTCCGACATAGCGGCAGCGCTCAAGCTCGGCAGGGCCTGGCTCGTCTTCCCGGCGCCTTTCAGGCTGGACGTGGAGGGCTCGCCGCCGCGCGGGGTGACCGGGAAGGACGTGGCGCTGTACTTGCTCGGACACTTCGGCGCTGAGGGGCTCAACGGCTACTCCGTCGAGGTCCTCGTGCGCGACCCGAAGGCACTGCCGATGGACGACAGGGCCACCATTGCGAACATGTCCGTGGAGCTGGGCGCGGACGCCATGATGTTCGTGCCCGACGCGGTCACCGCCGAGTACCTGCTGAGGGAGAGGGGAGTTCAGTACTCGCCGCCTCGGCTGGAGCTGGGCGGCCACGCGGACGGGTACACGGTCGAGCTGGGCGGCCTCGAGCCTCTGGTGGCAGCGCCCTACAGTGTCGACAACGTCAAGTCCGTGAGGGAGGTCGAGGGAGTCGAGGTGGACCAGGTCTTCATAGGCTCGTGCACGAACGGCAGGCTGCGAGACCTCGAGATCGCGGCGAGAGTCCTCAAGCGGGGGCGCGCCAGGGCCAGGTGCGTAGTGATACCGGCCAGCCGCTCGGCGTTTCTCAGGGCGCTAGAGCTCGGCTACATAGACGTGCTAGTCAGGGCTGGGTGCACGGTCACGCACAGCACGTGCGGCCCCTGTATCGGCGGGCACTTCGGAGTCGCCGGGCCCGGCGAGGTCGTTGTCTCGACGGGCAACAGGAACTTCAGGGGGAGGATGGGCCACCCGGACGCCAAGATATACCTGGCAAGCCCCGCTACTGCTGCTGCGGCGGCGCTCGAGGGCAAGATTGTCGACCCGAGGAAGTACTTAAGCTAGGCCGGCCGCAGCGCCGGAGTCCCACTACACGCTTTCAAAGCGCCTTGCACACTCGAGAAGCTGCTTGCGCTCCATGACGACCAGCTGCCTTACTGCCGGCCGCCTCCAAGGCGCGCCGGACGGAGGCGCCGCAGGCGCCAGCGCGAGCGGCAGGGGCGGCAGTCGCGCGAGGCCGAGCGAGAGCAAGACTGCCTAGAGCCGGGAGACAAAAAGCGGCGGCCGCGGCACGCCCCTAAGCCGCGTCCCGGCCCGCTAAAAGCTTATTAAGGAGACCCCGCGACTGAACACGGCGGCGGTAGTCTAGCCTGGTCTAGGATGGCGGCCACGCGCACGCGCCGCACTCCCACGTTCCCGGCGGGGAGAGCCGTTGGTCCCGGGTTCGAATCCCGGCCGCCGCACCAATTTCACGTTACGACTGAAAGTCCCGTCACTTATGGCGGGGATGAAGAGACTGGGACTGTGCCCCCAGTGCCCGTAACTCCGGGTGCCGCATCGCGCCGCGACGGCCCCTATCACGAGCTCGGCGCTAGCGCTGCAGCTCTACTATCTCGTGCTCTCCCAGCACGAGCGCCCTCTCCGCCTTCAGCTCCGGGCCTATCACTGACAGGTACCACGAGACCTGCCTCGCCCACTTGGGCAGCTCGACCGCGTAGCCTGCAGCGGCAGCGCGCTGGGCGGCCCGCAGAGCCTCCACGACTCTCGGGTGCACCCGCCGGACCGTGCCTGCAGGAATCACGTCGAGTATCCTCTCCGGCACGCCCGCGACGCTCTCCTCAAGCCTCACGAGCCTCGCGAGCGACTTGTACACGCGCAGCACTCTCTTTATGGCGTGTCTCTTAGCCCTGCCTATCTTGACCGCGGCGCTCGCCAGCCCGGCAACGCTCAGCACGGCCGCGGGCATTGAGCAGAGAAGCGCGGTCAGGAAGGCCGCCGCCCACGCCAGGCAGGTGAAGATCGCGAGGGCCCTCAAGTCCCTAATGAGGGCCCCGCCGAGCGCGTAAACGGCCCCGAGGGCCGCCGCAACGAGCGCGTCGATCATACCGGCACGAGCTCGCAGGAGTCCACTGCGACGAGCTGGTAGACTCCGTGGGGCGCTCCCTCCACTCTCGCCAGGCAGGCCTTGAGGAGCCCGACGCGTCTCTTTATGAACGCGTCGAGCCTCTTGTCGAGCCCCCTGAGCGACTCCAGCAGCTCGACCTCCCGCCTTATAGCCTCGGCTAGCTCCCTAGGGCTTCCGTAATTGATCATAGTACCTCCTGACCGCCGCCCCCACCTCCTCCGCGCCCACGATGCCCCTGTCGGCGAGCGCGGCGAGGAGCTCTGCCCTCCTCAGCACCTCGTCGTGCCCCCCGAGCCTCTGCAGCCAGAACGAGCGCCTCAGGTCTACCTCCACGGCGTCCGTCTGCTGGTTGTACCAGCCAACGGTGACGAGGCCGAACTCCTCGCCCCTCACTGTAATTTTTGCCGGCGCGCTGAGCGGGTGCGCCCTAAGCCACACGAGCTCTGTTATTGACGCGACGCGCCTGCCCCGCTCAAGTTTCTTCATGGTCACTATCACGTGAAACGCAGAGAGCTGGTCCGGCGAGACGCCGATTGCCTCGCCCGTGAGCCTGACGAGGGCCTCCACGACGTCCTCTGCGTGGAATGTCGTCGCGCCGCCGTGCCCGACCAGTATTCCCTGTATGAGCTCGTGCACCTCGCGCCCGCGGCTCTCCCCTATCACGACAATGTCCGGCCTTGCCCTGAGGATGTACTTCACCAGGTCTATCAGGTATATGGCAGACTCAGAGCCCGGGAGCCCCCTCATGTAGTCGTACATTGGCGACGTGAAGAGCATGACAGCGTTCTGGTAGCTCGGCGGCATTCTTATCTCTGGCGTCTCCTCAGCCACTGCCAGCCGCTTGTGCGGGAGCAGCAGCAGCAGTGAGTTGAGCAGCGTCGTCTTGCCGCTCGCGGTGCCGCCTATTATCATTACTGACTTGTAGTGCTCGAGGAGGTACCACAGGTAGGCCGCGGCGAGGGGCGAGACCGTCCTCCTCCTCACCAGCTCGGTGGGAGATATCGGGCTCGGCGGCTGGATGCGCACCGAGACGTAGGGCGGGTTCCTGGCAACTCTCTGCGATATCACGGCCGCGAAGCGCAGGAGCGCGCCGTTTCTCAGCCTGACGTAAGTGTCCTGAATGGGGTACTGCTCGTTCAGCGGCCTGCCCGTCTCCGCGTAGACCCTCCCGACTATCTTTACGAGCGCCTCCCTGCTGGCGGGCACGATGTTCGTCCTCAGGTTGTACCCGTAGTCCCTGTGGTCGACGTATATCGGGACGTCGACGCCGTTTATGTTCACGTTCTCGAGCCTGGTGTCGTAGAGCAGGGGCGTCAGGTACGAGTACTCGGCCGCCTCTAGCTGCACGAAGTACCTCACAGCGGCCCTGAGCTGCCTCGGCACTCCCAGCTCTCTCACCGCCATGTCTACCAGCTTGCCGAGCTCGTCCCTCGTGATGCTCGGCCTCACCAGCTGGTGCGCCGTGAGGTACTCGACGACCTTGTAGACGTACTCGCCGACGGCCTCCAGGTACGGGAACGCGTACTCCACGGCGTAGCAGTACCCCCCGCCCTCCCTGTATATCCTCACGCGGGCTCCCTCCGAGGCGTACTCCTCGACGGCGCTCCCCCTGCAGGGCTCTATCCTGAAGCCCAGCACGGCTACACTCTAAGCAGGGCCCCCGTCGCGGTCACTGCGGCGAGCACCGCGAGGAAGAGGAGGCCGAGGTAGAGCAGGCCGCTTCTCGTCGAGAAGCCTATCTTGCTGAAGAGCACGTAGTAGCCCGCCCCCATCATGCCGATTGACGCGTAGAGGGCGCCCGTCCCGACTCCCGCGAGCTGCGCGCCGGCCGAGATCTTCGAGAGGGCTGCGGCCAGCTGGAGCATCGCGGCGTTGACGAACGCCACCATTGCAGCCCCGGCGAGGGCCAGGAGGCGGGCGACGCCGAGGGCCTTCTCGAGCTCTGACCTGTACTCGAAGAGCTTCAGCACGAAGTTCTGCAGCTGGTCTACGGTCCCGCGCGGCAGCGTGCCGAGCCTGTGGATGTCGAAGAGCATCCTGAGGACGACGGAGGAGACGGGCTGGAGCCCCCTCAGCGCCACGTCCTCTATCCTGCTGTCCCCGACCCTGAGCGCGTTGAGGACGGCAGCTGCCCTCGCGTTGAAGGGGCCGTAGTCGCCGAAGGTCACGGCGTTCTCAACCGCGCGGTAGACGGACGGCGTTCTCTTCAGCTCGTCGAAGACGGTGTACACAAAGTCCATGAACCCCCTCTCGAGAGCCCTCTGGCTCACGCCCCTCGTCGCGGCCCACCCTGCGAGCGCGACTCCCGCGGGCAGGAGCGGCGCGTACGGCGACTGCCACAGGAGCCCGGCGGCCACCATCGCGGCGCAAGAGGCCGCGGCCGCCGCGAGCGGGACTGCCCTCAGCTCCATCTTCATGAGCGGGATGTTTATGGCCAGGGACAGCACAATGCCGAGAACTGCAGGGAGCATGCCGCCCACAAGCACCACCATGGCGGGGCTCCCCCTGCCTATTACGGCTGCGGTCACGGAGAGCATGGCCATGCCGACGACCAGCGCCGATATGAGCGAGGTGAGCCTGTCCATCCTCCTCTGCATGCCCGCCGAGAACTCGGCGAAGTCCATGTCCATGTATAGCGAGAGCTTAGCCATGACGTCCTCGCCGATTCTCATGGCCGTGTAGAGGGAGTTGAAGCGGTAGACCAGCTTCTGGGGCGCCAGCTTCTCGACGGCGCGCTTCAGCGCGTCGAACGGCTCTAGGCCCAGCATTCTCGAGTTGTTCCACGCCGCGAGCGCGAGCGCCCTGACGCCAGGCAGCTCCCTGTACCTCGTCATCCGCTCTACGACAAGCCCGAGGGGGGCCCTCGCGGCAAATGCCATCTGCACGAGCGCCGTGAAGAACGGCAGCTCGGCCGATACCATCTCGCGGACGGCGGCAGACCTGACCCCGATGATGATCCTCGGCAGCAGGAGCAGCAGCGCGCCCCCCGCGGCTATCAGGGGGGCCGGCGGGAGGCCCGCGAGCGCGAGCGCCGCGCCGGCGGCAAGGGCGGCGAGGCCGAGTCGCACGAGCGCGAGCGCGGCCCTCCTGAACTGCAGCGGGTCGAGATCCGTGCTCCACACCCCCCTGAGCTCCCACCTAAGGATTCTCGATATCATGCCGGCTCACTGCGCCTCAGCGGGCTTTCGCCGCGGCTCTGCGCCTGCCTCCCGCCGCGCCGAACCTGACGAGGTGGTAAAAGGACGGAGTGACGTACCTCATCTCCAGCAGCATCGCGGCTCCGGGCGGGAGCCCCGCGGCGACTTCCCTCGCCCTCTCCGTCGCAACGTACCTCTCGCCGGCACTGCCGGAGAGGTCGTGCAGCATCTCCTCGCACCTCGCCGCCGCGCCCCTCCTCGCCAGCTCCTCGAGCGCCGCCCTGACCTCCTCACGGCCGGGGGCCCTCGCGCCGAGCTCCCTGGCCGCGACGCACACGAGCGCGTAGATGTCCTCGAAGTCTGCCTCCCCGAGGGCGAGGAGGGCGGAGGCCGTGAGCCTCAGGACGTCCACGTGAGTGTTATGTGTTTATTATAGTTAAATTCTCCGTTACGCGACAGGGCTCGTGATAGTCCACACCTCGCAGGTGCAGCTGGTAGAGGCGGTCGAGGAGGCGCTGAGGCAGCTGAGGAGGCACGGCGCCGAGCCCGTCGCCGTCAGGGGCGCTAGGGTTAACTTCTACTGGCCGCCGAGACCCGCCGGCGTGCCGCTCTGGCTGCTGAGGAAGATGCCGCGCGACGTCTACGTGATCTTCAGGGGGAGGGAGGTGGTCGTGGTGCCGTGAGGGGCCTCGTCAAGAGGCGGGTCGCCGAGCTCCAAGTGGGCGAGCGAGTGAAGGGCGTGCTGCTGAGAGTGCTCGGGCCCGACGAGGAGGTATACGTCGAGGTGCTTGAGGGGAAGAGGGTGAGGGTGATACTGTAGCCGTGATCGTCGCCAGCTCCTCCAGCGTCGGCGAGCTTATCTGGCGCGTCAGGTCCCTCCTGCCGCACATCGAGGCCGCGCCGCTCGCCCTCGCGCGCAGCCGGGCCGGCGAGTACTCGATAGCGCTCGGCACTCTCGGCCACCTCTACCTCGCGCTCTCGTCCGTGCTGGAGACGCTCGTCGAGGCCAGGAGGATGGCAGACGACCTCGGGCTCGGCAGCTACACGATCGTGATAGGGCCTGGCGAGAGCTACATAACGACGGCGAGCCTGCCAGAGGTGATACCGCCGCTTCCCGAGCCCCCCGCGCCGCAGCCCCTGCCGGCCGAGAGCGTCGAGCTGGACAGGCTCGGCTGCCCTGACCTCACGCCGGGAATGGTCAAGTTCTGCGTCGACGGGGTCGAGATAGCGTACTACTTGCCGCGCTAGGCGAGCTCCTCCTCAGCCACGGCGCCCCTCCTGAGCGTGAGCCTGCCCTTCTTCCTCAGCCACGCCAGCGCCCCCGCAGCGCCCGCGGCGCCCCCCACTGCCGCGAGCGGGACCGGGTCGAGAGACCATGCAGCCTCGTACGTTGCGGGCCTCGTTATGACGGGCGTGCGGGCGACGGCGCCGGTGGACAGGTCGCGCCAGCCGGAGAAGACCCAGTGGAGCGGCGGCGGGTCCCAGACGTCCTGAGGCACTGGCGCCGCGTAAAGCGCGGTGCCCTCGTCCGCCCACAGCCGGCCGGGCACCGAGCCGTACCTCGAGACCAGCGTCACGAGGTACTGACGCTTTGTCGTGAAGGTCAGGTTGAGCGGGCCGCGGGCGCGCACGGCAGCCGACGGCCCTGCCAGCGACGCGTTGACCTCGCCGTTCACGGCCCACCTATCGACGACTACCCTGACGCCGCCGGCCTCCTCCAGGACCTGCGGCGCGGCCGCCCTCACGAGGGACCCCCGCTCGACCCACGTGGCGTTCGGCGGCTCGACGACGCGCGCCGGCGGCCGGACCCACACCCTGTACTCGACGGCATAGACGGGCGTCAGCGAGACAGGCGCGTCCGCGGTCATCACAACGACGCGGGACCTCTCGCCTGTCTCCGCCCACCTCCTGAACGAGAGGCGGGTCCCGTTGCCGAAGTCGACGTCCGGCGCCTCGAAGACCAGGCGGGAGCCCGCGTCCGCCCACGCACTCTGGCTGCCGTTGACCCGCGCGGGCCACCTCGTCGACGCCCTGAACTGCCTCACGTAGCTCGCCACGACGGTGACGGGGTACGCTGATATCACGGGCGCCCTGCCCGACGCGACCGGGCTGCCGGACGCGTCGAGGACGACGACGTGGTCGAGCCTGAGCCTGCTGCCCTCGTCGAGCTGGACGTGCTCGGGCGCCTCCACCCTGTACAGCGCCTCGACAAGCGTCGGCCCAGCCACGCTGACAGTGAGGGCCGGCAGAGTCAAGTTGAGAGGCCTCCCGTTGACCCTCCAGCCGGCGAGCGCGAGCCTGGCCTGCGCGGGCCCCGCCGTCTGGACGGGCACCGGCGTCTGGGCGTACACCGTCACAGCGCCGGAGGCCCACTCGGGCCCCCTGACGAGGCCCGGCGGCGACAGCGCAACGCGGTACTCCTTGACGTAGCGTATCCTGACAGGCTCGAGAACATCGCCGAATACCGCCAGCGTGATGTTCTGGAGCGGCCGGCAGCGGGCCCCGTCGAGGTACCTATACAGCGGGCGCACCGAGACCCTGCCGTAGGGCACGTAGAGCGCGCCGGACCTATCAAGCGCGTACAGGTAGGCGGCGTCGCCCGCAATCACGGCGGCCTCGGCGGGCAGGCACTCATCCGGGGCCTCCACGGCATAAGGCACTCTCGCCGTGAGCACGACGCGGACTGAGTCCCACGTCTCGACGGCAATGACCCTCCCGTCGAACGACACTGCGACTGAAGTGACAGGCCTGACTGCCCTCACGGCCTCCTCGACCGCCGTGGCGTTCCTCGCGAGGAGGTACGCGGAGATCGGGTCGGTCCTCAGGACGGGAACGCCGTCTTTAAACACGAGCAGGTGGCCTGCGAGCGTGCCGACTGCGACGACGGAGCCGTTCCACGAGGACGCCACTGCAGTCGGCGGGGCGGGCAGTGGCCGCCGCCACGCAATCCTGCCTTCCCTGATGGCCACCACCCCGTCCGCGGTGCCGACGAAGAGCCACCTGCCGTCCTGGCTCGCCGCGAACGCCAGCCTCGGCGCGTCTGTGCTGTAGGCGACGAGGACGGGGTCCTGTAGCGTGATGCCGTGGGGGTAGACGCGGAGGTACGGCCTCTCGCGCTTCTCGAAGCAGAGCGCGACAGGCATTCCGCCGGCGCTCACGTACAGCCCGTAGACGGCGCCGCCACACTCGGCAATTTTTGTGGTTCCAGCTGCCGTCACTGCGTAAATCCCGCCGCCCTCGGTGCCGGCGTAAATCGCGCCCGCCCCGACCGCCACGGCCGCGACCGGCGAGCCGAGCCTGACGGCGGCCTCGACGGCGCCGCCGCGGACTACGTACACGTCGCCTGCCGCCGTGCCGGCGGCCACGCGGTCGCAGTCCGTCGCGAGCGCTGTCACGTTGGCGCGCGGGCCGAGGTTGAGGGCCCACAGCGGGTAGCCGCCAGGCGCGTGGAGCGACAGCACTGACGTCTTGTAAACCGACGCGAAGACGACGGGAGGCAGCGGCAGCGAGAGGTTCATTACTACCATCACGGTCTGCGGCAGCTGGACTCCGTACTGCCTCAGCGCGCTGACGAGCTCGTCGGAGAGCCTGAGCTGGACCGGCGCCGACACCTGCGCCTCGTGCCTCCAGACCCTCACGTCGTACGCGTACGGCCTGTTGGCGACCGCGATGCACCTGCCCGCCCTGTCGGCTGCGATCAGCGGGTAGGCGGCGCCCTGCGACCAGAGCTCCCTCCCGTCGGCGCCGATCGCGCCGACCGAGCCGGGAGCCGCCCTGTAGAATACATCGCCGGACTCCGCCGGGATCAGGCAGGCGCCTGCGAGGGCCGCTAGCGCGGCCAGCAGGAGCGCGGCGAGCACGAGGGCGTGCCTCTCGGGGGAGTTCATGGAAAACACAGAAAACAAGAGGTTTCCTGCGCGCTTGGGAGGCTTATTCGCTTGTTGTCGTGGTAGACGTCGTGCCCGGCTTGACTACCGCCGTGAACGGGAAGCTCTGGCCGCCGGCGAGTATCACGCGGCCGCTCAGCGTCGTGCCCGGCGCCATCGTGAGACCGCTGAAAGTCGCGGTGCACGTTGCCTGCGCGCCGACCTTTACGACCAGGCCCTGCACGTTCTGCCCCTCGCACGTTATGCCGTCGCCGCTGACGGTCTGCCCGGCCAGCTCCACCGCGCTTATCTGCGCGTCGACCGGCCCGGGATTGACCATCACCAGCGTGAGCATCTTGTCGTTAGCCGTGACCTCGGCGGTGACCACGTTGAGCCTCGGCTGGCCGGTCATGGCTGCGCCTGCCGTCGTGTAGAGCCACCAGCCAACCGCGACCGCTATCACCAGTATTATGCCGACGATTATCGCTATCTCCATGCTCGTCAGGCCGCGCATGTGATGCAG
>Ga0326760_1000425_pt1 | contig 22886 bp, 17 predicted proteins | sample GCREP_S_FD_207668 | JGI IMG/M metagenome (GOLD analysis project Ga0326760, IMG submission 207668) | Hot spring sediment microbial communities from Geyser Creek Basin, Yellowstone National Park, WY, United States - GCR.EP_S | ecosystem: Environmental > Aquatic > Thermal springs > Near-boiling... | reverse complement strand
CCCCTTCATCAAGCATTAATAAACTGGATGAGAAGAAAACTCTCGAATTTAACTTCCAAGATCACAAAGCTGTCTAAATATGAGGTCATTCAAGGCGTTATCGTACGATCAGAGGCTTAGAGCTTATTCTGTTAGCTGAAATTGATGAGAAGCGTGTCTCTCGAGGTCTATTACTGACGGAGGCCTCTTGGCGCCATGATGACATGGACTTGAGTTGCGCCAAATATCACCTATGGAGAAGCCGAATATAGAGGTACTGTGCCAAAGTGCCATCTAAACGTTATAGGCACATCTTATTCAACTAAATATGCCAAATAATACCAATTACAAGCATTTTAAAAAGATAAGGTTTTATATAAAAAGGTTCTAAGGGTTTGGAGTCACTCCATAGCTTTCTTTATAAGTTCCTCTAGGTAAAACACCTTTATGTCCTTGTATCCAGCTTCGTCTAATGCGTCTCTTATCTGTATAACGCAGAACGGGCACTCAGTCACAACAGCTTCGGCACCGGTTTCGAGTATCATCTTCACCTTCTCAGCCCTTATCAAGTCACTAAGCTCTCTCCTGCCTGATCTAACACCTCCTCCAGCACCACAGCACTGGTCGGCCCCCTTCATCTCTATCAATTGTATCCCTGGTATTGATGTTAACAGCTCTCGTGGCTGTTTGTAGATTCCCTGTCCTCTGCTTAAGTGGCAAGGATCATGCCATGTAACCTTCATCTTTATCTCCTTGAGGTTGGGGGGCTTTTCTTTCAATACATCCACTATGTACTCTGAGAGGTGATAGACCTTGAAGGGCATCTCTCTCCCGAGGAATTTCTTTACGTATTCAGGATAGTTGTTTTTGAGCGTCATGCTACAACCAGCGCATGGAGTTACTATCGTCTTTACGCCAAACCTCTCGAATGCAGCCACGTTCTTCTTAACTAATCCCTCTAGCAAGTTCCATACGCCGATCCTTATCATAGGCGAACCGCAACAGACTTGGTCCTTGGGTACAACGACCTCGACCCCTAGCTTCCTGAGTACGTCTATTGTGGCCTCGGCCACTGGCTGAAGCCTGTAGTCGGCTAGGCAACCTGTGAAGTAGCCGACCCTGTCGATGGCTTTTTCATCGGGTTTGAAGACCTCGTATTGTATTTTCTCTAGGAATGGAACGTCTTTCTTCGCCACGGATTTTCCAGTCTTCTCTATGAGCTCCTTGGGGACCATGTGCCCTGGTAACGGACCGATCCCCCTCGTGACCGCCATATTTCTCATTTTCTCAAAGACGACTTCAGGGATGGCTATCCCCTCGGGGCATACTTCGCTACATTTCCTGCAAGTAGTGCAATTGTAAAGTCCTTGAGCGAAGGCTATGGGCAACACGTCATGTTCATTGAGCGGATTGTATGCCGACTGGGCCAGTGCAACCATGAGTCCAGGGCCAGCCATCTCCGACCATGCCACCTTCACCGCTGGACAAACAGACAAGCACGACCAGCACTCAATACATCCAGCCACCTTTATGAAGTCTTCATATTTGTGACCTGGGACCCGAGCAGGCTCTTTGTCTCTGGGCTTTGTCGTGACGAAGTAAGGCCCGAGCGCTGTAAATCTCTTGTAGAGCTTGCTAAAGTCTACGACGAGGTCTCTGACGACGGGTAGATTTCTGAGGGGCTCTATGACATACTCCTTGCCTGGCTCGACCTCGGCCCTACACGCGGGTCTAGCCTCACCGTTTATCGTCACAGAGCATGAACCACACCGCCACACTTTACAACTATATCGGAAAGCTAGCGTCGAATCGTAGTTGTCACGTATGTATATCAGGGCGTCTAAGACCTTCATTCCCCGGTAATAGGGCACTTCGTAGAGCTCATACCTTGGCTTCTCGTCTCTCTCGGGGTCGTACCTGAAGACCCTAAGCCTAACAACTCCCTTTTCCTTTCCTGGGGACAAGTCTTTTCACCCCTACATGCCAGGTGGTCTAAGCTTAACAATCTCTACAGGCTCAGCCCAGACCTTCATCTCCCCATTGACGTTCTTTATGACGGTGTGTACGAGCCATTTGCTGTCGTCTTTCTGCGGATAGTCGTCCCTTATATGGGCTCCTCGGCTCTCCTTCCTAAAGAGGGCCGCCCGCGAGACCATTTCGGCTACGGTCAGTAGATTTTCGAGCTCGATGGCTTCTACCCAGTCCGTCCTATATCTTTTGCTTCCATCAGGTACACCAACCTTTGGCAGTTCGAATCTCTTCATCTTCTCGATAGCGTCTAGCGCTATCTTTATTGAGCCCTCAGTCCTCACCAAGCCGACGTTCTCCCACATAACTTCTTGTAACTTCCTTCTGATAGTCGACGGGAGGACGAAGTCTTTTTTGCCAAAGAAGCCGAAGATCCTTTCCCTTTCTCTTGCGACGTCATTGGGGTTTAGGGACCTGAAGTCGTTGTTCTTAGCGTACTTTGCGGCAGATATGCCAGCTCGCCATCCAAATACTATGAGCGCGGTTATGGAGTTTCCCCCAAGTCTGTTAGCCCCGTGAACGCCGCCCATTTCTTCTCCGGCAGCGAAAAGCCCCGGCACCTTAGTCGAACAGTCCGGCTCTGTTCTCACGCCGCCCATAAAGTAATGACATGTTGGATAGACGTGTATGGGCTCTTTGGCCAAGTCAAGCCCCGTCAGGTGCAATATCTTTCTTCGAGTCACACCGAGCCTGCGTTCTATGACGTCTTCGGGTATGTGGGTTGCGTCTAAGTATACGCCGCCCCACTCTGTACCCCTACCTTCCTTGACCTCTGTGTATATTGCCCTAGCAACGACGTCTCTCTTAGCGAGTTCCATTCGCTTGGGGTCGTATCTCTTCATGAATCGTTCTCCTCTGTTATTGAGTAAGTAAGCGCCGACCATCCTCACGGCCTCGGTCACGAGGGTTCCGCGCCTCTCAGGAGGGTAGGCTAGTCCTGTTGGATGGAACTGAACCATTTCCATGTCTATTAACTCAGCTCCAACCCTATAGGCCATTGCCCTGCCGTCGCCAGTGCTCTGAGCTGGATTCGACGTATACCTGTAGACTTGTCCTGCACCGCCAGTCGCTAGGACGACTGCTTTGGTTTTGAAGACTAGAAGCTCTCCTCTCTTTATGTCCAAGCCTATGGCGCCGCTAATCGCTCCATTTGATGTCAAGAGGTTGGTTATCATAACCTCCTCGAATATCCCTATGTTTCTCCTCATGACTTCTCTGTTGAGCGCGACCATGTAATGAGACCCGGCTAAGTCGCCAAGTATTACCACTCTTGCGTGGGCCCCACCTGGTGCAAATTGGAACAGCCTTCCGTCTTCCTGCCTCTCGAAGACTATGCCCATTCTCTCAAGATCGACGAGCCTTTCGACTGCTTCCCTCGTCAGGACGTCGACGAGCCTTTGATCATTTATGAACTCCCCTCCGATGACGGTGTCCATGAAATGAACTTCTGGGTTATCCGTAGGATCTCCGTGGCCTATGGCGACTTCCATCCCTCCAGTTGACATGACGGTAGCGCCGCTCTTCCTGAAAAGTCCCTTGGAACATATCGCCACATCGACGTTTAGGTCGTCAGCTTTGATGCCTGCAAGAAGCCCTGCAGCACCAGCTCCAATCACTAGGACTTCCGTCTCCACGACCTCATCTGCGACCTCGTGAAGGTTCAAAGATCTCAGGCCTCCAGATGTTGGAAGTTTAGTAAGCGTTAAATACCTACTGTTTTAAGGTTTCCTCGGAAACCTTACCGTGGGTGAACTACATGCCAAAGAAATACAAGATAGTGGTTATTCCGGGTGACGGAATTGGACGAGAAGTCACGCCGGAGGCAGTGAAGGCCCTCAAAGCTTGTGAGGAAGTTGTGTCAGGGCTGAATTTTGAGTTCATAGAGTTCGAGGCCGGAGCGATGTACTACCTGAAAAACTTGAAGGAGGAGTATCCTCCTGAACTCCTGCCAACCTGCCGAGAGAGCCACGGCATAATCTTCGGAGCGGTTGGATGGCAAGACGCACGATGGCCCGACGGTACGTACGCGGGTGCAAAGCTAATATTTGACCTAAGGTTTGGCTTGGACTTGTACGCTAACGTAAGGCCCTGCAAGTTGTACCCCAACGTACCGACGCCCATAAAGAAAGGGCCTGAAGAAGTGGACATGGTCATAATTAGAGAGAACACTGAGGACTTGTACCAAGGGATAGGGGGCAGGCTTAATAGAGGAGGAGAATCCGAGCTGGCAATAGACGTAAGGGTATTGACGAAGAGAGGGTGCGAGAGGGTCATAAGGTACGCCTTTGAGTTAGCGAGGTCCAGGCCAAGAGGGGCCCCGCTTGATGGAAAGAAGAGGGTAACTTGTATAGACAAGAGCAATGTTCTCAAAGGATGCGTTTTCTGGAGAGAAATCTTCAACAAAGTCGCGGAGAATTACCCAGACATAGAGAAAGACTACGCTTACATAGATGCCTGGACGCAATGGGCCGTAAGAAGACCAGAATGGTACAACGTCTGCGTAACCTCGAACATGTTCGGCGATATAATAACGGACTTAGCGGCAGCGATTCAAGGAGGCTTGGGCATTGCTCCGAGTCTACAAGTTGGAGATCAATTGGCCATGGCCGAGCCAGTTCATGGCTCTGCGCCGAAGTACTATGGAAAAAAGGTCACTAACCCAATGGCTTCGATACTCTCGGTCATGTGGCTCATGAGGTACTTCCACCAAAAGTATGGAGATAAAGCTGCTGCCGAGGCGGCGGCGAGGATCGAGGCGGCGGTCATAGAGGTTCTCAAAGAGGGTAAGGTGCTGACATATGATCTTGGAGGATCAGCGCACACCGATGAAGTCGGAGATGAAATAGCGAGAAAGATAAAGACTGTTCAAGTATCCATTTAAATTACTTATTTATTCTCTTTTCATTTTGCATGTCTTTTTAGTAGAAAACTTTTCTCCGCAAAAAGATCTCCCGGGAAAGCTTTATTAAGATGGTGGTGGGTACCACTCCTTGATAAGGTGAACACTATGAGCTACATCGACCTCTATAGAGTTGCTCTCATGCAAATAGAGCTTCAGAAACTGGCCTTTGACAAAAGCGACGTAAAAGTGAACTTGCAACATGCCCTCCAACTCTTAGACAGTGTCCAAGTGTACGGACCTGTGGGCAAGGCAGCAAGGGAGGCCTATGCGCCCATAAAACTCATATGCTTCCCGGAATATTTCCTTCAAGGCGAGCTCTTCTTCCATAAGTCTGGATATGGCCTCAGCGTCAAAGAGCTTAACAGGAAAGGCGTCCACGTGCAGGTGCCTGGCGAAGAGACGGACAAGCTTGCCGAGAAAGCTGTAGAGCTAGACGCTTACATAAACGGCGTCGTGCTCGAATATGACCCCGATTGGGGCGACGACTTAGTCTTCAACACATCGTTCATATTGGACTCCAACGGCAAAGTGATACTGAAGTATAGGAAGATGATGCCCGCGTTGCACTTCGAGACAGCCGCGAGTCCTCATGACCTTCTAGAGGAGTACTACAAGAAGTATGGAAAGGGCAAGACCTTGCTTGAAGTGATGTTTCCCGTAGTTGAGACCGAAATAGGAAAGCTGGGGACGATAATATGCATGGACGGGCACTTCCCGGAGTGCTTTAGAGCGCTCGGAGTGCAAGGCGCCGAAGTAGTCATGAGGCATGGATTCATGGCTAGCATGATCGACGAGCCGAGCAATATATGGGAGATACAAAACAGGGACGCAGCATGGGCAAACTGCTACTACGTCTGCGCAGCAAACATAGGCGTGGGCAAGGACGTCCCCTATCCGAGGGGGATCACCGGCGGAGACTCCATGATTGTCGACTTCAACGGAAACATAGTAGCAAGAGCTCCACATCCCTCGGAAACGATAGTTGTGGGGATTGTGAACATACGCACGTTAAGGAGAAGGAGGCTGGACCCAGGCAGGAATTTCATAGCTCAACTGAGAAATGAGGTCTTTCGCGAGATATACGCTGAGACAATATATCCACCGAACTTATACTTGAAGCCAGAGAACAGGATACAGCTCATACCAGAGCTTCATAAGAGAAGCGTAAGGGACTTAGGAGTGATAGACAAGCTCCTGCAGAAGAAAGTGTACCTTAGACCATAAGACCACATACGGCCTGTCGCTCTTCATCTCCATCATTTTATTGTAATGGTGGCGGCTTGTCAAGATAGAGCGCCGAAGCTTTGTCAAGGCCTGAGAAGATTACGTTGTGGTGGGAGTGGCATAGCCCATCTTAGATGTGTGAAGGATGTCTGAGCACTTAGTGCTCTTAGTGGGGATGACGATCTTTCACAACTTCCACGCGGGTCTAGAAGATGGTCCTTCGAGGAAATATGACAAGGGGTCTAGGAGGCTAAAGGCTTATTATGAAACTTTTTCGAAGCAGTCCAAAGGACTCCCTCGGCCAAGCGTTTCCTTGTCACAAGAGTTTAAGGGGATCACAGGATCGGTGGACATAAGGTCTTGCTAGCCCCTTAGCAGTGACACAAGCCACTTTCTATTCCGCAAAGGAAACGCTTTTCTACAGGTCTTCATAGCGTTTAGGAGCGGTGAAAGCTTTGGCGAAAGACTACGAGTTGATTAAGGCCGACGTGTTGGTCATAGGTGCTGGCGGCGCTGGAGCGCGAGCAGCCATAGAGGCTAGACGTAGAGGGGCAGACGTAGTTCTCATAGCTAAGGGGGGCTTTCCCTCAGGTTCTACTCCAAAGGCCATGGGAGGCTATCAAGCAGCTTATCTGCCTCAAGACAGCCCCGAGGCACACTTCCGCGACACAGTGATCGGCGGGCAGTACATAAATAACCAGAGATTGGTCAAGATAATGGTTAAAGAGGCCCTACAAAGGTTAAAGGAGTTAGAAGAGTTCGGCACTCAATTCATTAAAGACGAATCTGGAAACTACAGAATAATACACGCCGCGGGGACTTCGTATCCTAGGAACTTCGTTGCGGTTGCGGGCGAATTCATGAGGGGTCTCATAAACAAGGTCCGCTGCTTAGGCGTTCAAATATTTCCGAACATGGTGGCCCTCGAGCTCCTCAAGAAGGGCAACTCGGTCACGGGGGCCCTTTGCCTTGATCGAAAGAGTGGCTCGTTCTATGTCTTTAAAGCGAAGTCGACGGTGCTAGCAACTGGCGGTTTGGGCAACATGTATTCGTTGACGTCTAATCCGCCTGACGTGGTGGGGGACGGCTATGCATTAGCCTATAGAGCTGGTGCAGAGTTGATAGACATGGAGTTTATACAGTGGATGACTTGTGTCGTCTACCCTCCGAGCCTCAGAGGCTTTCCACCACCATACGATGGCTGGGTCGCACACGGAGCTAGGTTCTACAACGCTCTAGGCGAGAGATTCATGAAGAAATACGACCCTGAGAGGCTTGAGAACACTACTAGGGATGTGGTCTGCATAGCAGCGTATCGAGAGATCAAGGCAGGCAAAGCTACTTCACGAGGAGGGCTCTTCATGGATCTGTCAGGCGTGCCAGAGCACATAGTCAAAGCCTGGGAGAAGGTGTGGAAGGCCTATCAGGCCGTCGGAATAGACATAACTTGGCAACCGATAGAATGGGCTCCCGGAGTTCATCATTGTATGGGTGGGGTCAGGATAAACGAAAGGTGTGAATCATCAGTTCCAGGGCTTTATGCGGCCGGTGAAGCAGCTGGTGGAGTTCATGGCGCCAACAGGCTGGGCGGGAACGCCTTGACCGACACCCAAGTCTTCGGAGCTAGAGCGGGAGCTTATGCTGCTGAGAGGGCCAAGAGTGTGGGCGAAGTAGATTTCGATGAGGGCCAAGTGATAAGATGCATCAAAATGGTCAATGAAGTATACGAGAGAAAGGAGGGCATAAAGGCATCACTTCTTAAGTCCAAGATACAGAAGATAATGGACGACTACGTCGGCGTTGTTAAGGATGGCGCCTCCCTCGAAAAGGCGCTTAGCGAGCTTCGAAGAATAGAGCGCGATGAGCTTCCCAAGATATATCTAGGCGATGACAAGAGCTATGACTCTCTCGTCGAAGCCCTCGACGTTATAAACATGGTGTGCACGGGTCAAATAGTTGCCTCGGCTGCGCTGTACAGGACTGAGAGCAGAGGAGCTCACTACAGGGAAGACTTCCCTCGAAGGAACGACGATAAATGGCTTAAGAACGTAGTCGTCAAACTTGAGGCTGGTCGAATGCTCGTAACCACCGTGCCAGTAGAGCTTCTAGAGCTTAGACCGTAAAACTTACCTTTCTTACGCCTAATTTCTGGTAAGAAAGTTCTATAGTCAATGCTGTCGCCGTTGCTATCCTCTGAATGAAACCACTTGCTGTTTTGCAAATGAGAATTTCGGCGTCCCTAGGAAGTGAAGGGTGAAGCGGTCCTCCACGATGCACGGTCCACACTTAGCTATGCTACGCGTAGGGACGTTTTGTCTTACGCTAATAATTATTTATAAAGCACCACACAAAGAGGTTCAAGAGACGTGAGGATGGTGCACCTGGTTTTAGGACCCCCACAGGCAAATGCGAGCTCTACTCGACGTTACTAGAAAGATACGGATATGACCCGTTGCCGGGGTACGTTGAATCACCCGAAAGCCCTTATTCCACGCCAGAGCTCGCTAAGAAGTACCCGCTGATATTGATCACGGGAGCAAGGCACATAGCCTCGTACCAGTCCATGGGTCATAACATTCCGTATCTTCGTGAGCTCCTACCATATCCACTACTAGAGATACATCCAGAAACCGCCGCTAAGTACGGGATCGATGAAGGAGACTGGGTATACCTTGAAACTCCAGCGAGTGAGAGAAGTGCTAAACCAAGGGCCCATTTAACGCTTGGTATCAACCCAAGGGTTGTATCCGCTCAAGCCTTATGGTGGTGCCCAGAGGGCAAGACCTACAATGATCGAGCCTTCAAGTACAACGTCAACGCGGCGATACCCATGAAACCGCCATACGGATATGAACCGATAGTCGGTACAAGGGTACTACGGGGTTTGCTCTGCAGGATTTACAAAGCTTAGCTTAAGAGGTGTTGACGGTGAAGAGGTTTATTTCCTTCGATCCAAACGCCTGTGTGGGATGCCACTCGTGCGAGGTTGCTTGTAAGCAGTTCCACAAACTACCAGTTGGGGTCTTCAGGATAAAGATAGAGAAGAAGATAGAGAAGACGGCGTTGACGGCTTTTGACAAGAGGGGGTTAGCCATGAAGTTTCGTGCAAGACTGTGCACGCAGTGTGATGATGCTCCATGTATAAGTGCTTGTTCGATGGGCGCCCTTGTGAGAGGCGTCTTTGGTGTGGTGGTCTTAGTAAAGGAAAAGTGCAATGGATGTGGAGCTTGCATCGATGCTTGCCCGCTCCAAGCGATGTGGCTTAACCCGAAGACAAACACCGCCGAAAAGTGCAACACATGTGTCGATGAACACTTCAAGGTCCCTCCCTGCGTGAAGCACTGCATGGGCGGGGCTTTGAAGTTAGAGTTAAAAACTTAGGTCAAAGCTACCTTTAAGGAGTTAAAATATGGCCCAGGAAAGCGAAGACGGAGAAGTAGAGAAGCTACGTCGTCCGTTTATCATTTTAATAGCATGCTTCACAGCCGCCTTCATGTCGTACGGTATAAGATATGCTTACGGCATGTTGTTACCAGAGATGATGAAGGAGCTTAACTTGACGAATGCCCAGGCCGGGCTGATCTACACCAGTTGCCTATCGCTCTACACCACGGCTTCGGTCTTCGTTGGCTTCCTCGTAGATGTCAAGGGCATAAAGAGAACGACACTTGCCTTCTTGCCGTTGCTCGGGGTAGGTGCAACCCTCATGAGCCTGACATCCTCGGCCTGGAGCAGCGCGCTATTCCTGGGCATATCCGGTATCGGAGCATCAGTATGTTGGACGCCTTTAGCCGTGTGGGTTCAAAGAGCCTATCCGACGAGAAGAGGCCTCTCTTTGGGAATACTCCAACTGGGCCCTAACGTAGGCTTTGGAACACTCGGCCTCGTAATACCGTTGATGGTACCTCACATAGGCTGGAGGGGTTGCTGGCTTGTTTTGGGGATAGCATCACTCGCCCTTCTAATACCGTTGGTATATGTAGCCCAAGAACCAGTTATAAAGGATATCTCCATGAAGAAGGGCTTTAAAGAGCACCTTCTAAGCTTTAAGGCTATATTTAGGGGCAAACAGTTCTGGCTCAGCGGTTTATCTTACATGTTGGCATCTTTTGCAATAATGATCCCCTTGACTTTTGTAAAGAGCTACGCCCACGTAGAGCTGGGACTTGAACAAGCGGCTTCCACGACTTTATTTACCATAATAGGCTTTGTCGGCATAATCGGAGCGCTCACCATACCTATCTTGTCCGATAGGATAGGGAGGAGGCTAGCACTGATGGCTTGCAACGCGATAACGGCCGCTGGACTCCTTGGCTCTGCGGTCCTGGCACGTCCGCGTAACTACTTTGACGTAGCCTTGTGCAACGCAGTTATAGGTATAGGCTACGGAGCCATGTGGCCTCTTTACGCCGCACTTGTCAAGGATATCTACTGTTGGGGGGTTATGGGCTCCATAACCGGCCTTTGGACGCTGTTATGTGGAATAGGCTTATTGACGTCACCGACGATAGGGGGTTTTGTGGCTGACTCGTACTCCAGCTACAGACCCGCTTACATGGTAGGTTTTGTAACGGCCTTGGCATCGATAGTCTTAATCGCGGTTTTAGGCTTTAGACGTAAGAAATCTGAAGGCGAAAAGGTCCGAGTAGGCTAAGGTGTTCGCCATATTCTTCCGTTAACGCATATGAGGCTAGCGGGTAACGTGTGGCATTCCTCACTGAGCAATGGTTAGATTTTGTCATCGATCAAGGTGCTTCACACAATCGCTTTCACAAGACATTTTGCACGGTGATAGCGAGCTTTGCTGCAAAGAGGGGTGAAGGGGTAAGTCTCAAGATTTTCTACCCAAGACGTAGACCGAACTGCCCCAAGTAGTTATCTATCTTTTCCTTTAGTCTCTGAAGTCTAAGCGATCTCTCAAGATCACTCGGACTTTTCATGATCTCCTCGACCTCCTTAATTATCATCCTGTTCGCCCACACGAAGTATGCTCGCTCCCTGAGCGCTTGTAGCCTGCTATATATGCCGTATTTCTCCCGCAAGTTTATCGAGTAGTCTATTAGCTTAAGTGTCAAATAGGCTATGCTAGCCCTGTTCAGAAACCTAGTCTCGTAGCTTATCCATTGATGCCAAGAGGGCATAGACAAGCCGTTGACGTAGTCTTCTAAGCACTTAAAGACGAGCCTGTATCCATGCTTCTCAGGACGATCAAACGCTGGTGAGCCGGGGTCTAGAAGTATCATGGGCCCAAAGGCGAACATGATGACGTTACGGCCCCCATCGAGGACGCATATCCTCTCCCAAAGCCTCATAGTTTCCTTCACCGTCTCCTCAGTCTCGTTCGCTAGGCCGAGCATGAAGAATACTAGCAAGCGTATTGAATCTCCATACTCTAAACACGCATTCATGGTCTTGAAGAGGTCTCTGTTGGAGTATCTCCTCCCATGGAGCATCCTCACCTCTTCGACTCCAGACTCGGGTGATATCGTGAGGGTTAAAGGAATGCCGATGCTAGCGAGCTTCTTTAAGTAGTTTTTGTCAGCAGGTTCGAAGAGCTCCATTGATATGTTCATCAGTGAAAGGTTTGTTGATTTCAGGCTTTTCACGAACCTTTCACAGTAATCTGAACCAGCCATCCTAGGGTCTTGGAAAAGAAAGACTGTCTTGATCCCCTGCTCACTCAACTTTTCGAGGTCTTCGCATATTCTCTCCGGGCTTCTAAATGACGGCCTTTCCCTGTTCAAGTAAGTCCTGTAGCTGTAAGAGGACCCTCCGCATGTAACACAATCGTAGACGCAACCACGACATATCGGTATAGAGAAGTGTGGCGGCATTGTCGGGTTGAAGAACGCTCTTTTGGGCTCCAGTAAGTCTATCCTCGTAAACTCGAGCTGGTCTATGTCCAGCTGGGGTTTCTTCGGCTCACCCACGGAGACCTTCCCGTCATCTTCCCTGATGGTGGTGTTGGGAACTGGTACAGGTCTGCCGCGCTTCTCTAAAGCATCTAAGAAGTCGAGGAAAGGCTTCTCCGCTTCCCCTCTAATCACCGCATCTACGAAGCTGAACTTTCGGACGATCTCGACGTGGAAGACCGTGGCGGTCAACCCGCCTAACACGACAGTCGAATTGGGGTGGAGAGCCTTACAGAGCCTCGCGACCTCTAAGGCCCCTTGCGAGTGCACTGACCAGTGAAGCCCAACACCGTACACAGTGGCATCTATTTTCCTTAGGTGTTGCTCTACGTCAAAAGAGCTATCGTAAAGCATTCTATCTCCTAGGTTGTCTATCAACACCTTGTAGCCGTTTCTTTCTAGTAAATCGGCTATGCTAAACATACCTATTGGAGGTATAATGAATTGGTCGCTACTTTCCCTTACCGTGTAAGCTACGGGGCCGGGGAAGAACACCCTCTTTCTGAAATCATATATGGCCGGTGGATGGATCAGGACAACGTCGTACATACGCCTTTTCCTCTGATGATAAGTGTGACAAGGAAGTACCGCGATCACTCCTCCATAGAAAGTCCCGCCTCTAGGGTCTAAACCCTTTGATCCCAAGCATTTTAAGTCTTTTCCCACGAAATAGGGTATTACAAGACTTTTCTACGTCTTCTCGCGTGGCGCCGTGGATTCGGAGCCCGTATATCACGTGGGCTTCTAGCGTCTTGACCATCTCCTTCGCTAGCTGTGTGGCCATATACATGGCCTTGGGCGGAGAGATCGCCCTAGACGAGTTACCTGCTACCAAAGAGTTCTACGTCCTCAGCCCTAGTAGACCCATTGGTGGGCTTAAGGAAAGACGTTTAAAGGCATAAGGGGTGGCCAAAAGAAAAAACGAAGGAGTTCTACGAGGTCGTGAAAAATAGTACGAAGTTCTATGACCTCGGATGTCCGAAGTCCTTGCTCTCCTAGGCTCAGGGCAAGATGAGTGCGGACAAAAATTTGTCGAGAAAGCTGAGGCTAGAATAAAGATTATGAAAGTTATGGTTTAAGTTGTTCCTTTATCGCCTGAAAGCCCAAGTCAAATGCCCTTAAGTTGACGTCCACGTTCCTAGGAACCCTCTCCTTTACGGCTTCTCTGAGGTCCTCGGGCTTAAAAGGCAACTTCTCAAGCGCCGCTAGCGCTCCAAGCATCACTATGTTTGCCGATATCGGGTTTCCAGCCTTAGTTGCGAGCGTAGTTGCGTCGACTGTTACAACCTCGCTTGCAATGCTCCTCAAAGCCTCAAGTATCCTCTCGAGAGGAGGGTACTTGGCGTCACCTCTATTGACCTCGACTGGATACAGGATACGGGTATTGACGATGACGCTTCCCCCTTTCGCCAAGAACTTAATCGAGGCCCTGAGTGCTTCGAGCGGTTCGAAGCCCAACACGAGGTCAGCGGTCCCAAAAGGTATGAGAGGACTGTAAACTGCTTTAGCTATCCTGATATGGCTTACGACTGGGCCTCCCCTCTGAGACATGCCGAAGGTCTCTGAGATCCTAACACTAAAGCCATGCTTTACAGCTACGTGGCCTATTATCTGAGATGCCAGCAGAGTTCCTTGGCCGCCAACCCCAGCTATGACTAGGGCTATCTCATCCTTCTTACCCCTATAAGTTGCCAATTCCACTACCTCCTGATATCGCTTTTTGGGGACAGATTTGAGCGCAGGCTCCACAACCTGCGCATAAGAGCGAGTCTACGTCGGCTTTCTTCTCGTTCTCCCTCCATATAAGGGCTGGACATAATAGTTGGGTTATGCAGTACTTGCACCCCGTGCACTTTTCTGGGTCAATCTTTGGAGGCGATATTCTTATCCCTTTTCTCGTCGCTTCTCTCCTAGCAAGCTCAGCGCACAGCCTCCTTGCAACTATAACTGCTGGTCCTGGGGTCCTGATGGCCTCTCTTATGGTTTCTATAAGCTCGCTTATATTATAGGCGTCGACTACTTTGACAAAGGGTACTTTGAAGGCCTTGGCTACCTCCTCCACGGCTATCCTTGGGGCTGGCTTACCCATGGCCGTTAGGCCTGTGCTCGGACTTGGTTGATGGCCAGTCATGGCTATCGTGTAGTTGTCCTGCACCACAACCTTTATGTTTGCATTGTTATAAACTGCATTAAGCAAAGCTGGCATGCCTGCATGAAAGAACGTTGACTCGCCTATGTAAGCTATCACCGGCTTGTCGATTCCCGTGTGTGCAAATCCATTGGCACAGCCTATGCTGGCCCCCATGCATATGTGGGTGTGGAACATATTGTACGGGTGGAAGAGGCCCAGTCCATAACACCCTATGTCTCCGCATATTACGGAGGCCTTCCTGGGATCGCCTTTCATCTCCCTTCTTATTGCCTGTCTTATCGCGTAGAACGTAGTTAAGTGAGGACATCCGGCACATAACGACAAAGTTCTTCTGGGGATTTCAATATAGCTTGGAATCGACACCTCAGGAGGCTTGTAACTTATGCCAAGCACCTTAGCCAAGCCCATTGCGACCTTATCCGGGTCTATCTCGCCTTCCAATGGAAGATGGCCGGAGTGCTTGCCCAAAATAGTCGGATGAACATCGAGGTCGTAACAAACCTTCTTTAGCTCCTCTTCAACAAACGGAAAGCCATCCTCAACCACGTAGATCACATCGTATGACTTCAAGAATCTCGTCACCAGATTCCTTGGAATTGGATGCGGTACCCCAAGCTTTAGGATCGCAATGGAGCCCTCCTTGACATTTAAGAGTCTCAAGGCTTCCTTCACGTAGTTGTAGCCTATGCCAGCAGCCACAACGCCTATGTCTTCGTCGCCCTCAGCTTCAACCCTGTTGAAGGGCACCCTTTCAAGGTCCTCAGTTATACTAGCAAGCCTGTCATGAAGCATCTTGTGGTGGTCGGGCGCCGGAAAGCCTGTGTATGTGATCTCCCACTTAAGGCTCGGCTTCCTCTTCTCCTTTGGAAGTGGACCAAGCTCCACTTCCCCCCTCACGTGACTTAGTCTGGTCAGTGACCTCACGATCACTGGTAGCTTGCCCTTTTCAGAGATCTCGCAGCCTATGACGACTGAGTCTTTTGCTTCTTGAGGCGTAGCGGGCTCCAAGCAGGGTAGCTCGGCGAACTTAGCGAATAACCTGTTGTCTTGCTCGTTCTGGGAGCTATGACCAGACGGATCGTCGGCCGATATTATCACCATTCCCCCCTCTACGCCTGCGTAATTGGCAACCATTAAGGCGTCCGATGCGACATTGAGGCCTACGTGTTTCATTGAACACATCGATCTTAGGCCCGCAACGGCCGCCGCGTAGGCAACCTCAAAGGCAACCTTCTCATTCACGCTCCACTCGGCGTATATCCCAGCGGCCTCAGCGATTGAGGCTAGAGCCTCCATGATCTCCGAAGACGGCGTTCCAGGATACGCAGCTGCGACTTGAACGTTGGCTTCAATGGCTCCCCTCGCAAAGGCCTCGTTACCGAGCAACAATACCTTCTTCCCAGGGCTGTCTTCAAGTAGCTCGGCCCTAGACATAAATGAAGTCCCTGTTCACTGAGGCCCTGAGTTACATATAAAGCTTAAAAGTACCTCTTAGACTTGCAGGAAACGCTAAAACCGGAGCACGAACGCATTAAGTGGGCCACATTAAAAATGTACTTCTACTACCTCAAAGCCTTCACGGATTCATGGCTCTCCATAGCATCTTCCACGCATGGCTTGAAGTCTAAGAAGGGCCCTTATAATCGACGCTAGTAACAAAATAAACATCGGGCTCGGCGACTAAGCAACGAGTTGTGTTGAGAAAGACCACGTCGTGAGTAGATCCATGGACCATTGGTCAGGTGTCGTGCCAGACGTCATTGGCCTAAGCTCTTAAAGAAAAGGCCCAATAATAACACCTACGTGGATCTGACATCGATCGCCAATGCTTTGTGGGAAACATGACATGATAAAGTCGTTGAAGTACGCCGAACGCGATCGACGTCATCAAGAAAAGAGTATGGAGTTGTAGGACGATCGCCGCTTCGACAACGAAAAGGGCGGCAAAGCGTGAGATGCATCTTACCATGTATTTCGACGCCATGTAATGTGACCCAGTGATGGGAAGCGTATAGCCTAAGTTCGACAGGTGAACACTCGTAGACCCGAGGGACTACTTAGATGGGCCAAGGGGTCAATGGTGAAGGGGTGTACTCAACATAATCAATAACTATTCACAACAGCAAGGTCCAAGACCTAGAACCTAAATCCCTTAATAGCGTACACACCGCGACGTCCTCGGCCTTGAGGAAAAATCACGGTCATAGTGTTGAAACCAAGCAACATAGCAAGAGGTGGCTATGTTAACTTCATCCATGGGTAAGCCTTAAATCACGCTACCTTATTTATTCAACACCCGCAAGGGGGCCGTAGGCTAGCCTGGTAGACTGCGAGGCTTGGGCCCTCGTGACCCAGGTTCAAATCCTGGCGGCCCCACCAGCTTGCTTGGCCTTTCGTCACCACGGCCTACCTCTCAGCCGTCCTCCTCGGTGGTGGTTGAGGCGGGTAATATGGTGAGGGTATGTACTCGACGCTAGGCCTTATTGGCTGCGCTTGCGGATAGAGCTCCATAAGTCGGTACACTTCAGGCGGCACTTCGGTCTTCACTGGGAGGCCTAGCTCTCGGAGCTTCTTGACGGTGAGGGGGTAGTCGTGGGTCCACGTGCCGTAGACCAGCGTCTTAGCAAGCTGTTCGGCCCTTTCCTTTCCGAGCTTGTCTTGGACTAGCTCGACGACCAATTCTTCTATCTGCTTTATCGCCTTTTCAGCTACGTCGGCCTTTATCAGGGTCTCGTCGCTTACCTTATCAATTCCCTTCTCCTTAACGACCCTTAGCACTGAGACAGCTGGCACGGCCCCCATCTTCGGGTCTGACAGCTGCGGGTCTAAGGGTCCTAGGACTGCGTAAGGATCCATTATTATCTCGTCGGCGGCGAGGGCGATCAGCGTCCCACCGCTCATGGCGTAGTGAGGGACTATGACGGTCTTCTTGGCTGGATGGGCCTTCAATGCCATGGCTATCTGCGCCGCCGCCAATACGAGGCCTCCAGGCGTGTGGATTATCATGGTTATGGGGACATCTGGAGGAGTGGTCCTCACAGCCCTGAGGACTTGCTCCGAGTCCTCGATATCTATGTACCTGTAGATCGGTATGCCGAAGAGGGAGACGCGCTCTTGTCTATGGATCATAGTTATGATGTGCGACCTCGTAGTGAGCTCGAGCCTCCTGATGAGGTTCATCCGCTCGTTATGGATCATCCTTTGCCTCACGTAAGGCCACAGAAAGGCGAGCAAAAAGAAGTACACGAAGATTATCCACAATATGTCGAGCATTAAGATCACTCCAAGGTCAATCTAGGTTATGGCTTAAAGGCTTAAAAGCTTTAGGGACTTGCTGGCTATATTAGAAATACATCGTCGCTCACAATTCACAAGTAACCTTATGGTCGTCGTGTAGAACGAAACATCGCGAAGGCCTTAATGATCATCGGGCTTAAAATGATTGAAGCCCCGGGCGGGATTCGAACCCGCGACCTGCGGCTTACAAGGCCGCCGCCATAACCGCTAGGCAACCGGGGCTTAGAGTATCAATGCTGAGAAACCATAAAAGTGTTAATGTCCTTAACAATTTAGCCTCTTTGAAGTAAACTTTTATCCGGGCTTCGCCCTTTTCTAATCGCTCGATCAGGGGCCGGGTTCGCCTAGTCCGGTAGGGCGCGGGCTTGCTAAGCCCGTTCCCCTCTGGGGAGCGGGGGTTCGAGTCCCCCACCCGGCGCCACCATTCTCGTTAGCTACTTCTAGCTGGAGTTGTGGCGAGGCTCGTGCAACGGCGGGCTCGAGAGCTTTCTGCGCGGACTTACAGGGTTTAGTTGGCTCGGCTTTCTTAGACAACGTAAGTCCTCAGATTTCGTCGATGGATTGAAGAGGTTCGAGGCAGAGCCCTCGTGACCTTGAAAAAGCGGTAGCACGATCGAGGTCGATGCCAGAAGAACACGAAAGCGAGCAGAACAACACTTAATAGCGATGTAAGTAGATGCAAGTGTGGTGAGCCTCTACGTCGTATAGCACAGTAATCCTTGAGAAAAGAGACGGCATAGCCAAGCTGGCCCTCAACAGACCCGAGGTTCTTAACGCCATAAACATACAGATGATCTTGGAGTTGGCCGATGCCGTTGAGATGTTGAAGAAAGACTCGGAGGTCAGGGTCGTCGTATTGACAGGCATTGGAAAGGCCTTTTCGTCGGGCGGCGACCTTCGTTTTCTGCTAGAAAACTGTGAGCGCCCTTCGACGGAGATATACAACACAATAGTCACCAAGGTCAATGAGATCATGTACGCCCTTCACACCATGGACAAGATAACCATAGCTGCCATCAAGGGGGTCGCCATAGGTGCTGGCTTGGCCTTGGCCCTCGCGTGCGACTTGCGCATCGCCGCAGAGGGCGCCAAGCTCAGCACGGGCTTTGCGAGGATAGGCCTGCACGCGGAGTTCGGCATATCTTACTTCTTGACCAAGTTGACCAATCCCTCCAAAGCGTTGGAGCTGATGTTAACATCGGAGTTCGTAGACGCCAGAGAAGCCGAGAGGCTGGGGCTCGTCAACAAGGTAGTCCCCCCGGAGAGGGTCGAGAGCGAGGCCCTGGAGCTAGCGACGAGGATAGCTCGAGGGCCGTGGCTTGCGATAAGGCTGATAAAGAAGGATGTGTACGAGAGCGTTAAGGCCGATCTCAAGACAGTACTCGAAAGAGAGGCCTTGGGCCAAGCCCTCTGCTTAAGGACAGAGGACGCTAAGGAGGGCATAAAAGCGCTGATAGAGAGGAGAGAGCCTCAATTCAAAGGCAGGTGACATTTGCTTTTATGACTAAGACCCAAACACCTTGCCGCTTTTTCCTGGTGCTGGAATGTCCGTACTGCGCGAGGTAGGGCTCATCTCCAAGTCGAGCTCTGATCAAGCGAGGATCGCGGGACTTTATTGATCCGTGAGCGAACTCGTATACTCGGTGGGGCCTCTGCTCTTATACGACGTCGGTTATGGGGGCTTCAAACGCTTCGAGGAGCTACTAAAGATGTTAAAGGCCAAGGGGGTTGAAGTGCTCGTAGACTTAAGGGCTTTTCCAAGGTCGAGGATTAAGGGGTTTAATCGCGAGGAGCTGGAGGGGGCGCTCAAGAGAAATGGCGTGGAGTACCTGTGGCTCGGAGACAAGCTAGGGGGCTTTAGGAGGGGAGGCTACGAAAAATATGTGCAGAGCGATGGCTTTAGAGAGGGGATAGAGACCGTTTTAAGCGTCGCGCGCAACAAAAGGGTCTGCTTGATGTGCTTGGAGAGGGATAGAAGGTTCTGCCACAGAAGGTTCATAGTTGAGGCGCTGAAGGAGTTGGGAGCCGAAGTGAGAGATTTAGTGAGGGACCAATGACATGTACAAGGTCTTGGACCTCTTTTGTGGGGCCGGAGGCTTTTCATTGGGCTTCGTCATGGAAGGCTTCAGAGTGCTCCTCGGTGTAGACGTGGACTGGACAGTTGCTGAGACCTATAAGGAGAACTTGAAGATCGATGTATTATGCGAGGACATAAGAAACGTCCACTCCTTGGACCTGAGAGAGCTTGTGGATACCGACGCCGACGTGATAATAGCGAGCCCTCCGTGCGAGCCATTTACAGGGGCCAACCCTCGAAGGGAGGTCGACGCTCTCAGCAGGCTTTACGACGATGAAGTTGGCAGGCTCTTCCTCCACGCCATAAGGATCATAGGCGATCTGAGGCCAAGGCTCTTCATAATCGAGAACGTCCCCTCAATATTAGAGCCTTTGCTGAAGGAAGCGATAGAACGCGAGCTCAGGGTCGTGGGCTATCCCAGAATACACTTCAACGTCCTCTACGCCGAGGACTACGGGACCCCTTCCCACAGGAAGAGGGTTTTCATATCGAACTTCAAGTTGAGGCCAAGGCCCATCAAGAAGATCGTTACGGTAGAGAAGGCGTTGGCGGGGCTCCCGGATCCGGAGGAAATAAATAACGTCCCTAACCACGTGATCAAGCCCTTGCACCCAAAAAAGATCAAGAAGATCGCTAGGCTGAGGTGGGGAGAGGAGCTAGTGCTGTACAAGGGTGCTGGAAGGAAGGTGTTGCCCAACTGGGTTAGGTTGCACCCGTTTAAGCTCGCCCCGACGGTCCTCGGGAGCTCCAGGTTCGTGCACCCCTACGAGAACAGGTTGCTGACCGTGAGGGAGCAGGCGAGGCTCATGGGCTTTCCAGACGACTTTGTGTTCAAGGGAGGATTCGACGCACAGTACAACATGATCGGAGAGGCCGTGCCTCCACCGCTCTCAAGGGCCATAGCTAGGGAGGCGCTTAAGTTATTAAGGGGGTCTTGAGAGACTACTAAACGACCTAGGATGAACGAAGTCATCCCAGTGATACACAACGTGTTCAGCGTCGAGATAGTCAAGCAGTTCGCGAAGATATGCTACGGATTGGGGTTCAAGACCGTCGTCGTGAGCAAGCCCAGCGGCGCGGCTGCTCAAGCTGGAGTGCCCGAGGCGCAGAAGCTCGCTTTGAAAAAGGGCAAGGCCCTCGTAGTGCTAAGCGAGTTGGAGGACGTCCTGGAGATCTTCAAGCCGTCCCTTTTGATCTTCGTCACTCCCAAGAAGTACGCCAAGGAACCGTTCGACACTGAACGGGTGCTCTCGGAGGCGCAGAAGGGCGCGGTAGCTGTAGTCTTCGGAGGTAGTGAGCCGGGGGTTTCGGCGAGAGAGCTGGAGCTCGGGGTCCCGATGCATGTAAACGTGGAGGACGACCTAGGACCCCTGGGGTTCGCGGCCATAGTGCTACACGCCATAGCGAGGTCGTTAGGAAGGGGTTAGACGAGGTGAAGCAACGTGAAGGTCGTGATGAAGTTTGGCGGGGTTTGCACATCATCTGGGGCGAATATCTTGCGCATCGTGGACATAGTGCGGGAGCACGTGAAGAGGGGGGACAAAGTGGTGTTGGTCACGTCGGCCATGGCAGGGGTGACTGACGGGCTCCTAAGCCTCATAAATGATGCCCTAGCCGGAGAACTTGATGTCATCGAGAAGTCGATAGCAATGATGAGGGATAGGCACGTGCAAGCGTGCTCAGAGGCCATCAAGGACGACGAGCTGAGGCACGAGACCATTCGAGACATCGAAGGCTTGACCCAAGAGCTTCACTTCACGCTGAGGATAATTTCCTATCTAAAGGAGGCCTCTCCAAGAACTAGAGACAGGGTCTTGGCATTTGGCGAGAAAATGGCCACCAGGATCGTGTGGAGGGCGTTGATGTCGGAGGGGATAAATGCTGAATACTTCACAGGCGGTCAGGCAGGGATCATAACCGACGACAACTTCGGTCGAGCAAATCCGATAATGAGCTTATGCGAGGAGAGGCTGAAGAAGAACTTGGTACCGCTTCTAGGAAGCGGGATAATCCCGGTAGTGACGGGCTTCATAGGTCAAACTGTGGAGGGCGTGGAGACCACGTTAGGCAGAGGGGGTTCTGACTACTCTGCCACGATCATCGGTGCGGCACTGGAGTTTGATGAAGTGTGGGTATGGAAGGATGTCGAAGGAATAATGACCGCAGACCCGAAGATAGTGCCCAATGCAAAGCCTGTACCAAAGATCTCTTATGAGGAGGCCACCGAGTTAGCGTACTTCGGAGCAAAGGTGCTACATCCGCTAGCCCTGAAGCCCTTAATCGAGAAGCGCATACCGCTGAGGGTGAAGAACTTCTTCAACCCCGAGAACCCGGGCACGATAGTTCATCACGAGGCATCAAATGATGGGATAGTCAAGGCTATCTCCATGATCCCTCGGGTGGCGATCATAACCGTAAGCGGAGCGGAGCTCTACGAGGCCCCGCTTGTAATCACCAAGGTGTTCAAGGCGCTCTATGACGTAGGCGCGAACGCGATAATGGTCTCCCAGAGCTCCTCGCAAACTAACATATCAATCGTGGTGCCAGAGGAGAAGGCGCCAGAGATATTAAAAGGGCTTAAAGAGGTTCTCCCCAAGAACTGCGACGTCGCTTGGGAGGGTGACGTGTGCGTGATAGCGGTCGTCGGCTCAGGCATGAGGGGGAGGCCGGGAGTCGCGGCCAAGGTGTTCAGCGCAGTAGCCGAGAAGGGAGTCAACGTCAGGATGATAGCTCAGGGGGCCTCGGAGCTGAACATATCCCTCGTGGTCAAAAGGGAGGACGCGATTAAGGCCGTTAGAGCTCTGCACGACGCATTCGTAGGTGATTAAAGTGGACAAGCTCAAAGTGGTGGTATTGGGCGCCACGGGCCTAGTCGGGCAGAGGTTCGTCGAGTTGTTGGCGGACCACCCCTTCTTTGAAATCGTCGCTTTAACGGCTTCCAGCAAGAGCGCCGGCAAGAAATACCGTGAGGCGACTAGGTGGGTGTTGGGGCCCTACTTTCCCGAGGCGGTCAGAGACCTAGAGGTACTTGAGACGAGTCCTGAGGCCGTTAGGAGGTGCGGCTACAACGTCGACTTGGTCTTCTCAGCTCTACCTTCGGAGGTGGCGAAGGAGCTGGAGCCCGCGTTCGCCAAAGAGGGCTTCAACGTAGTGAGCAATGCCAGCGCGATGAGGATGTTCAACGACGTCCCGCTAGTGGTGCCCGAGATAAACCCCGATCATCTCCACCTGATTCACGTCCAGAGGAGGAAGAGAGGCTGGAAGGGCCTCATAGTCACCAATCCAAACTGTAGCACGATAATACTCACGCTGACG
>Ga0326760_1000424_pt1 | contig 22915 bp, 30 predicted proteins | sample GCREP_S_FD_207668 | JGI IMG/M metagenome (GOLD analysis project Ga0326760, IMG submission 207668) | Hot spring sediment microbial communities from Geyser Creek Basin, Yellowstone National Park, WY, United States - GCR.EP_S | ecosystem: Environmental > Aquatic > Thermal springs > Near-boiling... | reverse complement strand
TATTCTCTCTTTATGCCGGTATCAATTATTTCCTCTCCGCATTCCTCCAAGGTATCGCTATAACAGATGAGTACGGCCTCGGAGTAGTGACGGGCAATTTCGTCCTCATGATAGTCGTGGCTCTCTCCTGGATAAGCTTTCATCAATAGGAACGATTTCACTCCCCGGAAGTTACCTATCTCGAGATACTGGGTCGTTCCCTTAGCATTTTGCACTATGACTCCCGTGTATCTTGGAATACTTACCCTTTATTATCCCAAGGTTAACGTGGTGACACTGCGTCTCACGGGCCTCCTCGGAATAATCATCGGTTTCTGGAACATGATAGTGAATTTCTTGATCATGCCTGATCTATGGTGGAATGGAGTTCTACATCTCCCCTGCTATTCATATCCATTTACGCTTTTGTCCTCTCTCTTAGAAATTTATGTAGTTTGATAAAGCATAACGAGGCCTTCCCCTAACGAATTATGAGAGATAGCTTTTTTCCGCAAGAAGTCGGGAGGAATTGAACGTTTGGTCTCGTTAAGCTTAAGAATATCCGGCGGGCATATAGGCTTTGACTTAGAGGTCATTTCAGAAATTCACCCATCGAGAAATGACTACAGGACAGCGGGAATTACCATATGACAGTAAAGCTCAGTAGTTATAGGGCGAGGATACCATGATCATCTAAGAGGATTCAAGAGCCCGAGGATCTCGAAACCTTCGCTACGGGGATTGAGCATCCTCCACGAAAATCTATTGTGAAGGGAAGCTTGATCTGTGGAGATGCAGTATTGAAAGCCATGAGGCTGCCTCATCTTCACAAGAGGAAACCTCACCCTTCTGAGGGATAGCTCATTAACTTGAGGAGAATCCTGGAGCGAACATAATACGAGAGGCTTTACGAACCATCCTTCGAGGGCTTAAATACGCCCTGAAGAGATCGGACCAGACGAGTATGTTCCCCCTCATAGAGGCTCGCAGGCAGACCTCAAATCACCCCCGGGAGCTGAGTAGATGTCATAAACAGGGGCTTTTATTCCTTCTATTCTCACTCTGCTCTCCCAGCCTCTCTCCTTGACTCGGGAAAATACCTGAAGGGAGGATCCAATTACAATGGATGAGGCGACAAGAGGTGTGAGCTAACTTCCTCAGGTATTATCGCGAGCAGATGCTCCGTTAGATCGACTCCTCTGCCTCCTCCCATGGAACCACTACCTTGAGAAGCGTCCTTAAAGTCAGTTTGAGAAGTGCCTCCTGCAGACGTTTGAGAATGAATTTTCTGGAGATAGAAGGGAGGACATAAACTTAAATTAGTCGTACATTTTCATGGGAATATGGGAGCTGAGGAGTGGGAGAGGGAGGATAGGGAGTTCAGGGAGATAAGGAGGAGTAAGGCTGATTGGGAATTCATAAAAGCCCAGCCTCCGCATATAAGGGCAGCATTAATTTACTTCATCGAGAGAGGGGACAGATACGTGGCTTCAAGGATCGCCGGCCTTTCACTGGATGAGTTCGATGAGATAAGGAGGAGGGCAAACATACCGGTGGTGGTCTAGGTGAGAGGAGTTGCTGATGCATGCTTCTTAATAGATTGGAGTAGGTATAGGAGGAAGGGAATCCTTGAAAAGCTCTTTGATCTCCTCTTGATCCATGAGGAGACTCTTTTACAGCTCAGATCCCCACCAGCTATTGAGTATGTCTCTTCACTCCTGGCAAGCGGCCTCTTAAGGCTCTACCCATGGTCTCCGGACGATGAAAGGCAGTACAGTAAGCTCAGGGATGAGGTCTCCCTGGATCCGAGGATACCATCTCTAGAGCGTCCCGATCTTCTCTGCTTAGTGATCGCCCATAGGACAGGATCTGTTCTCCTCAGCGAGAACTTAGGGGTTTTGAGGGTAACTCAGTTCCACCCTATTTACTCGAGGGTGAGGGTCTGGACCTCCCTAGAAGTCCTCGAGAACTCCATCTACAATGGGCTGATCAGCGTGAGCTCTGTGGACGAGTTCCTTGAGATCTTGAGAGAGTATGAGGAAGATGCGAGACACATTTTTAATAAGAGAAGGGTTGATGCTGCGACTAGGAGGCTCAAAGAATGGTTGAAGAGGTAGAGCCCCCTCCTGAGCTCATTCAGGAGTGGGAGAGGGAGGATAGGGAGTTCAGGGAGATAAGGAGGAGTAAGGCTGATTGGGAATTCATAAAAGCTCAGCCTCCGCATATAAGGGCAGCATTAATTTACTTCATCGAGAGAGGGGACATATACAGGGCAGCGAAGATCGCCGGCATGACAGTGGGGGAGTTCGATGAACACAGGTATAGGGCGAGGATACCGAATATCACGTGACCTCCAGCAGGGAATCCTCGCGGTATGAGATCTGGAAATTTTTGTGCTACCAAAGAAGTACTCCTCATGAAAATTTATATTGTGAGGGGCGGGTTGATCTGTGGAAATGCAGAAGCTTCTGAGTGAGATAGGCCTGAGACAAGATGATGTGATGGGGATAATAAAGTTCGGATCGAGGGTCAAGGGATATTCGCGTGAATCATCTGATGAGGACATCTTGGTGATAACGAGAAGCGAAGGAGGTGAGGTTATCTACAGGGAGGGAAAGCATATCATCGTTATCTCCCTTCAGGATTTCATAGAGGAGGTGTTGAGGGCCTCTCCCCTCGTCTCAGCAGTCATATCCGGATATGAGATAATATACGCTAGATATCCCGTCTACTTCTGGATTGAGAGAGCGAGCGAAGCGTTGAGGAGAGCTAGATCCATTCACGTCGACAAGGGAGGGGTGCGTGATTTTGCCCGACTTGGAGATGGCTAGGGAGTTCGCGAGAAGGGCGAAGGAGGATCTAAGGAGCTCGAGAGTTCTTCTCGAGAATGGACTGTATGCTGATTCCGTATATCACGCTCAACAAGCGGCGGAGAAAATTGTGAAATCCATACTGCTGCTGAATGATGTAGTAGTTACAGAGCACCTCGTAGCCTCCCACTTCGTGAGCGTTGTGGTATCGAGATCGCCTGATGAATGGTCGGAAAAGCTATCGGAGATAGCCAAGGACCTGATAGATCTGGAGAAAGAGTGGCTGAGGAGCAGGTATCCGATGAGGAAGTTCGGGAAGCTCGTGATCCCATCCAGCCTATACGATCTGAAAAAAGCAGAGGAGTTATACGAAAAAGCGAAAAAGATTTTAGAGATAGTGGCTGCATATGCGGAAGAAGTATATGGAGTGAGACTAATCGATTGAAGAGTGGAAATCTGAGGTCTGCTCTCCGAAATGAGCTTAAGGAAAATTATGTTGGTATGAGAGTCAGAACCCGCAAGAACTTTCTAATTTCAATCCGTCAGAAACTTTATTAATCTCTTATTAGTTGTTAGATTGTGACTCTATAAGCCTGACCAGTGCGGGGACTGGAATATGGAACCGCTGACAAAGATTAAAATCTTCCTGATAATCTTCTCCTCCCTTCTCATAGCGATCCCGATCGCTATAGAGATCGCTGTCCTCTCCGGTCTATTGAGCATCCTCAACGCACTCTTCATCTTAGTGCTCTCAGCGATAGCTTTGGCTGTATCCGCTTCCTCAATTTACTACAGGCGACTCTATGAGGGGGAGCTCCTCGAAATACTGCTGAGCCCGGAGTTCCTGGACGAAGTCCTCTCGATCCTCTTATTCCAATCTATCATGCTATTCCCATTCTTCTCCTCTATGAAAGCTGGGTCTCCGTTTGAGGTCATCTTCCTCGCCCCTTTGGGCTTCATAGGTTATCTCATCCTCTCATCTAAGTTCCCCCTGGGTTTATTCACGAGAATCGAGCCATTGGACTATCCAGTTCCCTACAAAGTATATGTAGCTAAGCTTGAGAGGATTAAGGAAGTCAATGCTTTCGTCTCTGGGATAATCAAGCCCAGAATAATACTCCTCTCTCCCCTATTCGAGTTCTTAAATGATGATGAGATAAAGGGGGTTATCGCTCATGAGATAGGGCACATCGAACATAAGGATCACTTGAAGATATTAGTCATGCTCTTGATATCGATAATCGGTATTGAGCTCCTCGCCTTATCTTTCTACTATGAATTCGTCGCTGGAGATGAATTTAGTAGCCTTTTCCTCACGCTCGGGCTAATACTAACTCTCCTCTTCGGCCCTCCCCTGTCTTACTACTGGAGGAGAGTGGAGCTCAAGGCTGACTTACATGCAGCACGTACCGTGGGGAAGGATGCGTACATATCGGCGTTGAGGAAGTTATATGAGCACGATCTCCTCCCTCTCGACTGGGGGAGCGAGGACCATCCGAAGTTGGAGAAGAGGATAGAATATATCCTCAGTAATGTGGAATAAAGTACTCAATCCGCTCGATCTTCCCGAAACGAGTTCAGAATTGCGAAGCATATTTTAAAGGGGACTTTCGGCTCTGAGACGGAGATGAGGGTAAGCGTTCAAGTGGTCCCGAGTGCCAGGAAGAACGGGGTAGTTGAGGAGGGGGATCACCTCAAGGTATACGTGAGGGCACCTCCCGTCAAAGGTAAGGCCAATGAGGCCGTGATAGAAGTTCTAGCAGAATTCTTCGGTGTTAAGAAGAGCGATATAAGAATAATGAGCGGGGAGAGATCCAGAGAAAAGGTAGTTGAGATAAGAAAGTGAGGATCGCATTCAACAACTCTCAAGCGGGATGTTCACGATAAGTATAAATTCACCTCGATGAGACGCGACCTTATGAGGATAGCCGTACCCTGTGTGGAATCACGCGGGAAGTATATCTTAGTATCTCACTTTGGGAGGGCTCCCAGCTTCGCTATAGTCGATGTTGAAGGGGATAAGTACAATCTGGTGGAGATCTTTAGGAATGAGTACATAACCCGGGAGCATGGAAGGGGTGTAGCTCTAGTCAACGAGCTGATCGCCAGAGGAGTGAATGCACTTTTAACGCTGGAAATTGGCTACGGAGCTTACTATAAGGTGAGAGAATCAGGGATAAAGATATATTACATTACTCCGGAAGATAAGAGAGCTATCACACTAGAAGAGGCGATCCAGATGTTCATCTCGGGGAAAGTCGAGGAGGCGACTGGGCCGAGGGAAGTTCACTGAGATTAAGGCAGCTCATCGCATTTCCAATGAGTGCTAAAAATGCATGAGAATGATGCTCCTATTTGAAAAATGAGCTAGATAGATCCCTAGGCAGCTACTAAGCTCGGGGTCCCATTAGCCATCTTAGATGCTCAGGGAATCTTAATACCGCTCAGCCACTCAGCTTTCACAGGCTAACTACTTCTATGAACTCATGGGCTTAGAGCTCAAAAATTCATACACTCTCAATCTGAGAGCTCCTCATATATTTAAATCTGTCCCCTGGAGCTTCGAGGGGTGAAGCATGCGGTCCGATGAGCGTAGAGTTGGGGGCCTCTTATTCGTCGCCTCTATGTTCATCGGCACCGGTATAGGCTTGATATTCGATAGACCGGATGTCGGTGGAGCTATCGGCATGGGTTTCGGGTTCCTCCTCATGGCTCTAATAAGGGGGAAGAATGTGGAGGTGACTCCTCTGACTATAAGCCTGCCCAGGACTTTCGCTCAGCTCTCCCTATTAGTTTTAGGCGCTCTCATGATCTCATGCGGGTCCTTCCTGATCTACAGACCGGAGCTCATATACCCATATCTAGCGGGCATAGGGACTATTTTAGTCGGTTTCCTCATCCTGCTCGCTGGCCTAATTGGTTTTCGGAGGAGCGAGTGATTCATGAGTTCACTCTCAATTTGAGAGCTTCATATGTCATTATAAGATCTCCTCACTTTTATTCTAGGGTGTCTCCATGGAGGATGCGGCCACTCTGGGGGAGTTCGCTAGGAAGCTCAGGGTTTACTTCAGGACTGCATCTATGGGCATATCCTTCCTCATATACGGAGCCATCTTCGGGGGATACTGGCTGCTCATATTCTCGATAGGCTCCCTCTACAATTCCCCCTGGATCTTCATAGGCGGAACTTTGGGAGTGATCCCTCTAGTATTTCTCTGCGCTCTCTTAGTAGCTAAAACTGTCCCCGGAATTAGGAGGGAGAGGCTACCATACGAGGGGGCCAGGTGGATAGTCTCCTTCATAATACCCATAGCGGCAGCTATAATAATCGGGTCCCTCTACTCAATCCCATCCCTCTGGTACGGGACGCTGGGAGCCTCGTTCCTCCTGGTTCACTTTTTGATAGAGAGGCCTCTGGTATTGAACGGTCTCATTAAAGCTAAGCCATTCCTCCTCGCTTCGATCCTCATGTTACTGAGCTTCCCCGCCCTGCTCTCATTACCCCCTTACTCGGATTCCATGGCCGCTTTGGGCCTCTGCCTCCTCTTCTACTCCCTAGCGGGGGTGTACGCTCTTGTCAGAGCAGCGAAACTCTTCTCAGAGTGATTCCCTCCCCTACCTGAAGAAGCTCGATCCGGTGCTCATGAACCCGAAGAGGTTCATGATAGCCACCCTCCTCTACATCTTCGGCCCCAAGAGCGTGGGGGATATAGCGAAAGCCCTCAACTTGAGTTTAGGTGATGTGGATAATCACTTGAGGAGGATGAAGAGGGAAGGTTACGTCGAGCTCAAGAGGACGCCCACATTGAGGGGGCCCAGGGTCTTCGCGAGGCTGACCGATAAGGGGATAGAGGAGTATGAGAGGCTTGTGGATGATCTGAAAAACTTAGCATCCGGATTGAGGAGAGGAGAGAGCTGATGGGGGCATCAGTGGGCTCAATCACTCCCAACCATCTCTATGAACCTCCTTATAACTGCGACAATCCCGGGGAAGGATCTCTCCAGAGCTTCCTTACTCGCTCCCTCTATGAGGTCCTTATCCCTCATATTCTTTCCCTTGAGCCAGCTCTTAATCGCTCCTTTCGACGGTTCCACTTTCTCTCCATAGCGTTCCTCTATCAACTTCGAGATATTCTCCTCAATACTCTTCTCAAAACCGCTCACCGCGATATAGATGTCAGCGACTCTCCCGCTTCTCTTGACCTCTAATAGGTATGCAAACTCATTAAGCTTCCCGAGACTCTGAAGCTCAAATCCGTGCTCACCTGCGAAACTCCTCAAGTTATTCTCATCCATATGCTCTCGATCAATCACTATTATATACCTAGAAGGGGAACTCACGAGCTCTGCGAGCTTCGCTATGGATTTGAAAGCAGCGTAAAGGCCTGTTTCATGCGAAAGGAGGGGATTTGAAATGACAATTTTATCGTTGAATTTTGAGGAAATAGCGCCGAATATCCTCTCATCTCCCCGCCCATTGCCGAAAATTACGTACCTTGAACCCTCGTCCTTGAGGATTCAACGAGCTTCAAGCTGCATCTCCTCTATGATCCTCCTGATATCCACCTTTGATTCAAGTAGGTCTTCGATCTCATCTAGAGTAAATTTCTTGTACTTGAGATTCCCCTCCTCCCTTCTCAAGGCAAATACCTTGCAGTTAGATGGATAGATGAAGAGGAGAGCCCTCAGGAAGTCGAGACTCTGAGTCGTGATGAAGAGTTGGATATTGTTTCTTTCAGCAACATTTAGAACAAAGTTTAGGAGCCTCTCCAAGCCAGCGGGATGCTGATGAACCTCCGGATCTTCTATAAGTGCAGCCGTATTGTTAATAGTTGAGAGGATCGAAGCTATCACTAAGGACACTTTGGCACCATCTCCGAGATCGTCTACGCGTACGGAAGTCCTCGAAAGGGCTACCATCAACGCGTACTCACTCGAGCTAACCGGCATGTAAGTCAAGGACTCAGCATCAGGCTCGTATCCTTCCTTTATGAGAGATATAATAAGTTTATCTAAACGTTTGCTGTAGATTTTGGGAAGGATATTTCTCTCAACGGACCTTATATCTGAATAAATCATGTGATCGACGAGGGCTACTCCCTTCAGATAATCGATCTCCTCCTTGAACTCATCGCAAGCCTCCCGAAATCTGGGCTCGTCGAGAGTTACAGTATTTCCAGCATCGAGTTTAAGGCCTCCCGGGCTTATGCGTGTATCAAGGTACTTCAGGAAGATAGGCACTCCGACTATAGTGGGCACTCGATAGGGTACCTTGAACTCCATCACCTTACCAGATTTGAAACTCAATGAGATGCTTATACTCTCATCAGTATTCATCCCATGCCATAGGAAGTCTTTGGAGCTCTCCCAGCCCCACCTCCGAGTCCTCCTTCGAGCTACTACATCGAACTTTTGGAAATCCCTCACATAATCCCTAGGCTCTGCCCAAGCTGATGCTAAGTAAATAGCCTCTAAAACTGTGGATTTGCCAGCTCCATTCACCCCTATCAACACGTTAATATCTGTTAGCTCATCTATCTTCCCGCTCTTGATCCCCCTGAGATTGTTGATCGAGATAGAGGATATCAAAGCACTCCCTCGATTGAGATAAGAAGATCATAGATAAAAAGTTCACTCGCTAGAGTTATTCACAACTCAAGTCCCTTTTGCCCAGCTGACTTCACTTGATGGATCATCTAAGAGCTCTCCTGAGAGGGGTTGAAGGGAGTGAATTGAGGGGTTCGATCGATATCCATGCGATCAACCTGAGCATATTATATCGCTCTTCAGCTTCTCTGCTGTCATAATCAGCTCAATCAATACTCCTGCGTGAGATTTTATCAATTCCTTCCCACTTTTCTCAGCTAAATGTATTAGAGCTTCCTTCAACAAATGTAAATCCTCTCATTATAGCTTATCTCTGTCTCAGTAGCACTGCGGAATATCTTGAGAGCTAGAAGACCCTCTAGTTCATCTTAGATTCTAAATATTTTTCCACTCCTTCTATTAACTCGGAGCAGCTCTCATAACTCACGCTATGTACCCATCGCCGAACCTCTCTCGCTAGCCTCACTATAAGAGTCGAACGCACTCCTCCACAGCCTTGACTGTCGCAACTCTCGATGGCACTATTGAATAGAAGCTTAACTGGAGATCTGACTCCTCCGAATTCATTGAAAGCAATCTCCCATCCTCTCATGATCACATGTAAATCTCTGAAGGGTATAGCCGCGTATAGAGGCTATCATCAATCCAAATGTCTGATAGAGCTTCAATATCCCCATGACTGGGGAGAAGTACTCAGAGCACTCATTTCTAGAGAATTGCGAGAGGCTCGAATGCTCATCGATTTTAGGAGCTCAAAGCAACTTAAATAAGCTCTTGATGACCTTCATAATACCCAGTACCTCTACGCTCCTCCTCAGAGTTAGAGAAGCAGCTCTCCTGAGATCAACGCATGGAATCGCCTCTCTCAGCTTGCACTCGCACTCCCTCCACTCTAACCCCCTAACTATAGCTACGGGCACTCCCTCTGAGGACTGCTTGAAGAGGAGAGCTGAGGCCGAGCACAGTTCGTGTGCTATCATATCTACACCTCCGTACTTCGGCTTCCCGTAGAGATCGGGCGATCCGAATCCCCTGTCCACTGGATCGATACCGTAAGATCCTCTAGCGAAATCTAAGGACCCGCCTAGGAAGAACTCCGTATCGCATATGACTACAGCCACTCTCCTCCCAGTGAGTTCCCTTATCCTGAAGCAGAGTTGCTTTGCAGCCTCATCGTGGTCCTCCAGGGGGAGCAGGAACTTCCCCGGTGGCGCGTTCGAAGAATCTATCCCAGAATCGCTCCAGAGCATCCCCTCCCTCTCGACTATGAATAGGAAGGGGTAGTCATCCAAGAGCTTCAGCGACTCCCCGCTCCTGGAGAGGGAGTACAGATCCACTATCCCCCTCTCAACGAGTTCCTTCACCGGTACTACAGCTAAGATATCGTCGCTTTCCCTCAGGACGAGCTCCACAAATCTAGGATCCTCCCGGACTCTGCTAGCTATCTTAATTGCTCTTTTTGAAGGCCTCACTTCATCAAGATCCACGATCCTCCCTAGAGCCTTTGCTACGACTTTCTCAGTTATCACGAGTATATCGTTGTCTAGGAGATCCTCCCCGGAGCTCTCGATACTCTCAATTATTATCTCAGCTAGATCGTCCCCCGGATTTATCAGGGGGAGCTTGACCCCTATTAATTCGATACGCATAGATGCCCTCCAAATAGATTCCTCAGTTGAAACTTTAATAGAGCTCGCTGGAGCCCCTCACTATCCGGAGAGTTTCACTACTAGAGGCTCATTAGTGAGTTAATTAATCATTAAGTAAAATTTAAATAGAAGATCCGCACCGCTCCCACGTGGGCACTATAACGGTCTCAATAGATGATGAGCTCGCGGAGCGATTGAGAAAAGCTGCTGAAAGATTTTATGGATCTAGGAGGGGTGGGATGTCGAAAATAGTTGAGAACGCCCTGAGAAGTTATTTAGCTAAGCTTGAGGAGGAGAGGGAAACTAAATACATAGCTCTCAAGGAAGGGAAGATATTAGCGGAAGCGCCAAATCTATCTGAGCTCGCTGAAAAACTTAAAGAACTAGGTGTTGAGCCGAGGGGCCTCAGGATCTTGAGGAGCAGTGGTATCAAGGGCTCTGTTAGGGGAGGCTATAGGCTGAGCGTGTGATCTTGCCCCGTTTCATAGGTCTCACGCCAGCTATCGAGTTGATCATAAGGAATCCCTTCACAGGCAGAGCTTACCCCGAGAGGGGCTCAGTAATAGCTATTATAGATACTGGATATGAGGGCTTCCTCCTCATCCCCAGCGACGTGTTCGATACCACCTTCGGGGAACTTGAGAGCGAGAGGAGGGAGATCATCCTAGCTGATGGCAGGAAGGTGAGATCCAGAGGCGTATTTGGTGAAGCTATCCTCGAGCCCTATGTGGTAGATGGTTTCATAGAGACTGTTGAAGGAGTTAATGAGTTTGTCGTTGGCGCTGAGTTCTTAGAATCTTTCAAGCTAGAGCTAGATTATTGCACTAAGACAGCGAGGCTCGAGTTATGCCCCCAGCATCTTCTTTATTAATTTTCGGTGGGAGTGGGGAGCGTTGAGGATAGCTAAGCTCTACACGTTCGAGATGGAGTTCAGGGAGAGGGCCAAGCTCCCCAAGTGGAAGGGGAATCTGATAAGGGGAGCTATAGGGATGCACTTGATGAGGAAGTTCTGCATATCGGATGGGGACTGCTCTAACTGCAACCTCATCTTCAGGTGCCCCTACGGTTACATCTACAGGACCCCGTCCAAGGGCCTGGTGCTCAGGAAGATAAGCGGCTTCACTAAGCCTTACGTGATAAAGCCTCCCCCGGATGAGAGGACTGAGTTCTCTGAGGGGGAGGAGTTCAAGTTCTCTATAGTGCTCTTCGGGGACTCAGTTAAGTTCGAGAAGCAGTTGCTCTCAGCCGTCCTGGAGATGGGGAGGAAGGGGCTCGGCACGAAGGAGAGGAGGGGCAAGTTGGAGCTGAGGAGGGCTTGCGTCGAGAACCCATTCCTCAGGAGGAAGGGGATCTTGTATGAGGGGGATCTATACGATTCTGATGTCTGGATAAGCACCAAGGACGTGTCCGGAAGGATAGGGAGCACCTTCATGCTCAGGTTCATAACACCATTCAGGTTAGTCAGGGACGGAGATCTTGTTAGGGATCTGGATTTCAGGAACCTCTTCCCCTTCATGCTCAGGAAGTACTCAGCTGTGATGCAGCAGTACGTGGGGGCTCTGGATATAGATGTGAGGAGGGCCCTGGGGGATAGCTTGGGGATCAGGCTCAGGGGGGAGAGGCTGAGGGAAGTGACTCTCAAGTACAAGGGAGAGGATCAGACATTCCTCTCTGGGGATTTGGTCTACTCGGGGAGGGCATCCCTGCACATGAGGAGGCCACTCCTGTTCTGCCAGCTCTCTCACATAGGGAAGAGGAGCAGCTTCGGGTTCGGGTGGTATGAAGTTATATCCGTCTGAATACTCGAAATGGGGATCGCGTGAAAATAATCAAAGTTTTGAAGATAATAGTTTTAAGGTGACCCTCATTAGTAGGCATGATGTTGCTGATATCCGATCTCAAGTATGGCGTGAGCTCGAGCGAGATCGGATCTCTACTTCTAGCATTAGGTTCCCTTTCCATCCTTCCAGTACCACTCCTCGGGATCTTCTCCCTATCTCTGGGGACCTCCCTCCTCCTACCCGGTATCAGGACTCTCTCTAAGTACTACTCTGAGATGAGGATATTCAGAAACCTCTCGCTAGGTTTCGCGTTATGGATTGTCAGTCTGTTGATAGAGATCTCATCCCTCTCAGTGCTTCAACCCCTGAGCCTCTTGATATTCTCCCTCCTCTTGCTCCTGATTACAGTGATACATTTCGAGGCGAATAAGTCTGGATACTGGTCCACTGATTACGTAGCGGATACCCTGAGCGAATACGTAGATTACGTGCTGACTATATTCTTCACAGTATTGTTGTTACCGCTATTTTACTTGGCATTCCTTCTGATGCTCTCGCCTCGAGGCGCAGCATCAACGATCGCATTAATCCTCTCCTCTCATAGTAGTCGCATCGATCATCTTCTCAATGACGCTGAGAAATCCCCTCTATAAATTATCTTTCTTCATGGGAGTTCTCACTATCGCTATTACCCTCTGCTTCTCGATGGCAGGCCTCTCCCCGGATTTCAGAATTATCTCGCTTATCTTAGCTATCGTAGCATCCCTAACGCTTCCCTTACTCGGAGCTCTCTGCTTCAATGATGCCTTCGGCCTTCTAGCTGTTAAAACGGGCAAGAAATCCTTCAGATTCACTGGATCGTTGTTAGCACTCGGAGTAATAGAGCTCTCGATCCTCAATGTAATTGGAACTCTCATAGTGATGCCTATAGCATGGATCATCGCTTCCCTTTCTTTCCTCAGGCTTGGGGGAGTAAAGATGAGGACTTAATCAATTGATTGAAGTGCCATAAACTGACCTCTATCATCAGCTCAATTCACTTTCTCAAACTGGAGCCCCTTCCGAATTCTGAGATAGCTTGCAATTCAGCTCATGAGCTATGGATTTTTGAAGAGTCCACCAAAATTTTTATTATTATTCTCAAATTATCAATCGATGAGCAGGTCCAAGGTCCTCCCCTTCGCGCGCACCCTCCCCGCTATCCCATTCATAATGTTAGCTATACTTGATATCTACTCCTGCAGGCCAACTGAAGCTTTACTATGGGCTTCGATAGCTGTTTTGGAGATACTCGGTATATCCGCGTCCGGGAGGCCTGTGGAAGGGTTTATAAGACTTGAGAAGCATTCCCTGACCTGCGGCCCCGGGGAGAGAGTGAGGATCCTCGCGAAGATCAACGATGGGGATCTGGAGGAGAGGAACTTTAAGGTCTTTATCGATGGTAATGAAGTTGAGATAGAGGGATTCAGGGCTTCTGGCTCTAATTACGAGCTCGAGATAAGGGCCCCCTCTGAAGTAGGAAGTCATTCAGCTATAGTTGAGGTCAGAGCTGGTTTGAAGCACGATTTCGACTCTCTGGAGATATTGGTAACGGGAGAGGGTGGATGATATCTAAATTACAAATTTTTGAGTAACTAATTCTCGTGTCCCCAGGATCCCGTAAATTATGAGCTTCTCTTAGTTCCCATTAGATAGGGTAAGTTCCATCAGTTCATGAGAAAGGATAAGAGGGAGCGTTCCACTGTCTCCATATGGAAGGGGATATCGAGAGCGAGGTCATATATTTCCAATATTGTGGTGAGATAAACACTGAGAGGGTCCTCCTCGCAGCTAAATCGAGGTGCGAGGAGAGGGGGATAAAGAAAGTCGTAATCGCATCTGAGACTGGAAGGAGCGCGGTGAAAGCCCTCGAGCTATTCAGGGATACGGGGGTGAAATTGATAGTAGTGACTCACTACCCCAGCAAGACTTGGGGGCCCAAGGGGGATATACCGATAGGGCTCAGGAGAAAGGAATATGCTGAGACCCTCAGGAAACTAGAGGAGAACGGTGTGAGGATAGTGCAGGGAACTAGGCCTTTCGCACCTCCATCCAGGTGCATAAACTGGGATTACCCGACCCCCGAGGCTATAATAGATAAGACTTTGGAGGTATTCGGGGCCGGGACGAAGGTAGCGATAGAGGCAGTCCTGATTGCGACGGATGCAGGTGAGGTGGAGCCGGGGGAGGAAGTGATATCATGCGCTGGCACATATAAAGGCCTGGACACAGCCTTAGTGGTGAGGGCCTCTCACAGCGGGGGATTCTTCGAGGAGTTTGAGGTTAGGGAGATAATAGCTAAGCCCATCAGAAGGGTGAGGAAGCTGCCCGAGTACAAGTATGAGGGCTGGAAGGGGGATCTGGAGAAGTATTACAGAATCTAATGATGACCGGATTTTAAGGAAATCTCAGAAAGATAAATCTCTATATCAAAGCTTTCCGACAGTGAATAAAATAATTATGAAGCTAGGAATGGGAATACTGCTCCCCCCAGCCTTCACGACACTTCATCTCAGTCTTTCTCTCCCCATTGAACTTCTTTCACAGATATTAATTTCCTGCTGATCTATCTGTCCTGATTTTTCCCATTTCTCCTCCTATTTCGACCCACTTCACGGAAGTCCCAACTCAGCTCAAGAGTTCTCGCAAGCGCACCGTTGTGTTGGAAAAAGTATCTGTAGCAGAAAGCGCATCATGTTTTACGGAAATATGCAAACTTTATATTCGATTGCTGCTGAATTGGGCGATGGCAGAGGTCTTGGTCACATCAGTTCTGGATGAGGCCCTTAAGCAGTTCTCGGAGAAGATAGCCAGAAAGCTCACGGAAGGAAAGAGACTAACGGATACCGAGGTCATAGTTCTTCTTCTTGACCAGATGAATAAAAGAATGGAGATAATGAACGAATCCCTCAATAAGAGGATAGATGATTTGAGAGATACCTTTAGCGAGAGAATAGCTGAGGCTAATAAGAGGATAGATGAGCTGAGGGACTCTTTGAGCGAGAAGATAGCTGAAACGAACGAAAGGGTGGATGAGATCAGGGATTCTCTTAACGAGAAGATAGCTGAGACAAACAGGAGAGTGGATGAGCTGAGGGATTCTCTTAACGAAAGAATGAATGAGATAAATAGCTCTTTGAGCGAGAAGATAGCTGAGACCAATAAGAGGATAGATGAGCTGAGGGAAGATGTGAGGGCCCTTCAGGGAGAGATCTCCTCTATAAAATCCGATATAATAAACTTGATGAAGGAGAAAATCCTAAAATAAGTTACAAGTTGCTCTGTTCAAGCATCGGTCACGACTCTCCCATCAGAAAAGTTAAAAGGGAGCCGCCCTCCGAAAGCTTATGATCTTAATTCCGATGAATCTCACGGACTCCAACTTGATCTCAGCCATCTCATCTGAGATAAGAAGGATATTCGGCTGGAATGTGATAGTAAGCAGCTATGTAGATGCCCCCGCTGAGTACTTCAATAGATCTAGGGGACAGTACATTTCGGAGGGAATTCTGGGGATTGCCAGCAGGATCTCATCCGAGAGGAGAGATATAGTGCTCATAGTAGCTGATCTGGATGCATATGCAGGTGATCTGAACTTCGTCTTCGGGCAGGCTGAGTTCAATGGATCTGCCGCTGTCGTCTATCTGGAGAGGCTGAGGCCCGAGTTCTATGGGGAGAGAGGGGATTACTCGCTCTTCACCAAAAGGGTTTTGAAGGAAGTCATGCACGAGCTTGGCCATGTCTTAGGGCTTGGACACTGCGGGAACTGGAGATGCGTCATGCACTTCAGCAACACGATAATGGATACGGATAGGAAGGGGAACTACGATTCGTATTACTGCAGCAGGTGTTTAGACATCATCAGAAGATCGTCCCGCAAGATCGCTAGACGAGTATAGGAAGCATTTTGCAATATAATCGCGTCACCTCAACCCCCAGCGATTTGAAAAACATAAACGCGAATGATAATAACTGGCAACAGATCGAAGTCCTCTCGATGGGCCCGTCGATCCCTCATCCCTCAGAGAGGTGCTTAAACAACTGAAGAACAGGGTATCATCCCGAGGGGAAGCAGGGAAAAGATTTGAGAAGGAAAGATATCGATAGTGGAATCAGCACTGCTCCCATGCTAGCTATTGAGCTCACATAGGCTGTCAAAACCCGACTCCCCTGATCTTCATAAGTTCTTCAGTGAAATCATGAGGAGCTTCCGAGACAGTTCCAATTTCCCCGCTCGACTCCCAATTTAGTAACTTCTTTTATCGCTTCATCTTCCGAACTGCTTGAGCGCGTCTCTTGCCCAAATTTTCTCCAGCTCAACCCTCATGAAGGGATCTTCCTTCCCATCGAGTGGCACGCACAGCATACAAAGATCGTCGAGATTATTCAATGCTTCAACTGCTGAGAGAGATTTATTATAAGTTAAGTTATTATGGAGGTAAAATATGTTGTTTGAGTTTATGGATTTCGAGGACTTCGCCGAATGGTACGCTGAGCTCGGCAAGCTCAAGATATTCTGGGCAAAGCCTGTGAAAAGCATTAGTCTGCTGAGCGAGGAAAAGAAAATTATCGGCGTGAGATGGATCGTCAGGGGGAAGATCAGGGATGCGGTCCTCTTCTCAGAAATGCGAGGCATCAATCTCGAGGATTACAGGGATTCAACAAAGATACTGATCGTTCCTGAGACCTCTCCCGTCGATTTAAGCCTTGTAAATGCCAGATCAGTCCTTTACTTCTGGGATGTGAATGCAAGGATATTGGAGCCTAACGAAGATGTGGAGATAAGGGCATACTCCGAGTGGGGTGAGGGAGAGATGGAGAAATTTAAGGGGATACATAAGCGGAGTTGGGGCTTCTTCGTTCAACCAAGGCAGCAAGACCACCTGGTCCTCCTGGCTTTCCTCGAAAGCTCCCCTGTTGGGATGGCCTACCTGAATGTCAACAACTTCAACATAGATTACGGCATCCACGTCATAAGGCCGTACTGGAGGAGGAGAATAGGAACTGCATTGCTCGCGGAGGCCATGAGATTAGCTAAATCGATGGGGGCGCATAGGATCAGTGTGGTGAGGGTCTTCAGGAGCGTAAAGGGGACAGCGAGCGACATAAGGGCTGTTGAGTTCTACAGAGCGAACAACCCGTGTGTAAAAATGTCAGTTTACAGGATCGAGTGATTTCGAGCTGTTCATGGAGATTTAAGGGCAGAAAACTAGGGGGACACGGAGATCATACCTATTTTTAGATAATGACCTCGAGAATACCTATGATACGGAGGAGGAACGTCATCGCCCCCAAATAATTTCCTCGAGTTAAGGATTTTAATGATTATAACGATGTCCTGATAATATCAGCTAGCCCTTTTTAAGTCAGTGCTGACTTCAATAAAATTTAGTGCGGAGTGAAATGGTACTCATGGATTACCATCAGTAATGCTTTAATAGATTACTATTGTTATTACCTTAGTGATGCCATTGCGTACTATCACAGTTAAGGTAGATGAGGAGCTCAAGAGGAAGATGGACTCTATCGATATAAACTGGTCTGAGTATATTAGAGAAGCTATAAGGCAGAGAATAGAGATGGAGGAGAGGAAAAATGCTGCGAAGAAGCTTTTAGAGGGATTGAGAGTGGGAAAACATACTGTCCCAAGGGGATTTATAAACAGGGCGATAAGGGAGATGAGGGAGACCCGTTGACCGTCTACTTGCTTGATGCCTCAGTTTCTTCAAGATTCCTCCTAGTCGAGGATCTAGTGGAAGAAGCGATGTCAATCCTCGAGGGCTTTCTCGAGGGAAAATTCGATCTAAGAGCACCGAGATTAGCGATATATGATGTTGGGAACACGCTGTGGAAGGCTGTCAGGCAGGGATTTATAAGTCGAGGGGAGGCTGTTCAGAAGTTTTCATATTTCCTCGATCTCAAGATATGCTCAATAGAGCTCGATGAAAGAGAATACGAGGGGGTTCTGGAGTGGAGCATTGAGAAAAATGCAACATACTATGACAGCATATACTTAATGGCCTCAAAGAAGATAGGGGCAATCCTCCTGACGGCAGACGATGAGCTATACGAGAAAGCTAAGGGGGAGATCCCAACTCTGCACCTGAGGGATTATCGGAAATATGAGCATTAGGGCGAAGTCCTCTCAGGAAAAAGCCTAATGGATGCGTTTGAGCTCCTTTATCCTGAAGTAACATTCCATCTCCTCATCATCCGCCAGATGAATCTCGAATGGATGGTACGCGGGGAGGCCCGCCATCTCCTCTATCCTAATCTTTATCCCTGCCCTCTCAAGATTGCTCTTGGGGAGATTACTCGATTTTATGAGGATATCTACATCGCTGCCCCCTGTCGCTTCCCCTTTCACGACGCTCCCGAAGACGTATACCTCAGCAGGCATCAACTCCTTAGCAGCTTTAGCTATCCTCTCCACATATACCTCCCACTCCCTCACCATCCTCGCCCTCTCTATCATGATATCGATGTATTCCTCCATCTTAACACCTCTTCTGCCACATTCAGGAGTCCCTCTGCCTCCTCCCGCGTAAATTCTCTCACGAGGTATCTTGATGAGATGTAGGAATCCTCCATCAGCCTGAAGATCCCCTTCCTCTCCTCAAAAAATTTCCCCATGTCCTCGTATTTCTCAATCCTCGATATTAACGAGAGGAGGTATGATAGAGAAGGAGTCCTGGGATAATCCCCCAACTCCTCGAGTAAAATCGACTCGAGATAAAGTTGAACAGCCTGCTCCGATAAAAAGCTGCTAGATCATAGTCTCCCGAGTTAAAGCTCTCTAGCTCTTCTCTGAAATGCTAAAGTTCTTTTCCTCACTTCATCTATGTGAGGCATCTACTCCTGCTCTCCTTAGAGCTATTTAATGCTATAGATGTCATATAATGGAGCTTATTTCTACCTAACTCTCCTCTAACAATTTCCAAGCATCTTTGAAAAAGCCTTTCACAAGCGAAGTCCCGATACGAAGCCCGGACTTAAAAAAGCTCATTATTCTATCCCATCTTTCCCCTCATGAAGTCTACATTAGGAAGGCTTTCCATATGCCTTACCAGAGGGGAGTTATGCGTCATCTATCCTCTCCATATTCCTCAGTGGCAAGTATTAACTTTTACCTTCATTCGATGAGAGGCTCGAGAGAACGCTTGAACTTCTTGAGTACATAATGAGATTACTCTCTTCTACATCAAGAGCCATTTCCAGAGGGGGACGAGTTTCACGACTTTCCCATCCACCGTGATCCGGTCCTCCAGATCCCAAGTTATCACAATCAAGTCGCTGCACCTCAGCTCCTCGCTTGCTTTTAGCAGTGAATCTATCTCCCTCCTGTTTATTTCACCCATGCTGGACGCATAGCTCACCTGTATTAACTGCTTTATCCTCATTCCCTCCTTTACGACGAAATCCACCTCCCTCCCATCGATCTTAAGGTAGTAGATCCTCACTACAGGAGAAGTTGAGGACCTCCTCAAGAGCTCAACTGCCACAACGTTCTCCATGGTCTTTCCATAGTTTTCGAAAATCCTGAAACCAACTGCATTGCTCATTCCAGTATCTATTGAATAGACCTTCCTTGCAGCCCTCTCCTGTTCCTTCAGCGTAGGCGAAAACCTGCTGATGAAGAATAATGCCCTAGATGCCGCCAAGTAAGATGAAAATCTTTCAACAGTTTTCCTAGGAATGTTTAAAATTTTGGAAATGCTAGTGTAGGTCACTGGTGAGGAGATATTAGTCATGTAAAAATTCGCCAGAAACTCGAGCTTCTCCCTTTCCCTCACCCTGAATCTCCTTTCCACGTCTTTCACCAGTATGGTCTCGAAGTATCTCCTGAGAATGGCCTTTTTCCTCTCCTCATCGCCCTCCAGGACAACTTCAGGGAAGCCTCCAAACTCAAGGTATTCCCTCAGATTCCGAATTATTTCAAATTTTTTTATAATTACGTCCCTCTCGCTGCCCACTCCTACGCCCCTGAACTCCAAGAACTCACGGAAGCTCAGGGGAAAGACCTCGACTGGGATGTCTCTGCCGGACAGAAGTGTGGCCAGATCCTCGCTCATCAATCTAGCGGAGGAACCTGAAACGATAATTCTGGCCTCATTTTTCTCATGCAGACTCCTAACGAACCTCTCCCATTCCCTTATCTCCTGCACCTCATCGAGGATTAAGAGGGGCTTTTTATCGGGTCTTATGAACTCCCTGTATGCATCATAAATTTCGACGAGCATGCTAACATCATTGCTGCCGAATCTAACTTCCTCAAAATTTACATAGAGCACATTATTCTTACCTAGCTTCTCGGAGAGCTCCTTGGCGACCTGCCTCAGCAGAAAGCTTTTCCCGCTTCTCCTCACACCATAGATCGAAATCACTTTTTCGACTCCCTCCAAGAAGCTTAGAATTCTTTTCAGATAGAACGTCCTCTCGTGCCCGGTGTCGAGGCCCCTTCCCCAGAAATTCCACTCCGAGAGTATGGAGATTATCTCCTCCTTCCTCACAGGTGACCATACATGACCCAAATTTATAAGTTTTTGGGTCACATGTGACCCAAAAAATAAGAGGATCGATTGAGGATAATATCGTCATCCAGCTGCCCGTACAGTCATAAGATCTGAGGCGATTCAATACATCAAAAGTTTTCCCAGCTCTTCCACGATTAAGGTCAAGTCTTCCCTCTAATTTGGGGATAGACTCGGGGATTGAGAGGGAAGTACTCTTAAAGTTCTGGATCCCTCTCGAATCGATTACCGTAGGATGATATGTCCTCGAGGACTGACAAATGATTAAGGGATTTAATGATCCCAATTACCACAAAACCCGATTACCACAAAAAGATCCGTCTTAACAATAGAGAGCATGCTCAGACGTTTTCTCTAGGAGAATCTTCCGTTACTTATTAGGGTCCTCGCTCCATTTTCACAGCGATCTCATTGTACGAGCAACAAGATCGCAACGTAGCAGAGCTGAGGGAATATCGTGTAGAGAGATACTTCAGTAACTAAAATCTATAGCTCCTCTCAAGTATATATGTTTTTATTTTTGAGATCCTTCGCTTAAGTGAGTGTACGCGAGGTAGGGAGGATGGGGGAAGGAGCTGCTGTGGAGAAGAAGAGGATGGGTAAGAGAGGTTATCTCGCCCTCGGAATAGTCTCAGCGATAATATCTCTATTCTTCTTGCCCCCTCTCTTCGGAATCATTTCGATATTCTGCGGTATCCAGCTCTATAGGAAGTTCGATGAGAGACTGGGCCTAGCTGTCATAATCCTCGGCGGGGCTTGTCTCATCTTAGGCGTGGTCATAGGCATTCTGGTGGCTATAGGCACGTGGTACTTGTCACCTTAATCGATTTAAGATAATTGATATCCCCACTTCTTTATGCAGTTGAATGGAGCTTTTATTTCTCAAACTTAGAGTACCTCCTTATATTAAATTTCCATTTAATCGCCAATTTTAATGAAATCTTTAAACACTGCCATCAGTGAATAAAATTTAGATTATAAAGCTAGGAATGGGAATACTGCTCCCGGGCCTTCACGACACTTCACCTCAGTCTTTCTCTCCCCATTGAACTTCTTATCAGATATTAACCTTTTACTGATATATCTGTCCTGATTTTCCCATTTCTCCTCCTATTTCGACCCACTTCACGGAAGTGTCTCCTCATATACCTGAACACTCGCTATCGAATGAGTTCGCGGATCTTTCTGTATTTATCAATGATTCGAAGCCTCCGCGGGCTAGTGGGAGAGGAGCCACTTCCAGAGAGGGATCAGTCTGACAGTCCTCCCATCCAAGGATCTCTCTCCCTCTAAATCCCATGTCAAGATTGAGGCTTTAATCCTGCCGAAAAGATCGAAAGCCTTTTTCAATCCCTCTATTTCCCTCTTTTCAACTTCATCAAGGGAATAGCTGACCTGTATTGCCTCTTCAACGGTCCTGTCCCTCACCAGGAGGAAGTCCACTTCACTATCGCCTTCCTTCATGTAGTAAGCCTCATCCCCCCTCCTCATGAGCTCAATAGCTACCGAGCTCTCCATCCTCCTCCCGATGGATTCTCCTTTCATATAGCCCGTATCGATGGGGTAGACCTTCCTAGGCTGCTGTAGTATCGCTTTTCTGCTGAATGAGAACTTCCTTATGGATAAGATGTAGAAGGAGTCCTCGCAGTACTTAAAGTAGTTTGCCAACGTCTTCTTACTCTTCTTAATTCCCATACTTTTGAACGTCTTCTGAGCTGAGGATAGGGAGAAATAGTTACCGAAGCTGCCCTCGAGCATCTCCAAGAAGAATCTGAATGAGGATATGTCCCTCACCCTGAATCTCTCGATGATGTCCCTGTAAAAGACGGTCTCCCTGTAAACCCTTAAAAGCTCCTTAGCATGCTCCGGATTTAGGACAACTTCAGGGAAGCCTCCAAGCATCAAATACTCCCTCAAATATCTCAATATTCTACCTCTCTTCTCGGGAGCCTCTAAATAATCTATATTTACTTCTCTGAACTTCAGGAATTCCCTGAAGGAGAGGGGTAAGACCAGTCTCTCCAAGTACCTGCCCCTGAGCTCCGTCGGTATCTCCCTAACCCCCACCTTCGAGGAGGATCCGGAGACGACGACAGCGTACCCCCTATCCAGGAGGGACCTGACCCATCTCCCCCACTCCTTCAGGTTCTGGACCTCATCTAATAGTAGAAGTGCTTTCTCACCTGAGGGCAGGGGTTTGGTCATCTCCGCCAATATCTTCAGGAACGTTGGAAAGTCCTCTCCCCTCAGATTGGAGAGCCTAAGGTCCTCAAAGTTCAGGTAAACGATGGATTCCCTTGCGATCCCCCTCTGCATTAGATCTGAAGCTATTTGATACATCATGAAAGTCTTCCCAGCTCTTCTAGGGCCAATTAAGGCCAATGCATTCCCTCTAATTGGGAGGGAGATATCTCTCTTCACCAGCTTAGGTATCTCGCTGGAGAACCACTCCGAGATAAGGGATCTGAGCGTTCCCTCCATCAATCTACAGGAAACACTTCCTGGATAAAAGTGTTTCC
>Ga0326760_1000423_pt1 | contig 22929 bp, 21 predicted proteins | sample GCREP_S_FD_207668 | JGI IMG/M metagenome (GOLD analysis project Ga0326760, IMG submission 207668) | Hot spring sediment microbial communities from Geyser Creek Basin, Yellowstone National Park, WY, United States - GCR.EP_S | ecosystem: Environmental > Aquatic > Thermal springs > Near-boiling... | reverse complement strand
GTATCTAGATCGCATGTAGAATAACCAACGTAGCACGCTAAATCATGACATGTTTCTCCAACTACATAGATATAGCCATCGGTATCGACATAGATAGCTTCAACACATTCAGGATGGTAAAGATCTAAAACTTTAGCCCAGATAACATCGCCTTCTGGGCTAAACTTTATTACCACTATATCGGGAGAAGATATATTGAATGGTGAGGGGGATAGCCTTCCAGCGATATAGATATACCCTTTGTTATCTACATAGATTAAAGGAACTATAGCGAGTTTACCGATATTATTGATGTCGAGGACTTTCGCCCATATAACATCACCTTCACTACTAAGCTTAGCAATAAGTATGTATGGATAGCTACGGTTTACAATAATCTCGCTAACTATGTAGATATAACCATTTCTATCGATAAACATTTCAGCGTTGTATTCCTCATAGATACTACCAATAAGTTTTACCCACGAAGTAGTGGAACCTATAACTTGTTGACTAGTTATAGATATAGAGAACAGTAGAAACACAAGAACTGTGAAAACTATACATATTCTGAGACTCTTAATCATGGTCATAGTACCTAAGATTAGGGTACAAGTATTTGAAGCTAAAAACTTTTAACTTAACATCAGAAACTGTATGCTAATATTTTCAAGATCAACACTTTAAAATATGATTTATCTAAAGCTTAAAGTTTAATAATCTACTAAAGGAGAACTAAAGATTAGTGCAGAACTATGTCTATATACAAACCGTGTATAGATAAGAAGAAAGCTGTAGAGGATATAGTGAAAGATCTTAGCCCTGGTATTCGTGAACTTGCTAAAGATGTTATAGAGATAAGGAGTAGGTATAATCTTAAGTTTAAGGGAAGCAGACAGCTATTCCGTAGCCGACGAGAATCCTCAATTTAAATTCACGAACGCTAAATAGTGAAAAAACAGTTATTGAATAGCATTACCGTGTTTCTAACAAACACCGAGTTCAGGTATTTTCAACAAAGCACTTTATCATATAATGATTTTAGATGGAATAGAAATAATACATACTGCTGTTTTTGGATAGAAGCTCTAGTTATTGCTGTGAAATCCTTCAGTATCCATGGAAATATTGCAACGCCGTTAGATGTCCCCACACTCCATTCAGTCCCTATTTCCCATCCAAGTAGGTAATAGTCCTATATATCGAATGTTGCGAACTTTGTAACAGCTTTTACGAAATCGATTGGATTACAAGCTACGTATTCACAGGTATGTTTCCATCCCTTAGGTTTGAACGCTGTACACCACCATCCCACCCATGAAACGCTATCCATTCTCCAGACCCTCTACTGAACATCAACAATAGTTCCGTTGAGAACTATCGGTATAGTGATTTCACTGACTTTACCTCTAGCTGGGTTTAGGTTTCAGTTGAAGAGCTGTATCACGATCTCTAGATCTCCATTAGCAGGTGCTTTACCAAGAGTTTTAGCTACGGATCCTCTGACAACCCGTGCATCAGTAGCTATGTTAAAGTTTATTGATGGATGTAGATCTTTTATACATATGTAGAAAGATATTGTGAAGGGGATAGTTTCTCTAACCTTCATTGGGAAGAGGGCACCGAAACCGTTGGTATAGAGTGTATGCCAAGGCTTTTACCGATAATAACCTCCGGGTATACACTAGTCCATTCCGGAGGTATTACATCTGTTAAATTTACATAGACCCCTATACTCTTCTTAGCTACATCTACAACCATCCTCTGCTCACCTTTAGCACTCCTCATATTCCAAGGATTGATCTCTACAACAATATCAGCCTATCTATCATTATTAAAATTAACTCTAGCTAAAGATTCGAAAAGGATACCTAAGCACTATCTGGTTTCGAGGAGTAACCATTGTAACCATGGTCTTGACCTGTATAACCGTTGTTGTATACATCGTGGTCACATATTCAGTCCTAGTTATAGTACGTAAAGACTTCGTGGTTACTATATAAAACGACGTTATTGTAGCAGTTATAGCTCTAGATTCTATTACAGTCTTTGTATGGGTTGTAGTAATTGTTTGAGTAGAAGGTATCGCAGAATTTACTGTATATAGGTAACCTTCAGCAAAACCTATTAGAAGCTAGCTAAAGCTATAACTACAGATGCAGTAGTTCTTAAACTCATTTTCTACACTCCTAATGATGAGTATATGATGAAGATATGGGTTGTTATCGTTGTTGGGTATCGTTTATTTAAAGAGTTTTTCTCGAACTAGAAAACGTTATAGGTTAAACAAGCTAATCTCTTTATCTAGTTTATCTAGGAATGTGCTGAACATATCTTTAGGTAACCTAGCTCCAGCAGCTTGAGGATGCCCTCCACCGTTTACTCCTAGTTCTCTACTTAACTTACGCAGTATCTTATTGAGGTCTATAGGTGGATCTGTTCTCAAACTCATCACGTAAAGACCTTCTCTCCTTTCTTCAATAGCTATACCTACCAATACGTTTCCGTAGATTTTAGCGTAGTTAGCTGCTCTACCTATACTCCCAGGGGGATTCAAGACATACGCTATTCTACCATGTTTAGAAACGTTCTGTTTAACCCATAACCTAAGCTTTTCATCTTCTATAGACTGTTTCAAGCTTTTCTCAACAAGTTCGTTCATAGTGCTCGGTAGCAGGTTTCTAGAGAGATGTTCAACAACTTTCCTCTTGAAGTTATGGTCTCTTCTAGAACCTTCAAGTCCTTGGATAAGTATCCCTGCTTCTAGGTAAACAGTTCTTTTATCCCATTTACTTAGCTCTTGTTTAACCCAAGGAGTTTCATCTAGGTAATCACCTATAGCTCCGTAGAGAGCTACTCTAGAATATTCCTGGTCTAGACCTAAGCTGTTGAAGTACTTAAAAGTGAGTTCAGATGCTGAACAACAATTGTTGTGTATCCATGTAATGTTCCTAGGGATATCTATACCCTCTGGCAGCGGATGATGATCTATATAAACAATACTACGTGATTCACCGAGATTCCTCAAGAACTTCAGAATCTCGTCTACATGAAGCTCATTCAAAGCTATATCAGCGATGAACACACCTTCGGCATCCCCTACAAACCCCTTCAAATCCCCTAGAAGACCAACCGGATGAGTAAACACAACCTCTACACTATAACCACGACTCTCTAGATATGCTTTTGCAAGAGCTCCAGATACAACACCATCACTATCTCCATGAATAAACAGAGTCCATTTCATAAAATACACCAACAACTACGTAACATCGAAACTCTGCATACCATAAACTACACCTACAACTAGAAATTATTATTAATGAATAGGGATTAAAATTTTCATCTTCATTTCTACAAAATCATGAAACCTAGATCCAGTAATCAAATTTTAGTGGATATCAATGTGAGTAAGGGTATGATTTAGGTTTACTATATGGGTATACGAGATGAAGAAAATATAAAAAATGTTTAATATAATTGAGATTACTGTATACTACTTGCCTTTACCTTGTCGACCTGGGGGTTGCTGTAGCGGTTCTTTTTCCAAAGATTTTAATGTATTCATGAAGATCTTGAGCTGGTTTTCTACAGCTGTTAACTTAGCTAATGCTTTTTGAGAATTAATCATAGCGTTTATGTAATCGCCTTTGCTAAAGCTATTCTTAGCTGATTCTAGGTCTTGTTCGGCTTCCTTAATCTGGTTCTCTATGAACGGCAGTATCTTCTTAATGTTTTCAATTACTACACATTTTGGTGGTGGTGGGTATACCTGTATACAGACAATGTTCTGTACAGCGTTCTCAACGTTTTGCAGTAGATCTTTAACTTCTATAAGTTTATCCTCAGCTTTCTTAATAGTATCTTCAGCTATATCTTTCAACTTATCTCTTACCTTTTCGATAAATTTATTCGTAAGTACAGCAACTTCTCTACATAGATATACGGCCTTTAACCTTATCTCGCTTATCTTATCGAGAATCTCTTTAACATCTTCAATAACCTCAACATTCTTTAGTTCTTCTCTAAGCTTTAGAAGCTGTGTTTCGAGTTCATCAACTTTAGCTACTATATCGCTAAAGTTCGCTGCTCTCTTCCTCAAATTCTCGAGTTCTTCAAGAAGCTCATCTATACTATGATTAGCTTTCTGAATCAACATTTTCAAAGTTATATTGAAAACTTCTCTCATTTTCTCAGGCTGTGGTTTAACTACTTCTCTAACTTCTTCAGCAACACCTAGAAGAACATCTCTAACAGTTTTCAGTTTCTCGATAGCTATTTCTATAGCTTCTATCGCTTGTTTAGATACGTTAGCATTTCTTAATCTCTCTAAAGTTCTATTCAATATCTTTACCGCTTCATCAATATGTTTAACAGCTACATCAAGACCTCTAGCATCGCCACCTCTAACTCTCTTTGTATAGTTATAGATATACATCTTAACTTTCTCAGCAAACTCCTTAACCTTCTTAGTCTCGACTTCTCTTAACCTCTTCTCGAGTTCTTTAAACATCTTGTTAACTTCGTGAGCTCTAGATGTGTTAGCAAGTATCTCCTCTATTTTCTCTTTAAGCTCTTCTTCAGATACATTGTATTTCCTTGCTAAAGCTTTAGCTCTATTCATTAAAGCTTCTCTAAGACCGTTGAGATACCTCTGAATCGCTATCCCTATCTTAAACTCTCTACCTTCCTTAATCTCGCTAACTACTCTAGCTAAAACCTTAGATGCGTTGTATATCCATTCCTTCAGCTCTTCAATACCGAGAATAGATAGATTTACATTTAGAAGCTTCCTGATCTCTTCCTTCAATTCCTTACTTATATTTAGATACAAAGATTTGTTAAGCATTTCTCTCAAAACATTGGCTTTAACAATAACAATAGCTGTAACGTTAACAGATTTCGTACTACCTGCAGAGGTGGTAGTTGTTACCGAAGTACTCTGCGTTAATACACTACTTGTTGTAGAGGTTGCTATTGAAAGTATTATCAATATCGTGAACACTACGGCTAATAGGGATTTGTTTAGATTCACCTTGGATTCACCTGTTAACTAATTTAGTTAGATAAGCTTTTTAGGATATCTCTATGGATATGTTTTCATATGTATTGAATAGACTATAAACACAGAATAAAGCATTGAGAATACCTTAACGCTAAACTCATTAACTAAAAGTAGTGTGAACCTTTCTAGCAATCTTCGATATCGAACTCTATAAGGATCGTACCTTCACTAACATCGTCTATATAGTATTTAAGAAGTTCTTTAATAAATTATTGGTTATAGCAGCTAATGTAAATGGTCTTGCAATAGCTTCTCTAACACCTATATTGACACCTGGTCTAAGGGCTGAATTTTTTCATAGTTTCCTCTTCGAGGTTCAGGATGGTTTTCTTCTCGTTGTTGTTAAGCGGTTTAACATATTCAATACCTTTAACACTCTTTATATAGTCGATAATTATCGATAATTTCTTATCTAGGTAAACATTCTTTGTAAACATCATCGTTACCTCGGCGAAGTTTTCTCGGAAGAATGTTTTTGATATATGGCGTAACATATTTTAAAGTTGCTATGTATGAGTATCTTAGGTATAGATATGGCTAGCTTCTGTATGCTCAAGAATCAGGGTTTTGAGTTTTGTGGTTGTGTTGTTTATGTGGGTAACCGTGTTGAAGCTCCGTGTAGAGCTGGTCTAATGTTTTCTGGTAACGAAATTTACAGACTTGTCTATGATGTTATGTTGTCTAGACCTGAAGACTATCTCTCGATATATCAAAGCGGATGTAATCACAACTGTCTTAAATGTCATAGCTGGTACTTTGCTCAATACGCTAACGGTATATGGTATTCCCCTAGAGATATTGTTGAAGCTGTTCTGAGGTATAGAGAAGGTGTGACTGTTTGGGAACCTAAGGAAAGAGCTACAATGTGGCATGCATCTGATCTATGTGCGCATTGCGGATTGTGCGTAGTAGCGGGGATTAGGGGTAGGTGGTGCCCTGGGAAGCTGAAGAAAGAACAGGTAGTTCTATCACCTCAGGGATGGGGACCCGCTAGAAATATCGTTTCGTTTACTGGAGGAGATCTCTATTGCCAACCTGTTTTCTATATCAAGACCTTCAAGCTTTTGAAGAAGGAGGTACCCGATATGTGGATACATATAGAGACCAATGGTTACGGTTTAACACCTAAGAATCTAGAGCTTCTATACGAAGCAGGTCTAGACTCTATTTGGCTCGATCTGAAGGCTTTCCGAGAAGACATCTATAGATATCTATGCGGAACTACAAACAAGTGGATTCTAGATTTACCAGCCCTTATACATGATATGGATATAGTTCTAGAGATTGTGATACTCTACATCCCGACCATTGTTGAAGTAGAAGAGATAGAGCTGATGGGTACTCTAGTAGCTGGTGTAGATAGAGATATACCTGTAACTCTTCTCGCTTTCTTCCCTGAACATATGCTATCTATGTTGAGAAGTCCTACAGTTGAAGAGATGTTGAAAGCGTACAGAGTTCTGAAGGAGAGATGTAGATTGAATAAAGTTAAGATTGGGAATATAGGTGTATTCACAGAATCTGAAGATGATATAGATAAACTTGTAGCTGAAGTTGGTCGTGAAGCTCTTGCTCTATAGCTCTAGCTCAATATCTTATGAACGATGCTTTTCCTCTAAAGCTTATCAATATTCTTAGCCTATTCCTACCGAACCTCGTCCTTAAATCGATTTTCTGCAGATCTACTTCTACTAAACCCGGTACAAGATATACGTTATCTACAGAGAAAGCGTTCGCAGTGTTTAAGAGCTTCTCAACAAACATAGTCATCACCTTACAGATATCATAGGGTTTACAACTTTATTCTCAAAACATCTACAAAACCTTTGACTGTAACCCTGATCTCAGGTATAACAGGTAGTGTGGGTAGAGATATGTAGAGTATATGTGTAAAACCATTATTGAGACCTCTCCTCGAAGAATTTATCTAAACATTTAGCTTCTCTATAGATATCCTCTAACCTCTTCGAACTCATAAGCTCTGCTTCCTCGAGATGAACTATGCATACAGGTTTATCTTTATCAACAGCAACTATACCTCCTCTAATCATCTCCAGAACTTTGAATACTTTAAACATATTCTTCGAATCCCTACCTACAACCACAATGTTATGGGCATCGTATCCAGTAGTTTGAGCAATAACGTTGAAAGGTATTTTATATCTTTAACAAACCCTCTCCCAATGTGTTTCCCTCTATACCTATCGATAACAGCTACATAAGCAATATCTTCGTTAAGCTGTGGAATCTCTTCAACAACTTTTAACATTTCTACGGATTTCTTTGTTAAAGGAGTATTCTTAACAATTTCAGCAGTAACTACCATAGCTTCTCTAGCTTCTTGAGGAAGCTTTACAACGAGATCTAGAGGATTATCTATCTGTGTTGGGTTGAAAAGGGCTAGGTATAAGAATTTTAATAGGTTTTATATAGAGATTGCTATCTGTATAAACACTGTATAAGCGAGTATTAAATGAGTATAAGAAACGGTAGCGATTTGAAGCAAAATTTATATGCTTACGAATTAAGTGATAGTTTTGCGTATAGTGATGGGGTGGTTTAGTGAGTAGAAATCTGGAGTTACTGTTTAAGCCAAGGTCTGTTGCTGTAATAGGGGCGTCTAGAGATCCGAATAAAGTTGGGCACGCAATTCTAAAGAATATTATTGAAAGTGGTTATAAAGGAAGGGTGTACCCAGTAAATCCGAAAGCTGATAGTGTACTAGGTTTAACTGCGTATAAATCTGTTCTCGATATACCTGATGAAGTAGATCTAGCTGTTATCGTGATACCTGCTCAAAATGTTCTAGATGTTATGGAGGAATGCGGTAGAAAAGGTGTTAAATTTGCTGTCGTAATTTCAGCTGGCTTTAAAGAGATCGGGGGTGAAGGTATTGAGAGGGAGAAGAAGCTTGTTGAGATAGCTAGGAAGTATGGGATAAGAGTTGTAGGTCCTAACTGCCTCGGTATAATAGATATGCATACACCGATAAACGCTACCTTTGGTCCACAACCTCAGAGGAAAGGAGGTATAGCGTTTATTTCGCAAAGTGGTGCTCTGCTAACATCGATTCTGGATTGGTCTAGTAAGGTTGGGATAGGGTTCTCAAACATAGTTAGTCTTGGAAATAAAGCTGATCTAAATGAGACAGACTTTGTTGAATATCTAGGGGAGAACCCTGAGACAAAAGTTATACTACTATACTTAGAATCTATATCTGATGGACGTAGGTTTATCCAAGTAACTTCAGCTGTTTCTAGGAAGAAACCTATAGTATTGCTTAAAGGAGGTGTTACAGAAGCTGGAGCTAGAGCAGCTCTAAGCCATACAGGTGCTATGGCCGGCGGTGCTACAGCGTTAAAAGCGGCTATGAAGAAAGCAGGGGTTATACTCGTCTCATCGCTTTCAGAATTATTCGATATAGCGATAGCTTTTGCTAACCAGCCTATTCCTCAAGGTGGTAGAGTTGGTATAGTTACTAATGCTGGTGGAGGAGGTGTAGTTACATCAGATCTAGCTATACTTAGAGGTCTGAAGCTAGCATCTCTATCCCCGAGCACGATAGATGTATTGAGAAAAAGCTTACCGCCGATGGCAGCTATCTACAACCCTGTTGATGTTCTTGGAGATGCTAGAGCTGATAGGTATAGAGTAGCTATAGAGACTCTCCTTAGAGATCCTAATGTAGATGCATTGATAACTATACTCACACCTCAAGCTGTTACAGAACCTGAAGAAACAGCTAAAGTAATAATTGAGATGAGCAGACTCTACATTGAGAAACCGATACTATCTGTTTTCATAGGTGGGGAGAAAGTTGAGAAAGCAGTTAAACTTCTTATAGATAACGGTATACCTGTTTACGATATGCCTGAGAAAGCTGTAGCCGCATTAAGTGGTATGGTTATGTATAGAGAGTTAAGAGAATACTTAGCGAAGATAGCAGAGTCTATAGAGGTATACGATGTGGATAAGAGTACAGCGTTATCTATCATCAGGAAAGCTCTTCAAGAAAATAGGAGAGTTTTGCTAGAATCTGAAGCTAAAGACCTTGTCAAAAGCTACGGTATACCTGTAGCACCAACAAAACTTGCTAGAAATGAAGAAGAAGCTGTAGAGATAGCCAACTCCATGGGGTACCCGGTAGTCTTGAAGATCGCATCACCCGATATAACTCACAAATCTGATGTAGGTGGTGTAGTTATGAATATTAGATCTGATGAAGAGGTTAGAGAAGCTTTTAGAACTATAATAATTAATGTAAGAAGATATGCACCTAATGCATCGATATACGGTGTAGTTGTTCAGAAGATGGTTCCCAAAGGGAGAGAGGTTATCATAGGGACAACGAAAGACCCTGTTTTCGGACACATAATAATGTTTGGTCTAGGAGGGGTATACACAGAGTTATTCAAAGATGTATCGTTTAGACTAGCTCCTCTATCACTATACGAAGCTAAGGAGATGGTTATGGAAACCAAAGCTTATACACTACTCAAAGGTTTTAGAGGAGAACCTCCAGCAGATATACCATCGGTTATAAACACCCTCATAAGAGTAAGCAAACTTGTTACAGATGTTCCGCAGATAGTAGAAATGGATATTAATCCTCTGTTTGTTTACGAAGAAGGTGTAGGAGCACTTGCAGTAGATGTAAAAATTGTTGTTGAGTAGGTGAAACCTATGGCTAAATCCGTACTTATATTCGGTGAAAAAGGTAAAACAGTTCTAATATACGGATTACTGAAGAAGTTGATACTCGAAGGTTTTAAAGCAGGGTACTACAAACCTATATCTAAAGCTAGGTATAGATTACCATCTATGAAATTCGTTGATCCAGATGTAGTAGCTATTAAAGATGCTCTAGGTCTTCAAGAACCGGTAGAGATTCTAAGCCCTGTAGTTATTACACGTAATATAGTTGAGTTGAAGAACGAGTTAGATAAAGTTAAGAAAACAATCGTCGATAACTACAATAGTATAGCTGAAGGAAAAGATTTCGTAATTATCGAGGGTTACCCAACACCAGAGATACTATCATCTATAGGTTTATCTGTAGCTGATCTAGCTAAGCTATTGAATAGCAAACCAGTGCTAATGATAAACGCTAAAGATAAAGACGTTGTCGATGAAATCTTAGATAAAATACAGCTGTACAAATGCTTCTTCGAATTCCATAACTACAAACTAGACGGTGTTATCATAAACAACACCCCTATATACTTCATGGAAAGAGTTAACGATGTTCTAGTACCAGCGATAAAAGATATGGGTTTAAACGTATACGGGGTAGTACCTGAGAAACCGAGGTTATTAGCACCAACAGTTAGAGATATAGTTGAAGTACTTAACGCAGAAGTTCTAGAGAATAAGGAGAGGCTAAGCAATATAGTTGAAGATATTGTTGTAGGAGCTATGGCGCCATCAGCAGCTCTAAGATGGTTTAGAAGAGCTGTTAACGCAGCTATAGTGACGGGTGGAGATAGAACAGATCTTATACTAGCAGCACTTGAAACAAAACCAAGTGTTGTAATATTGACAGGCAATCTATACCCAGATATAAGCGTATTAGTGAAAGCTAAAGAAGTAGGTGTACCAATACTACTAACATCTTACGATACATATACAACAGTTGAAAAACTTAGAGAAGTACAATCAGTAGTTACAGCAGATTCATTAAAAATTAAAGAAAGTTACATAATTGAAACAATCGATAGAGAACTAGATTGGCGAAAACTTCTAAACATAGCTTAAACTATAACACCTAAGCTATAAACAACTCATTATAAGAATGATGTATAAGGTAAGGGGAACTCTTTTTAGTAAACATTAACTAAGTCAAAATTGTTGATATAGTTAAAGATTTTTTGTACACAGCAGCACCGAGTACTGTAGGTGAAGATAATGAGTAGAGTTGTAACATATAAAGATGTTAAAGACCCTAGGTATTTTACTGATGCTTGTAAAATCCATAATAAAGCATTTCCATTTGATAATGTTGAGTGCAACATATTCAATATGTTTATTCTCGATGATGTTAATCTTGATGAAGAATTAATAATATTTGCTCTAGATAGCTTGGGGAAAGTTAGAGGTTTCCTCGTTGGTGTAGAGATTGTTAAGGAGCCTAAAGAAGCTATTGATAGGTTTAAAGATGTTATATGGGTTAAAGATCTAGCTATAGACTCCGATCTTCCTCTAGATGATTGGAGGAAGATAATCGATACACTTTTAAGAGAATTCGAAGGTATTGCTAGGTATCGTGGTAAGAAAGGTATTGTTCTGTATGCATACCCACCTTACTACTTTATGCCTGGTATAAATATTATGTATGAAGATTATCTAGAGTTCTTCGAGATTCGTGGATACTATAAGAAGGAGGAGACTGTTAATTATGAAGTAAATCTATCGCAATTTTTCTACTCTAGAAGAGTAGCTAAACTTGAGAATAAACTTGTATCTGAAGGTATTGTGTTTAGGAAAGGTAGAGAAGAAGAAGCTGAAACTATTAGTCAATGGGTTGGAAAAACATTCGAATCACCATTCTGGAGAATAGAATCTCTATACGCATTCAAAAACAAACCCCCAACTATATGGATAGCAGAACAAGGAAACGAATTGATAGGATTCTCTGTATACCTTAGAATGGGTAGAAACGAATTCGGACCTATAGGTGTAGATCCGAAGAAAAGAAGACATGGAGTAGGAACAGTACTCCTCTTCAAAGCATTAAACGATCTAAAACAACTAGGATTCAGATACGCAGTAATACCCTGGACATCACATCTATTCTTCTACACACAAGTACCAGGAATAGAGAGAATCAAACACTACTACATAATGGTTAAAAATCTTTAATTAAACTCAAATAACCAAGGAAAATCAGTTTTAGCACAGCATACCTCTCCTAACTTCCCATTTTTAATCAATACTATGATTTTATTTAGTAGACAAAATGCTATTAAGTACCCATTTTCTATGCAGAACCATGCTCAATCATGAAATTAGCTAAAAATTTTCACTAAAAGAAATAGGTCATCCTATTTAAATGAATACAGGAGTTCTTAAAGTACAATCAATGGATTCAATATTATAGTATACTAGAAGTAATATACATAAGGTTCTCTTCTGTATCAATTTAATCAATTTAAATATGTAAATTTCAATATATAAACACAATTTTAATTAATTAGAACGAAGAATTTTGGTCTTAAGGTATTTTGGATATATTTAAAAAATATATTAATTTAATTAATTCGAATTTTGGTTCATTTATTTTGCTGGTTTGAATATGTATTCGTAGAGAGCTGCTCCTATTATACCTCCTATTATAGGTCCTATTAGATAGATCCAGACTTTAGATAGTGGAAGTAGATCTCCAGCTATAGCAGCACTAATTGCGGGTCCTAAAGATCTTGCGAAATTCATGCTAGCACCTGTTAAAGGTCCTCCCATCCATATGTCTGCAGCTACTATCATACCTATAGTGAAGCCAGCCCAACCTGGTGGCGCTCTTTTATCAACAGCAACACCCATAATTACGAATAGTAGCCACATAGTTAAGAGGATCTCAATAACTACAGCAGCTCCATCACCTACACCAGCACCTGGCAGGGTTGAACCGAAGCGTACAGCTTTACCTGCTTCTGGGTACATACCGTAGAGACAGAGTCCAGCTATTATAGAACCTATAATTTGTGCTGCAATATAGAGTCCAACGAGTTTGGCTGGGAATCTACGTGTTACTGCAAGAGCTATAGTTACTGAGGGGTTTATATGAGTTCCTGAGATATGTCCTAAGGTATATATCATTATCATAACTATAAAGCCGAAAGCTGCACCTATACCAAATAATGCAGCAGATCCTCCACCAAGTATCGATATAAGTGTTATAACAGATGCTGGTCCGAATAGTGTTAAAGCCCATGTACCAAACAGTTCTGCAACAAACATCTGTAGTGGTGTAGGTTGTGTTTTTTGGCTAGACATATACCTACCCTAGTAAGTATACCTCTCTTAGCTGGTATATAAACTTTTCTAATTTAGAGAAGATATATTGAATAGTATGAAGTATGTTAAAAAAAGGATTAAAAATATTTATTGTTTTTAATGTATTAAACTACTTTAGATAGCTTCTACCCCAGCTGTTAATGGTATTTCTTTAGCTATACCTCTTCTATACCAGCACCACTTACATCTACCGCTCAGGAATGTCTGGCTAACACCACAAGCTTTACATATTGGTGGTGGTGCTATCGGTTTATCTGGGTGCAGAGCTACAATATAAGTGTTGATTGTTGCTGTAACAGGTTCGCTTGTTAGTAAGCATGGGAAGTCAGCTAACCTCATAAGGGCTGAGAATCTTACTGTTATTGCACATCCCGGATATGTGTATCTCTGTGAATTCATTAACACAACATTTCTCTTTATCGGCGATAAATCGATCTTAAGACCTTTCAGCACATATCCTCCTCTCCCATATGGTTCAGGTTTAATAACATCAGCACCTCTCATAATAAGATCAATGAAATCTACATTGTGTAGTTCTGCTGCAACACTTCTAGTTGGGTACTTAAGTACGAAGTTGTTGAATCTTTTGATAAGTAGATCTACAACCATATCGGCTGTAAATCCATCTAGTTCAAGTATGAATGTTGTTGCTCCAGCTAGACTTCTACCAGCAGCTAATAGAACATCATATTCACTTTTTATAAGACCTTCTTTAACACCTCTAGTTAGCGTAGCCTCTAGTACATCTGTTACAGCCTCCATTACAGCCATAACGACATCATCTTTAGCCATGTTATACATGCTCTGAGATATGTGGTGACCTACATCACCAACTCCATACGCTGGTACAACAGTTAAATTAGCAGGATGTACACCTGCACCATAAGCAGCTTTTACGTATGGATATATCCTATCCCTAAACTTCTTCATGTACGTAGCAGGATCGAAGCTTCTATGACCTACAGCCTTCATCAACTCTTCCTGCATCTTCGTAGGTTCTAACCACATTTTCTTCAATGCATCTATCTCTTCTTTCACAGCTTCTTCAAGAGTTTTACCAGCTTCAACAGCTGCTATGAATTTTGATCCAAAACCATAGCTTGTATTCATACCCCAGCTTTTAGCAGCTAGAATTGTTTCTTTATGTTCTTTAGGAATATCTAGTTTTTCTAGAATAGCTGCATGAATTCCGGGCATTCCACCAACAGCATAAGCGAAGTCGACTACACATGTAGGTCCGTAGAAACCTCCATACTTCCTAATAAGCTCTTTACCTATGAAAGCCTTGTTATCTTCTAAAGCTTTTACAAATTTTTCAACAGATTCTCTAAACTTAGGATCAAGCTCATAGAGAATTTCAAGAACCACAGGTGTCTGGTAATGCTCTACATAAGGATCGTCTTCAGGAACAATAGTTTTATCAACAGCAATCTCATTTAGAATATCGTAATGTGCAACAACACTAGCAACAAATAGATCAATAACCTCTTTCTTCATAGGTCCAACAGCAGCCATTTTCTTCGTAGCTTCTACATATGGAGCAGCATCAGGTATAACGAATTTACCTCCACGTCTCTCCCTAATAACATTGATATCAGCTTTTTGAGCAGCAATAGCATCTTCAGCTATCTTAGCAATAACTTCAGGAGGAAGACTTGAAGCACCCATATTCGAACACCGAGATAAGAACTGGTTAAGAGAATATTAAAGACTTTCGCCAACTCGTATAATTGATTAACAGGTTTTTAAACTAATTATTTATGTAAATATATTCTATCATATATTCTATAGAAAACTGCCAACGATGGTTAAAAAATATATTAATTATTTATGTATATAGATCATGACTACAAATGTTTGTTATATAGAGAATTAATTTTGATTATGTCTAATCTAACACATTATTAATATAATCAACTTTGAACTTAATATTTCAATAATTTCTTAATCCTACACAGGACATTTTTATTCATAGGCCTAGTTTAAAAAGATTAATGAAACAACTACGAATTATTAAACAGTAGTTCAGTATTTGGATTTAACTTCAATTCTAATTTTAAGTATAACACTATAATCTTGAGTACGAAATTCCTGGGAGCAATTAAGTATAATTACCTTAATAATAAAATACATCTGAATGACTTACTTATATTGTAAATTACCAAGTAAATTGTTAATATGTAAACTACTACTACTAACGTTATGTATAGTAGAGTTTAGATTTACTGATCTCCTCTCTCCCTAAATGAATAAGGATTCCATTGGAGTACACATCTATTCTAAGCTACAACTATAACTTAACAATCTCTATGTATATTTTTAATATTTATTCTCTACGATGTTATCCTTGTTTTCACACAAATACGCTTTCTAAAGATAGATAAAATCCTCCATCAATATGCAGGAAATATTCTCTACTAATGGATATAATGTTTAGTAGGTTGTCACGATTAGTATAGAACATCAACATTATTTCCGTAAAAGCATCTCTAACTCAGAGTCTACAACATAGTTCCTAATACCCATAGATACAGCCCTCTACATAATAGTAGGTAGATTCCGGTAATAATTATAAAGATGAGAAGTTATGGAACTTAAGTTGATATAACTAGAACTCTGATTTTTACGAAGCTTTTCTTAAAGTTCTTTACATTCTTTTCTTTGTTAAACATATTCTCTAGGTTTTCTAAAATATCTCTACAATATCTAATCAACGTTTTCACCGTGTCGTTGACTATGTTTATAAGAGGTTTCAGTAAATAAGGTGGGTTAGGGTTGTTTAAGTCCTTTTAAGGCTATCAGGTATGCTGATGCTATGTGTCTCTCTAGTCTATGTTTTCCCTCAAGAAGATTTATAGGATTCTGTAATTTATAAACCTAGTCGGTGACCCCAGGTTTCCGAGAACCGTTCCAGAAGAGCGATGAGGGGGCCTGGGGAGACCGTGAGGAGCCCGAGGGTGGCACTAAACAACTTTAAAACACCATAAATAACCGCTCTCGGGTGAACGGTTTCAGCAATTAACTTTTTAGCGGATGGCTTGTCTATATCTATGCCTACCTCAGCTAAAACAAGTTTCCCTTTACCTATTATAACGTTATCTATAGTGAATGTTGATAGATATGCTATAACACCTTCAGCATAGTTTATACCTATCTTCAACTTCTTAACTTTTCCCTCAAGTTTTAGATCAACATTTTTCTTTATCTTCTTCTCAATAATTTTGTTAACCATAGCGTATCCATAGCTATCAGAACCTTTTTATTGGTGGTAAAGCTCTGTAATATGTTATCGAGTTTCGATGTGTAGTATATATCGCTAAAGAATGCATTACTTAAAGCTATACGTGGAGTAGTTCTCGATATAAAATCGTTTTCGTTATGTATATCAAGTTTTTATCGAGATACAACACTATTTTATATCTATCTCTATCACAGACAGTATTCTCTAGAGGAAAGTACCTCAAGTACTTCGTATAGATCTAGAAGATCATAAACTTTAACAGCAGTTCTAAGAGATGGATTCTCAAATTTTTCAGAATATCTATATTTATGTAGGAAACGTTTAAACTCAATACTGTGGGGAAGAAATGAGAAAGTGGTGTAAACTATGAATGGTAGAGATACCCTTATCAATGTGTTGTTAAAATTTTAATCAGATCAAGGTTTTCACCTCTAAGTTCATCGATAATGTTGATAATAAATATTGTTAGAAGTCCTAGATCTATTAACAAGAGCTTCTTCTTAATCTTAGTGGAGATGTGGTTAGGGTTATCGATAAGGTTTTTATTGAAAATTCATCTAAATCATGCCTTGGAATTATTTTCATTAAACCTGGTTCTCTGTAGCAAATATTAATGTTGCTCGGTATCTAGGTATTGGAGTTTCTAGTATATGATTTTCTTCGAGATATAGTATAGAACAATCCTGGAGATAGTTATTGTGATGAGTATAGCGATAAGTATAGCTACTGTGTATACCCCTGTTACAGCTATGCTAGATACAGTAATATCTCTATATATCATGTATACTAGAGGTGCTTCGCTACCCCATCCTTGTGTAGTTCCTAGACCTCCTATGGTTATTGATGAGCTTACCTCTGTTGCTATGGTTATCGAGGCTATTGCTAATCCGTTTAAAGATGTAGATATTGTTAGAGGTGATACTATAGATGTTAAGATCTTGGTGTTTGAAGCTCCTAAGTTTTGAGCAACTTCTTCATAATCTAGAGGTATAGATGATATAGTGTTCTTCAACACTATGTATACGTAGGGTAATCTTCTAAACGTGTACAACGTGATTATGTATATCCATGGAGTGTTGAACGGGTTTAGAGGTAGGTTTCTGAACATCTCTATGTATGTGTAAGCAATAGCTATACCTGGGATTGGTAGAGGTGTTAAAGCTAGTGCTTCTACTAATCTGTAGAAAGTTCTTCTTCTAGATATCCAGTAAGCTATAGGTAGAGAGATTATTATTGCTAGGAATAGCGAGGTTAAGGTATAGATAACAGTATTTATAGTTGATTTAATGCGTGTAGCATCTAGGAGGTATACTATCGAAGGCGATATCTCCAACGTTAAAGGGTTGACGATGATGTATGTAAGGCTTGTGAATGTCGGTATAAGAGAGGATATCAATATCATTGTTACCAAGATTACTACAGCAATCCCTACACCTTTTACATCGTATCTATAGATATTGATAGGTTTAACAAGAGCTACACCAAAGTTTCTGTAAACAGTTGTTAAATACTTGGCTATAGCGATGAATATAGATATCGTTATCAAGAGGAGGATCAGTGTATAGCCTATAGCTTTTAACGAGAAACCTCTGTAAACCTCGGAGATAAAGTATGTGTATGCTTTGTAAGAGAGAAGACCTCTTACATCTGGATACCCTTCGAATATTAAAGGTGCTTCAAGATCTTCAAGAGATAGTATGTAGATTAGCGATAGCGATGTAAGGATAGAAGGTTTTAGAAGAGGTATTACTATCTTCAGTATTGTTGATTTAGCAGAGCTACCTAAGCTATAAGAAGTTTCAACGAATTCCCTAGGCAACATAAGTAGATACGATAAGTTTAGCGCATAGGTAAGAGGGAAGAAGCTTATTATCTGATAGATAGCTACAGCAGCTAACCCTTCTACACGTATCGTTAACCTGAATATCTTTAGGAAACGGTTTAGAAACCCTATATCAGGATCGAGAATAATTTGAAGAGCTACAGGTTTTACAAATGGTATAGGGAGGTAGGCTAGTAGAGGAAGTAATGCGAATATCTTTGGGAATCTATAGATATACATAGACAAGCTGTATACAAGTCCTAGAGCTGTAGCTATAATCGAGACTATTAGAGGTAGGAGGAGAGAGTTTGGGAGAGATCCGAGATCAAGCCATCTAATAACTATAACAGTTAGTTCACCACGTTTCTGAATCTCTATAGGGATCCTAGTTAATGCTGTAGATGTAGCGAGATCTTCTAGAGCTTTTTTAAAACATGTTGAAGGGTTGTAGTTAGCTATAGTGATAGCTATAGGTATTACTACGAAGAAGAGTACGAGTGTTATAGAAAAAATTGTGTAGATCTTTAGAAAATCCATCTAGATACCATCTCATCTACTAAGCTCAGCAAGAATATTTGTTAACCTTGATATAGCTGCTTCTTTAACTCTCTGATAAAGATCATCTCTACCAACTCTACCCTCTCTAATAGCTACCGAAATCTGTTTAGCATACTCATAGGTAAACATAGTGTTGCTACCTGTTAACGGGTCTCTTATTGTTAGAGGTGAACCTAGTTCTCTAACCCATTTAGAGAACTCCTCTGGTTTTACTACAGCTATCTTCTTCATCACCTCGACCAGGAGTTTATTTACATCGGGATCAGCTATAGATGCTTCGAAATACGTAACAACAGCTTCCCTCACCTCGATCTCGAAACCTGTGTTGTAATTCATAGAGTTCTCCAACGCTTCTCTAGTTCTTGCAGCCATAGCTTCTAACCCTGGAACATTTCTAACAGGTAGATAACCGAATTTCTCAACAACAATTCTCTGACCTTCAGAACCTAGAAGCCATAGTATAAATGCTTGTGCTTCAACTGGGTGTTTAGAACCTTTAGCAATTGCTACAGGTGATACATAAGGTATAGTTTCACCTCTAGGTGTGATAAAAACTGCTTTTCCACTACTAACTTTTTCTGCTTGAAGTCCATAACCTATGTAAGCAGGAGCAACACCGACAACACCCATAGCAGCATCATCTCTAGCTTTCTCAGAACTTGTAACAAAACTAGATAAACTCCCTATAGCTGTAAGTATTCTCCAACCATCTTCCCATCCATACCTCTGCAGAATACCTATAACAGTTGTTCTAGCTGTACCGCTCTTCGATGGAAGTGGGAAAGAGATTAGATACCTACCCTCAGCTAAAACCTTAGCATAGCTAGCATTTACAATATCTAGCCAACTCCTAGGTATATCTAATCCGTATCGCTGTAAAAACTCCTTATTAACAATAAACCCGTAGACACCGAGACCAATACCAACCCAGCAAACAGAACCATCTTTCGAATACCCAACAAAATTCTGGGGAACCTCTTTAACAACATCTAGAAGCTCCTTAAGATCCATAGCTCTAAAAACACCTTCTTCACAAAGACTATTAAAAATAGCTGCCTCCCCCACAAGGAATAGATCTACCTCACCTCTTAAACCAAGATCTCTCCACAAACTAAAATCCAATTTCTTAATCTCAACATCGACAATATTATATTTCTTAGCGATATCACTACCAAGAAAAGCAAATCTAATAACCTCAGCTTCTTCAGCAGATAACCTAGAGGCGATAACAAGCTTAACAACCTCCTTAAACATCGACACATAAATTACATAGCTAACAACACTTGCTACAATTAAGATACTTACTATAATTAATACCAATAATTTCATCCTCATACTTATTACCAAAAATCATCAAAATACTAGATAACAATATTAAGTCTTATTGAATGTTCAACAAAACTGTAGTACAATGCCTAGTAAACTTGTTCAACATGGATATAAGTAGTGAATAGCGTAGATTATGTAAAGATTAAAAAGGTTTTCTGTAACGGATTAATTTGATGAGAGTGATAATTATGTCAAGAATCGAAATTCATATAGAGAAGCACCTAGTCAATATTTAATAGGAGTTCATGCTGTAAATACTTTTTGATGTAGAAATCCTAAAAACTCTAAGTAATCTAGGTAAAAATAAAATAATTATTTCTTTATTTAGATTTTTTCTATCCCAATAGCCTTAGCTATATCATATATTAGTGGTGGTTTCCACCAAGTTATTTGAAGAACCCTTACTATTCCTATAATCCATAGGATTACTATCGCTAAGCTTATTAAAATCGATATAACCCATCCTACTATAGGTATCAACGCTAAGATAGAGTTCACAACCCCAACTATTATAGCTACTATGAAGAATGATAGCGATAGGTATGCCCAATACTTTGCATATCTATATGTAGGTTTAAGCACTAGTACAAGAATAGCACCAATTATTGAGAGAAGCCATGCTAACAAAGCCCATATCTTCTCATCATCACTAACACCACTAATCTGCTGAGTCAATATACCTCACCTCTCAGTATCTTTATGCTGAATACCTAGTATATATGTGTATTGTATTCCTAAGTTATTTTATTTTATTAGAATACAGCTTATCGTCAAAATGTTATGTTCAGAGGTTACGGTTACTGTTGTTACTGAAACTATCGAGAGAACTGTTGTATCAACTATTGTTGTACCGATAACATTATTATCAACTTTAGTAACAACAGTATCAACAACAGTTAGAGAAACAGATTGGACAATAACAACAGTATTAGCAATAATACTACTCATAGTAGGCTTCGTAATAGGATGGTTCATAAAAAGAAAATAAAATAAATAAAAATATTTTTAATTCAATTTCATAAAATCTCATTCATTTTTATATATGGATTTCTATAATAATTAGATTGTCATGTAAATAAAAGTTTTTAAAGTATGCGGTTACTTAGTGGAAGTGGGGATAGTTGTTATGGACTCAAAGGTGAAGGAGTTATTAAGTAGGATGAGTGTTGAGGAGAAGGTTGCTCAGTTGATGTCTATTCCTATAGAAAAGTTGTTAGATGGGAAGATGTTCTCTGAGGAGAAGGCTATGCAGTTTTTAAGGTATGGTATTGGTGAGATTACTCGTGTTGGGGGTTCTAGGATAGGTTTATTGCCTAAGGAAGCTGCTAGGGTTGCTAACCAGGTTCAAAGGTTTTTGGTTGAGAAGACTAGGCTTGGTATACCTGCGATTATTCATGAGGAATGTTTAGCTGGTTTAATGGCTTCTACAGCAACTGTTTTTCCACAAGCTATAGCTCTTGCATCTACGTGGAATCCTGATCTTGTTTATAGAGTTGCCTCGGCTATTAGACAGCAAGTACTTTCTATAGGTTCTAGACATTGTTTATCACCTGTTCTAGATCTTTGTAGAGATCCTAGATGGGGTAGGTGTGAAGAGACCTACGGTGAAGATCCCTATCTAGTTGCTTCGATAGGTCTTGCTTATGTACATGGGCTCCAAGGCGATGATCTGAGGAACGGTGTTGTTGCTACTACTAAGCATTTTGCTGGCCACGGTTTTCCTGAGGGTGGTAGGAATATTGCTCAGGTGCACCTAGGGTTGAGAGAGTTTCTAGAGCAACACCTCTATACATTCGAGGTAGCTATAAGAATTGGTAGAGCACAAGCTGTTATGCCTGCTTACCATGAGGTAGACGGGATTCCTTGCCATGCTAATAAATGGCTTTTAACAGATATCCTAAAGAATCAATGGGATTTCAAAGGTGTAGTGGTATCAGATTACAACGCTGTTCTACAGCTTCATATTGTGCATAGAATTGCTAAGAACTGTGTAGAAGCTTTTAAGATAGCTCTAGAAGCAGGGGTAGATATAGTTTTCCCAGATATAATATGTTTCGAAGATATTGTAAAAGCTGTTAAAGAAGGGGTGATATCGGAGTCTCTGATTGATAGAGCTGTCGAAAGAGTTCTAAAACTTAAAGAAGCTCTAGGACTTTTCGATAACCCTTACGTAGATGAATCAAGAATTCCTGATATACTTGACAATGAAGAGCATAGGAAACTAGCGTTGGAAGCCGCTAGAGAAGCTATTGTGTTGCTTAAGAATGATGGGGTACTACCTCTACCGAAGAATCTTAAGGCTATAGCTGTTATAGGTCCTAACGCTAATGAGCCTAGGAATATGCTTGGTGATTATCATTACGATGCTCATCTAGCTAAAGATACTGTATCTGTTAAAGTTATTACAGTTCTCGAAGGTATTAAGAACAAAGTGTCTAAAGATACAAAGGTTCTCTACGCTAAAGGTTGTGATATAGATTCTCAGGATAGGAGTGGTTTTGAGGAAGCTATTAAGATTTCTAGAGAAGCTGATGTCGTTATAGCTGTTATGGGTGAGAAAAGCGGTTTAGATCCAACATGGTTCGGTCTTAAGAAAGAAATTGTACAGCATACATCTGGTGAAGGTGTTGATAGAGCGAATCTAGGTCTTCCTGGGGTACAGGAAGAGCTTATAAAAGAACTTCACAAAATTGGTAAACCTATAATCCTCATACTTATAAACGGTAGACCTCTATCAATAACAAACATCCTACCATATGTTAACGCTGTTATCGAAGCTTGGTTCCCAGGTGAGGAAGGGGGTAACGCTATCGCAGATATAATCTTCGGAGATGTTAACCCAAGCGGAAGACTACCTGTATCAATACCGAAAACAGTTGGTCAAGTACCTATATACTACTCTAGAAAACCATCATCATTTAGAGA
>Ga0326760_1000421_pt1 | contig 23015 bp, 19 predicted proteins | sample GCREP_S_FD_207668 | JGI IMG/M metagenome (GOLD analysis project Ga0326760, IMG submission 207668) | Hot spring sediment microbial communities from Geyser Creek Basin, Yellowstone National Park, WY, United States - GCR.EP_S | ecosystem: Environmental > Aquatic > Thermal springs > Near-boiling... | reverse complement strand
ACATACTAGTCCTCTCATGCCCCGAGCCCTCCCTCGCGGGGGTAGTGGCGGTTGAGTACCTAATCGACGCCCTATCCATGGAGGAGATAGGGGCCATACGGATCACAGAGATGCCCCCCGTGATAGCAGTTGTAAACGGCGCCGCGAAGCTCCCCCACAGGATATTCTACTCCCGCCAGGCCGGCATCGTGGCAATTAGACAACACGTCCCCATCCCCCCGCAGATATACGCCGAATTCATCCACAAAGTCCTAGACTGGGCCGAAGAAAACAAGGTCAAGCTGGTGGCGTGTCTATCCGCCATGCCGGCGGTGGGGGACAAGGAAAGCGACAAGGTCTACTTCGTCACCGAGGAAGAGCTGGTGGAGAAGTTCAAACAATACGGCTTCGAGCCCATAAAAGAAGCCACGGTGGCCGGGCTTGAAGGCGCCTACCTAGACGCGGTGCTAGACAGAAGCATAGACGGCGCCCTCCTAATCGCCGAGTCCAAGCTCCTCACCGCCATCAAAAGACTCGTAGACAGCAGCAAAGTCACAAGCCACAGAGACGTCATGCTCATACTAAACAACCTCGTCGGCCGCGTAGGCCCCGACGTCGGCGCCGCCCTCAAGCTATTAGACGCCGTAGCCAAGCTGGCGGAGACCCAAATAGACACCTCAAAACTGCAGGAGCACGCCTCCAAATACGCATTCCTCATAGAAAAAAACATCGAGGCGCTGTTCAAACCACCCACCGAAGCAGTCGCCCAGACAAGAAAAGAAATACCACTAGTATTCTAAACAACAAACCACAAAGCACAGGCGCCATACTACAGCCTCCAGAAAGGACCGCCCCCCGAGCCACCTTGTACGGCGCCCCCGAGTTCTATATAGCGCATGTAGCATACGACCCCTATCCTACCGCCCCTTCTGCGGCACGTCTCTTGACGTCTGCCACCTATCCGAGGCACATCAGCCGCGTTTTGACACGCGCCCCTAAAAGTCATCGTATAACCGGCGCGTCTGTCCATTGGAACTGAAGCTTGTTATTGCGCAGATATACGTTGTACCAGACGGAGACGCCGCCCTTCCACACAAGCCTTGAAGCGGACCACGGATTCCCCCTTCAGCGTATCCAGTGCGCCTCCACGCTTGCGGCTCAAGAGGCTATTTGACGAAGGCGGCCCTCCCGGCGCCGGGCGACCCCACCACGACCACAGACCCCAGCCGCCTCCTCAGCCCTGAGCCCGTAGAGACGGCAGAAGAACAAGACCATAAAACCGCGCGGAGACGCGATAAAAAGACTACGCCAACGGCCGGCCCCCCACCCCCGCAGGGAAGGCGCTTTCAATCGAATAAAACATACGCCCAGTCCTCAGAGACGTCAAGCCGATTGACGAGGCTGAGCGCAATCGGCGCGGGCGGAAGCCTAACCTGTGTCGGCCAGCAGCGGGAAGCAGAGCAGGTAACGGCGGCCGGAGACTTTTTGTCAACGCCGTACAGGTACATGCACAAACTCTCAGCGAAGTTTTACACAGCAGTGGCGGCGGTCTTTGCGCACGTCAAGACTTCGCCAGAGATGTGCTGGCAAACTGTGGAGACTAAAAGTACCTTTTGGCCTCGGGCTTGAGGACACTGAAACCCCCACCTGAAGACATGGCCGCTATCTCAGGCATAGAATTTTAATACTAAAATAATACTACACTGTACGTGAATGTTGCGTTTGACGCTTATAAGGCTGATCTGATTCGGTATGTACTGCGGCGTGGGCCCATGGCCCGCACCAAGCTCATGAAGCTACTGTTCCTCATCGACAGGGAGTTGCATCGGAGGTTCGGCTCTACGGTGTTCCGCTGGAAGATGTATAAATACGGCCCCTTCTCCCGCGAGGTACTGGACGTCCTCGACGACATGGAGATAGACGGCTTCGTAGTGGCCAAGGTGACCGACGACGCCATAATCTACGAACTCGCCTCTACAGCCCCCGCCGAGCTACCGCAGGGCGTGAAGGAGGCAGCCGACCAGATCCTCGAGACATGGGCACGCCGAAGCCTCGACGAACTCCTCACATATGTATACAACCTGGAGGAGGTGAAGGAGACATGGCCGGGGAAGCCGCTGTTGCGGTAGGACTCGGCGCCTTTGTGGAGGAGTACTCGACGCAACGCGTCAACGAGCTCATCTATCTGTACCGAAGGTTGCGAGAGCTCAGGCGGAGGATACTGCAGGAGGTTGAGGAGGAGGCGGGGGAGGACGTTGCGGAAATCGCCTCCAACATCGCTACAGCGATACGGCGGTACGCGCCGGAGATAGAGGAGGCCCTGGCGGAGCTCAGGCGGCTAGGCGCTGACCCCGTGAAGGCCAGCCTCGAAAGCGTCGTGGAGGAGTACGCCGAGGTTCTGCGGCTAGACATACCGGTCGGCGGCGGCAAAACTCTAGAGGATCTCCTCTACGAAAGCCGAGACGAGGTCTTGGACAAGCTCCACGAGATAATGATGGCGCTGTTCATGGAATACGTAGAGATAAACGAGACGTGCGACCACGGGTGTCCGCCGGAGGCGGCACAGAAGCTGGAGAAACTTGCGACGCTGGAGCTAGCCACATATATCATCTACAAGCTGTTCCAAAGACAGAAAATCGACAAGAAAACCGCTGTTGCAGCACTTAACGAAATAGTGGACGAGATACTCTCTGGATGATCAAATTTCTAGACGTTGGATACCTTATAAACTGCAGACACAAAATAAAGCAGGAGGACAAGCTAGTTGTTACAAGCTGCATTTTAAAAGTGATAAGGCACAAAATCAAAAAAGGATTATATCTTTTTCTTGAAAAATTCGAAATAATAAAAGATTTCGTCAAGAATTATTACTCAACTATAAGCGGTAAAAGGCGGCGGAGAAGCCCGAAGAAAATAGCCGGGGAGATGGCCCAGCTCCTAGAGCTCAAGGGCTACGCCGACATCGCGTTTCTATTTAGGGTCATCGCCCGGTATTACATAAGGGGGCTAGAAGAATACATGGAAGAGACATTGCTACAGCTATCGTCTAAAGTATCGCCAATAAACTTCATAGTCTATCTACGCAACTACTTTAAAAAGCAGAACAACTACGTAGTGTTCCCAGATAAAGTAGTAGATTCAATAAGAAAAGAACTACAACAAAACAATATAGAGATCCCAGAAATAGACGATAGAGAACTATGGCTAGACCTAGATTCGGGAACCGATAGGGAGGACAGATACCAATTGCTCTGCATAGAGAAGTACATGCGAAACCACGGCATCCCCGAGGCCCGCTTCCTCACAACAGACCACAGGCTACCCGACACAGCGCAACCCTTCGAAAACATCAAAGTCGAGATAGTCGACTGCCAAGCTTAGCCAGCCCCCCTCGGAAGCCAGCGGCACGCGGCGGCTCTACCTGCCTAGGCCCTCCAGCAGACACCGCCAGATAAGCTCAAAACGCCGCCCTGAATATACGCCTTCCACGGCAGGTGCCGTGAAGGCGATAGAAAGGGTACCCAGACTCGTGAATGGTTATATACGCCACTGGCGACAAGACACAAGCCGATTTGAGACCCGCGCCAGGGCCCTGAAGAAAGAACACGCCGCAGATACCCGCTGACGTGGGCCCAAGACGGCAATAGGCTCTTTGAAACAGACGGACACTTCTGCTCTTTCTGTTTATGGAAGGGCGCCCCACTCGGTCTTTACAGTGAGAGACTGGGAAGCCCTCGGCTCTGTGGACGGCTTGGAACTGGCGAACCTTCAGCCGGAGCTCTATGGTGGTTCATGCCTTGTTTTTCATTAGAACTCATCACTTCTGAGGGCTTGTATGTTAAGCATTGAAGTGGTAATCAACGTTGCAGATTCGTCTCAAGTAGCTGTTTTATTACTTCTCCTGTATCTCCTCTGCGGGAAAGATCTCCTCTATAACAACGGCGGAAAGAAAAAACGCAAATCTAGGCGTAGAGATTAAGGCGTTTAGCAACCGTCACGTTTTTTATATAGATGAAGAGGCGTGTTGTGTTGTCACCTTTGTCTCTGCTGGCGCTCCGGGTGTATCTACACGGCAGATACACGCCATGTGTAAATCCGTCGCATAGCAGGATAAATGCCCTTTCCTACCAGCTGGACTTCGTAAACTACGCCCTTAGAAAGCTGTACGACGAAGGCGCCCTGCGGCTCCTCCTGGCAGACGACGTCGGCTTAGGCAAAACCATCATGACCGGCCTCTTGATAAAGGAGCTTATGCTCCGCGGCCTCGCCAAGAGGGTTCTCATCGTTACGCCCAGGTTCCTTACATTCCAGTGGAGGAGAGAGCTGGCGGAGAAATTCGACATACATTGCATAGAGAAAGACCCCGGGGCAGACTGCGTAGTAGTAAGCGTGGACTTCCTAAAAAGACATCATAAACAATACCTAGAGGAGGAGTGGGACCTGGCTGTTTTCGACGAGGCCCACAACCTCACCGTAGGCGCGAGGGGGCCCACTCAGAGATACTCCGCGGCGGAGGCCGTGGCCTCTAAGGCGAGGAACGCGCTCCTCCTCTCCGCCACCCCCCACCACGGCAAACGCCACGACTTCGTGGCGCGGCTCAGACTACTAGATCCATCAGTAGACGAGAGCACACTTCGCGCCGCCGTCAAGAGACTCGTGGTGCGGAGGCTGAGAGAAGATGTAAAGGAGGAGGCCGGGATTCCGGAGAGATACGTAAGCCCGCCTGTGGTTGTGGAGCCCACAGAGGAAGAGCGCCGGCTCTACGCCGAGGTTATACGCTACGTCAAGCACTATTACGACGCGGCTAGGCAGGCAAAGGGCAGAAGGAGGAGGGCCCTCGGCTTAGTCGCGGTGGTTTTCCAGAAGAGGGCATCCTCCAGCATCGCCGCGATAAAGAAAACCGTGGAGAAGAGGATACAAGCCCTCCAGCAGATGAAGGCGGGTCTTCTGAAGCCTACATACGACGTGAAGACCGAAACAGAGGCCTTGAGGCACGTCGTCGCCGACATAAACGCGATCGATAGGGAGCTGGAGCAACTCCACAAACTTAAACAGCTGGCCGAGGCGGTGAAAATAGACAGCAAATACCAGAAGCTACTGGAACTACTGGAGCGACATAAAGACTCCAAGGTCATCATCTTCACCCAGTACCGCGACACCATGTACTACCTCGCCGAGAGACTGGCGGCGTTGAGAGAAGTGGTGACGCTCCACGGCGGCATGGCCGAGGAGGAACGCAAAGCCGCCGAGGACAAGTTTCGACGCACCGGCAAGATGCTGGTGGCCACAGACGCAGCCTCCGAAGGTCTCAACCTCCAGGTGGCCAACGTACTCATAAACTACGACCTCCCCTGGAACCCCAGCAGACTAGACCAGAGGATCGGGAGGATACACCGCTACGGCCAGACCAAACCCGTCTTCATATACAACATGTTGGTGGCAGACACCATAGACGGCCGCATCTACCAAATACTCCTCCAGAAGATCGAAGAGATCAAGAAAACCCTCGGCAAAGTCTTCGACTACCTAGGCAACGCCGCCGCTGAGAAGGAGTTCCTCAAAATAGTGGAGGCAGCCCTAGCCGGCAGAAGCCCAGAGGAGGAGGTAGACAAGCTACTGCAGCAGAGGGCCGTCGCCCTTAAAGATCTTGAGGAGCTGTTGACAAGCGACCGGATAAAGATAGAGGCAGACCCCCGGTGCACAGACGTAGTCACAGACGACGAGTTGAAAACCCTGGTCCTAAACACGTTGGCGGCGCTGGACCCCCGAAGCTACGAAGAAAGAGACGGATGCATAAAGGTGAAGTATCCACCCCGCGAATTGGGGAGGTTCTGCCGGGGCAGATGCCTAACTGAGGCGGCCGGCTTCGGCGGCCAATGCCCAGAGAGAATCACAGTGGAGCACCCCTTGGCCAAGGCGGTGGTGGAGTACCACATATCACAACTGCCGAGTGCCGTAGAGGTGGAGGTGGAGAAACCTTGCTTCGCAGACGGCACCCTCTGGATCCTCAAAGGCGAGGCCGAGCTCGCCCTACCCACGCCGGCGGGGGAGAGGGAATACAGCTTGGCAAAAGTCGCGGCGTATTTCAACCCGGGCAACACCCCCTGTGGCGCCGAGGGGGAGGTGCCTCTCTCCATATTGAACATAGCCATGGAGGTAAACAAGACAAACCAAGCGCCTCCGCCCCCCGGCGACGTGGCGGAGGAGATACGAGAGGAGCTAGAGAAAAAGGCGAGACGGATATGCCAGAAGTTGCTCGACACCATATACACAGAGGCCTCAAGAAAGCTACAGGAGCTGGAGAAAAAACGCGGGCTGTCCCCCACCGAGAGGGAGGAGCTGAAAAGGAGGATACTGGCGGAACAGAACTTCTGGACGCAACAGATAGACAGGGCCTGCCAGCCCCACATAGCCGTGGCGCCTGTGTTAACAGCATTCTACAGGCCTCTGGGCTACTTGGCGCTGGGCGTCGAGTGGGCCGCCAACATCATAAATCAAGGCAAGGAGGGCGAGGAGATTGTAATACGGCAGGAGGAGGCGGAGAAATGCCGCGTCTTAGACCTAAGAGACAAGCCGCTGGCTGGGATAGACCTAATATCCATATGCCCCGACGAGGTGAGACTGATAGAAGTCAAGACAGTAACGTCGCTAAACAGCCAGATACACATCCAGCCCATAGAGTGGGAAACCATGTGCGCCAAACGACTAGAACAACTCCGCAAAATACCAGACCGACGCGTAATCGACGCAGTCGCCCTAGCCAGAACCTTGAAACACCATACATACCTCTACGTGGTAGACCTCCACCACGGCATACTCAGAAAATACAAAAACCCATGCGACGCCCTAGCCCCCCACATACAGCAGTACATAAGAACCCAGACCAAATACGTAATACCGTATATGGACTTCATCAAGCTAATAACCCCAACCACAGAAGTTAAATTAAAACCATAGAAAATACGTGGCCATCGAGAAGCCCTTGACAGGAGAATGGAAAGACATAAAACGCAAAATAGATGAAAAGGCCGCGAAGGAACGCAACGCAAGGCCTCCGCACTTCGAAATGTATACATCGCTCGCCCGCCTACCACTCACTATCTCGCGTTTCATCCTTCTCACCACCCTCCTACCAGACCTGGACCTCCACCTAGCAAAGAAGGCGCTTGGGCTCGACGGGGATAAGCAGCCATACTGGCATAACCCGCCGGCTGAGGTGGGGGAGAGGCTGAAGGGCGTCGTCGTCTTGGACCCGTTTGCAGGCGGCGGCTCCATCCCTCTGGAGGCGGCGAGACTGGGGGCGCATGCCGTCGCGCTTGAGTACAACCCGGTGCAGTGGCTGGCGCTCAAGACAATACAGCTGGCGAGAGAACGCGGGAAGGAGCTGATAGACTCCAAGGCCTGGGAGACGCTTAAGAAGAGGTACAGGAGAGGCTTCGGAGCAGACATGGAGGCGATCTGCAAAAGCGGAGAGGCCGAGAAGGCAGGCCTCCTGGCGCGCGAGGGCTGCCGCATTGCGCTGGAGCTCGAGAAGGAACTCTCGCGGTACTACCCGCCTAGAAACGGCAAGAGGGTCTCCCACTACATATGGGCAAAGCAGGTAAGGTGCCCCAAGTGCGGCGCCTGGGTTCCCCTAGTGCTGGACTCCGGCCTAGATGCCGACGAGAAGATTTACTGGAAGCCTATATACAAGGGCGACGACTACGACGTGGTGATAGAAAAGGGAGGAGAGGGGATAAAGACAATTAGTGAGGGCAAGGCGAGATGCCCCAAGTGCAGCGCCCCGCTCTCAGACGAATATATCAGGAAAAACATAGGCCACAACGACAAGATGGTGGTGGTAGTAACCGAAGATAAAAAATTTTACCCAGCCACCGAGACCTATAGAAAGGCATATGAAGAGGTACCCGAGCCGGAGAGGTTGACCGAGTTAATAGCGCCTAATGACCCCCGTGCTATTACGCCGCCGCTCTACGGCTACAAGACATTCGGAGAACTCTTCAACAAACGCCAACACTACTACCTAAACAAGCTCGTAGAGAAGCTCAAACAAATAGAGCCGAACCTCCGCACAGTTCTCTGCTGGCTGGTGGCGAAACAGGCGGATTATAACTCACGGCAGACGTCGTGGCATAAGAGTAACCGTACTGTCACTCACACCCTTGCTTATAAAGTTATCCCTATGTCGTGGGATTATGTGGAGGTTAATCCGTTTGCTAAGGGTTCTGGGACTTTGTGGGGGGCTTTGTTTGATGTTTTGGATGGGTTTGCGTTTCTTGTCCATGCGTTGGAGGGGGCTGGGCCGTTTGAACCGGTGTTCGGGTCTGCGTTGAATCTGCCTTTTCCGGACAAGAGCATTAAATACATCGTCACCGACCCGCCGTATTTCGACAATATTCCGTATCCGGAGAGTTACGACTTCGTGTACGTCTGGCTTAAGCGGGTGGTTGGGGATCTGTACCCGGAGGCGTTTAGCTTCTGGACGCTTTGGCGTGACCGCTCCGCCGAGGATATAAGTGTCGGCGGGGGGAGGACTGAGGAGCACTTCAAGGCACTCCTCAAGAGGGCGTTTAAAGAGGTTAGGAGGGTTATCACAGACGACGGGGTTTTCGTTGTTTATTTTGCTCATTCCCGGAGGGAGGCGTGGGCGGCTACGTTAGAGGCGCTTATGGAGGCAGGGTTTGCCGTGTCTAACATAATCCCGGTCAAGGCCCAGTCGGCCACCGACGTGCAGGCCCGGGGCAAGGTCTCCATGGTGTCTGCCCTCGTTCTCGTGCTTAGGCCGCGGTTGCGTGACGAGGTGGAGTACGTGGAACGGCTTAAGCCCCGTCTCGAGGCTGAGGTTAGGAGGGCCGTGGAGGAGCTGTGGAGAGAGGGGTATAGGGGCGTCGACCTCATGATGGCTGCCTACGCCACGGCGCTTAAATACGCCACGCAGGTAGGCGTGTTGAAGTCCATGAGAGGCAACGCGGTTGAGAACGTGGTGGAGTTCGCCGAGCGGGTGGCGGTCTCCGCCGCCGTGGAGGCGGCTTTCGGAGGCTCTGTGCCGGATAAGTTGACCGGCTTCTACATATATGTCGCAAACAACTCAGAAAACGGCCTGGATTCCGACACATTCCTCCTCCTAACCAAGCTCTTTGTCTCTAAAAAGGAGCTGGTTAAGCAAAAGGCCGTGCGGGAGACTAAGAGCGGGGACAAGAAGAAGGTCGAGCTTCTAGACTGGAAAGACCGTTGTGATGAGGTGGAGAAGGGGTCGCCTTACCTTGTGGATGTGCTTCACCGGCTACTTTGCGTGTTTAATGAAAAAGGGGTTAGAGACGTCAAGAGGTTGTTGGAGCAGGGATCCTTCACGTATACGCTCTCCGACATATGCAGGGCTCTTCACGCAATTTACGTAACTAGGGGGGACAACGTGGTGAAGAACTTCGACGCGGCGTTTTGCCGAAAGTCTTTAAATGAGGGGCCGTTGTTTAGTTATGGAGCTTAGGCCTGAGATCGCGCAGGGTAGGTTCAGCCGCGAGGACGTCGCGGTCTCTTTCTACAGGGTAATAGAGGGGAGGGCCCCCGCCCCCTACGACTCGCCTGAGAGGTTCTTCGAGGTTACGCACCTCACCGACACCCTCCGCACGGTCCTCGTTAGAGTCTTAGAGAGGGTGAGCGGGAGGGGAGGCGACAAGGTTGTGATCATCAGGTCGGGCTTCGGCGGAGGCAAGACGCATATACTCGCCACTTTGTTCTTCCTCTTCACGGCGAGGCAGGCCGCCGAGAGGGGCCAGGTGGGTGAGGTGACGAGGGGGTACGGCAACCCACAGGCCGCCGTATGTGCGTTAGACGCCTCGGCTGTAAATCCGTTCCGCATGCCCCTTTGGACCTGGCTGGGGGGTTGTCTAGGCGTGGATCTGAGGGGGGACGAGGTGCCCGAGACTAAGGCGCTTGAGGGGGCTTTGCAGAAGTCGTCGCTTCCGGTTGTGATCCTCATCGACGAGATAGGGGAATACTTCAGACAGATGGACCAGAGGCATATACCTCTGGAGCAGAAAAACGCGTTGGCGGAGGGAGTCATCTTGTTTTTCCGCAGGCTGTACGACGCGTTGAGAGAACGCGACATTCTGGTCATCACGCTTCCCGACGAATCTGCGCCTTTTAGCGATTGGGTCCACGAAAAGGTGGGGAGGCTTAGGGACGTGCTTAGACGCGTGGGCGTGGAGTACATCCCCATCACCAGGCTGGAGGAGGTATACGGCATAGTGCGGAGGAGGCTCTTCGCGAAGGTGGAGGACTCCGTGGCGGAGCAGGTGGCGGGTACGTACTCCCAGTACTACTCGCGATGGAGGGAGTGGTTCGTTGAGGAGTGGACCAGGCCTGAGGAGTTGAAGAAGGCCTATCCCTTCCACCCGGCCTTTATGCGTACGCTGTGGGAGAGAGTTTCCTCCATCCCGGACTTCCAGCGGACGCGCGATTTGATATACACCTTGGCTCTAGTCGCCTATCACGTCCTTAATAAGCAGAAGAAATTCGCCGACTTGATACTGCCCGGCGACGTAGACCTCGGCCAAGACGACTTCAAGAAGTTCTTCACAGCCGGCGTCGGGAGGCCCCACTTCCTGCCTATCATCGAGCACGATCTGAGGGTGGCCAGAGAGCTGGGCGATCACCACTACCGCGTGGCGGCTGGTCTCTACCTCTACTCTCTCTTCGGCGGGGACGTCAAGAGAAACGCGGCGGATCTGAAGACGGCTGTTACGCTGGCCGCGAAGCCCAAGGGAGGCGACCCTGAGATATACCGACAGGCGCTTGAAGAACTTCTGGATAGGCTTTGGTATCTCTCCGAGGAGAACAACAGGTATTGGTTCTCGGCGGAGCCGAATATAAACAAGATACTGGAGGAGAGGAGAGCCACCGTATTGGCTGAGGAGGCCTACGAGGTCTTGGAGGAGGAGGCGGAGAGGCTTATGAAGGCTATAGATCTTCCATTTGTCAAGGAGTTTGCCCGCGGGGTAAACGACATAAGAGATGAGAAGAGGTTTAGGCTGTACGTCTGGCATCCGCGGGCGCAGCCGCCGGACAAAGAGGAGCTCAAGAAGGCGCTGGAGAGGTTGACTTACCGCAACTCCGTGGTGGTGCTTTTGCACAGCGGCATGCCTGTGGAGCAGGCCAAGTACATAAAGGCGTGCGACGCCTTGAGGGAAGAGCTCAAGGAATCCTCTCAGAGACAGAGGCTTGAGTCGCTGTGCGAGAAGAGGACGCTTGAGCTGTACTACGCCTTCTATCAGTCGTACAACAAACTCGCCGTGCCTATGCCCCACGGCGTGGACTTTATCGATCTTAGGGTTGAGCTGGCGCGAGGAGAGGCCCCGGGTAAGGCCGCGGCTAAGTTCAGGGAGGCTGTGGCCAGGGCTGTGAGAGATGAGTTGAAAGAAGTCGCGAAATATATCCCGCTAGATGCCCAGTATCTATACGACGTCTATCTCTCTGAGAGGTTGCGCCACGTCAAGGCTATCGACATAGCGACCATAAGGGAGGACTTCTATAGGGATCCTGATCTGCCCATGGTGGAGCCCGGGAGGGCGCTTACAGAGGCTTTGGCGAAGCTGGCCGAGGATGGGGAGATAGTGCTCTCCTGCGGAAATTCGTGGTATTGGCCGCAGGGACTTATAGAGGTTAAGAGCTTGCCAGAGGGCGAGGAGACAGCCAGGCTTAGAGAACTTCTAAACTGCGATCCCGAGAGAGCGATAAGCGTGATGAAGGAGGTCCCGGGAGAGGTGAAGTCGCTTCTAGAGGAGTCGAGGAGGAGGGCCAAGCCAGCCGCGGCGGCGGAGGCGACGCCTGCGGCTGTTAAGTGTGAAGATGTGGAGAAGCCGTTGGCTGAGGGCGTGGGCGTACAGGCCAGAAGTCTCGTGGCCGCCGGCAGCGACGTGACGGCGGTTTTGCGCTTTCTACAACAGTTGAGGCTTCTTGGATACTTCCAGCTGGTTGACGCAAAGGCCGAGGCCGTGTTTAAAGACGGGGCTGTGGAGTCGAATTGGACCGCCAGAGGCGTCGGCGAGGTGGAGAAACTTGTGAAATACCTAAATACGTTGACTGCGGAAGGCGGCGAGGCATCGATCACCGCGACCTTCACCGTGAGGGAGAGAGAGGTGCCCCAAGAGGCGGCTGAGCTCGCCAAGGCCTTTAAGAACCTAGACATAAGGGTACGCGGCTCCGTCTGCAGAGGGGCATGATCACGCTCCTCATAGGTACAAGGAGGGCAACCCTTATGCAGAGGGGCAGACGCATAGCCTCTTTCTCCGCGGAGGGGCTCACCTGGTGGCGTGAGCTTTTCGGCGACATGACGCAGATAGACGACTCCTTCGCCAACTTGGAGAAGGCAGCCAAGGCTTATCTATTTGCCAAGCTGTACCCCTACGTCCACGAGAAGTACAGACTAGTCAAGACCTTGCGCGAAATGGACGACTTCGCCGCCGTATATTGGATGTGGGAAGTGAAGAACAAGGGCCTTAGAGCCGTAGTAGCACTAAAAAAACTCTATCATCTAACCTAAAGTAAGGAATATTTCTTATATTTATGACGAAAAGTTCACATAGAAAAGGTATACGATTGGCAAGAGAGCTGATTAGCGTAGCGCTAGAGGATTTCGATACGGCCAAGCATCTTTTTGGTGTGGGCCGGTTCCGCTGGGGTCTCATCGCGCTTCAGCAGTCGCTTGAAAAAGCCATTAAGGCCATCTTGCTTAGTCTATGTATTATCAAAACAGAAAAGAGTCTTAAAAAGAAGATTTCACATAAAGCAACTACACAAATCTTTCATATATTAATAGAGTTTTTAGAAAATTTAGAGAGGGCGATCGAGTTTCCTAAGGATATGTTACGTCAGATGCCAGGAATAACGTTAGCTCCACTTGAGATTCTACAGAGGGGAATTGAGAATACGAAGATTGAGCTTAGTGACCTATCTGGAAAAGCCGAGGAGATTGCTAAAAAGGCGGCGGTCAAGGTATTTCATCCTGTCACAGATGAGGATAGAGAAAAATATGAAAAATTAGAATTAGAAATGGTGAATCTTGTAAATCAAAGCTACGATAACGTAAATATATATGAACTGTATAAAGTATTAGAGACCTTGCCGTCTGAGACCAAGACGGTTGCGGCGCAACTGATTAGCTTGTCGCGACCTGGCGGCCCATATAATGAGCTTGTAGATATACTTGCCGCATTTTCTATATGGCACATAGTATTTGAGTATACGTTGTCTGATCTCAGATATAGGGCGTTACATCTTGACGAAAATACATTTATCGTATGGTGGGGACATAATGTGATTCAGACAATAGACAGATTGAATTTAATATCTAGAGTTGATAAAGTTGTGTCTGAACTGAATGAAGATATATGCGACTTAATACGTTCGCTAATACAGACGAATCAAATGAACAGACAACTTGGCAAAGAAAATCGATCGCCTAAAGGTCACTCACCTGGAGATTAGAGACTGCTAAGAACTTGCCAATATCCCAGCAGTAGTAGCACGACAAGCCAGCACCTCTTTTGGCGAAGTTGCCTAGTGGTCGAGACCTCACGACGCTTTAAGTAAATACCGCACAGTCTCGCCGACATGGAGCTAGTTGCCTTCTTCGCAGTTGTTTTTGGTAGATCTGATGGTATTTCCGGCCTGACGGTAGGCGTCCATGGTAATACATAATTAAAAATAAAAAGCGGCATACCATAAGAGACTGTGTATGTGTATGACATTATCAAGAAAGAAGCATCTCTCAAACGCTCCACGTCTTTAACTCTTCTTATTGGGCTTCTTTTTGTAGTTCTTATTTCTCGCTTTTGCGAGCCACTATACGGTTTGGTGACGGCAATTGCCGTATTTTTACTTCTTATAAAAATTCTTGTTTTCCATGACGCCGAGACCATTAAGGAGAGGATATGGGACTCCATAGTTACGGCGTCTGCAGTCGGTATCCTTGTGGGAGTAATAGCCAGCATCCTTGCGGGAATAATACATGGATTTCTCGCCGGCAGGGAATCCATATATTGTGGTGGGAGCTACGAACTTCTTGCTTGGGTGCTCGCATCTATAGCAATGTGTCTTTTTATCTTTCTTTATAGACTTTATAGAAATATTATTGCCACCACTTATAACATTTATCGGGAACAATGAACTGTTGATAAGGGAGGCCCGAGTGTACGTGGACGATCACAGCGTCTTGTTTGTTTTCAATGGAAGGTTCTGGACGCATGCAAAAGATGTGCGGGACGTGGTGGTGACCGTGGTGGCGAGGGGGACACATGCCGCAACGCAACTCTAGAAGAGGCCCTGGCTGGGTACGAGAAATGCTCACCTGTAGGCGTTTAGATCGGCCGGGGGTCGACAGAGGCTGTTCAAACGCTACGGCGCCACACCCCGGGTCAGATCTAAACCCGCCTTTTACTGACAGCCCAAACCCCGCGGCCCTACCTGACCTCCAATCCCGAATATATAAGGGCATGTCCAACAGTCGTAGTGTTGAGCAAAAGATACATTCACAACGAGCCGAGCTCCGTGAGGGTAAATTAACTGTTGCAACACAAGATCTACGCCAACTTAATCCCCATTTTTAGAGACTAACATTTTTGGTAGGGAAATGCACCATCTTAAACGTAGTATTAGAATCGTTATTTTGACATTTTATTCTTGTAATAGATTGGTTTTTTAGAAAAATTTTTAAAGTTGGTTTTTCCCAGGTGCATGGGTCGGGTAGAGGCGTTGGGGATTCCGGAGGTGAGGGCGGCAAGGCGTTGTTTCTTGCTCGTGGGCGGGGCGTGGGAAGATGAAGTCATTGTGGTGGATGCAGGAGAGTTCTACGCAGTGGGGACTGTGCTCGACGAGTGGTTCATCGTGGGTAAGGATGCTGTAAGGGGCTTCCTGGCGGCGTTGCTGGGCGTGGAGGAGGGAAAAATCGAGTTGAGGTGCTGATCGAGCTCCAGGTGCGGCACAATTGGAGTAGATGACGAAGAGGGACCTGGAGGCGGCCGCGCCCACAGCCTAGCTTGTGGCGGACAAAGCGACTTTTGCCTCGGTCGCCGGGGCGGGTTTTAAAGATCTGCCGGCTTCTCTTGTATATTCCCTTTTTTCAGAATATTAAAAGCGGTCTTTAGCTAAAGCGGCGTCCGCCGCGTCCTTAAACCTCCTGGCCGCAGGCGTTGGAGCGCAATAGATGCTCGACGTGGGGGAGTAGCCTCCGGCATTAAGGAAGTTTTAAACCCCCCTCCCTAGCCATCTGTGGAATTTGAAGCTCTTAGGCTGTTGTTGCGGCGTGTGGCTGAGGAGGTGGAGGCGGAGATTAAACAAGTGGAGTGAGCTGGCTGAGGCTAGGCGCGTCGGCGCGAAGAGGCGGGTGGAGGAGCTGTCTGCAATTAGAGACATCTTGTACGAAGACAAGTGGTATAGGATTGCGACGGCCGTCTACGCCCATTTCAAGAGGCAGTTCGCCGAAGATGGAAAGGCGGGCGAGCTACTCGAGGCGGCTGAGAGGCGCCTATTCGGCCTCAGGCTTGAAGTCGTCGAAGCGCCTCTGCTGAAGATCGAGGCGGCCGTAGAGCAAGACGGGAAGATAGCCGCCGTTAGGTGCAGAGCCGCCCTAGACCTAGGCGTAGAGGCTGTTTATGTAGGCGCGGCGCCGGGCTACAAGCTTGAAGAGGCGGCTCAGGCAGACAAGACAGCAGGCGCCGGCGCAGAGGCCGCGGAAAAGACAGCAACAGACGCAGAAGCGGTAGTCGAGCGCAGAGGCGGCCGGCGTAGGGGCGGTGGAGAAGGCGGGGGCGTGGTGGAGCGTCTTTTGGAGGAGGTGAGGAGGGTGTTCTCCGGCCTGCCGGTGTACGTCGGCGTTGAGGAGGGCTACGTCTACGTGAAGAGGACCGCGCCTATGGACAAGAGACAGTTTAAGAAGTACGTCGAGACATGCAGAAGACTTGGCTTTAGGTTCGACCGGAGGGGGGAGAGGTGGATCAAGCCGCTGGAGGAGCTACAGCCATCTCCAGCGATATAAACCGGCGTCCACTTTAACACAGCCACAGCAGGACACCCTAACTCCACATACGCCCCGCTGACAAACCCGACACCAAACCGCCAACGGCGAAGAACGGCGCGCTTCTCCGCCTTTTCTCTCTCTTTTCTTTCTTCGGAACGCCGAAGAATGGCGCCTCGCCTTCACCCAACGCCGCGTGGAATGAATGTAAAGCGTGGTTTCAAGCCGACCGCCGAACCCACAAAAAACCAAAGAAAAACTTAAAAACCCGCAAGAACCAAGAACACAAGCCCTAGAATCTCAAGAAGGGTTGAAACCACCATCTGATATCTACCCCAACACGCAGGCGCCCCCACGCATCGTAGAATCTCAAGAAGGGTTGAAACCGCATGCCCGTGCCTGCTCCGGCGGCCAGGGCGCGGCTATGATCCCGGTAGAATCTCAAGAAGGGTTGAAACGAAAACTTCAGCGGCTCGCCGTACAGCTGGTGCAACACGGTAGAATCTCAAGAAGGGTTGAAACCCGAATTCATTAACTTGCGCAACAAATTCCGAACGTCAATATCCGTAGAATCTCAAGAAGGGTTGAAACATCATCTTCTTCACCAGCCGCTTCACACACACAACGTAGTCGACGTAGAATCTCAAGAAGGGTTGAAACTGCGAAATCTTCTCGCGCCGCGGGTTGCACTCGTCGAAGAGCACGGTAGAATCTCAAGAAGGGTTGAAACATTATCTCGTCCTCGTCAGCTAGACATAGCGGAACAACGATTTGTAGAATCTCAAGAAGGGTTGAAACAACAAGGAGGAGTGGCTCAAAACCGTAAAGGAGAGGATAATGAGTAGAATCTCAAGAAGGGTTGAAACAACAGTTCTGTTAGCGCATCCCTTATTACACTGCTACGCGTTCCAGAATCTCAAGAAGGGTTGAAACCTCCGCGACTGCCTTGATAGTGTCGCATTGGTGCCCCATCAATACTAGAATCTCAAGAAGGGTTAAAACACCAGCTCGGCGAGGCGGTTGAATGCGCTTGCGGGCATGTAGTAGCTAGAATCTCAAGAAGGGTTGAAACGAAGATACGTAGGCTGAGGTAAACGCAGAGATGGCGCCGATCTAGAATCTCAAGAAGGGTTGAAACCCCGTCCCGGGTAGGCCCGAATCCACGCCGGCCCACCTGGGGGTAGAATCTCAGTTGGGACTGTCAACGGAGTGAGACGGCTCTCTGCTTCGCCGCTGGGGCGAAGTCGGCATGGGCCGCCTCGCCGGCTTTGATGAAGGATGGAGAGGGACGTGCCTGTGATCCTCGCCCGGAGGCGCTCGGCTCAGCCGCTGTCTTAAAGCCGCGCAGAGGCAGACCACCGGCCCCCTCCCCGGCGAGGACCTCTCGGGACTTGACGCCGTCGGGGCTCTACACCGGCGCCTCCTCGCCTAATTTTTTTGAGCTCTCTCCTCAACGCCCTATGGGCCGCTGGCCACGTCCAGACCAGCGCAGACGCGGCGTCCAATATCGCCGCCTCCGCCTCCCATACGCGGATTTTCCACCGGGGGCTGTCTCTACAACGCCTAGCCACATACAATGCGGCCGCCAGCGCCCTTGCCAGCGCAACGGCGGCCCTCCTCACGTCCACTGGACGGGGAATAAGCCGCCTAAGCCTGACTGCAACTGAGAGCGGATCTGACAAATTGCCCAGAAAATATGTGTCGCTTGGGCGCCAGCCAAGCTTAAGGTAGAGCCTACTGCCGAGAAGCCAGAGGTAGCCAGAAAGCGGACCAACCCGAACCTTCCCTACGTAGAGATACATGGCCTACGCCGGCAGTTTTTCTAGGCGGCCCCTCAGCTCTGCGGCCAGCCTCTCGCCGCGTTGAGCCCCACCCAAGGCGACCCTTCCCACCCACATCCCCCAGACAAGTCTCAAATCCCTAAACATAACCGCCGAATCGCACAGCAATAAAAAATTATGTATAGATGAATGTAAAGAGCGGTTGTGAAAACGGAGGCGGCTGACGGAGGCTGGGCGGCGGGGCCAGCCACATAAACATGTCAAAAACCATTTACAAATATATAAACGTGTAACGGCAAGCTAGATGCTCAAGTAGAAGACAACAGAAGTCCGCGACACGGGCCGCCGCGCCTACGAGGCTCCACCAACGCCGCTTACGGCGTTATCCTTTGCCGCTCTACGTACCGCAAGCTAATCGACGGTGGATATGTAGTAAGATTCTAAGGGGCGATTTCGAGCCAGGCATACTCACAAAGCCGCTTCAACCCCTCTTGAGATTCAACATGATGAACAGCAAGATAATGAACAGCACAAGCGGCGACGTGAAGTTTCAACCCTTCTTGAGATTCAACCGGCTCTGAGAAGACCACCAAAGCGCACTTCGTGAGCATGTACAAGTTTCAACCCTTCTTGAGATTCAACGAAAAGCTTACTGGCAGGCCGTATGATCCAAAAAGCGAATATCCGTTTCAACCCTTCTTGAGATTCTACCTAACGCCCAGAACTTCGCCGAAGTGGAAGACCCCGCGGTAGTTTCAACCCTTCTTGAGATTCTACATCGAAAGGTGTGGATACGTAAGCGACAGCGAAGCTCTGCGCGGTTTCAACCCTTCTTGAGATTCTACTGCTCGTGTGGTTGGTTGTTGTGAGTTTTTAAGTTTTTCTTTGGTTTTTTGTCTTCTCGGCGGTCGGCTTAGAACCATGCTTTACATTCATTCCACGCGGCGTTGGGTGAAGGCGAGGCGCCATTCTTCGGCGCGCCACAAAAACGAAAGAGGGGGAGAGGCGGGAAAGGTGCGCCATTCTTCGCTTAGCGGTTTTGTAGGGCGGGGGTGAGGTTGACGCGCGGCGGCGGTCGCGTCTGGCTTGGCATGAGCTTGCTGTATGAGGAGGTCTGCCGTTGTGTATAGGCGTAGGGCTCCTCTGCATTGAGGTAGTGGCGGCGCTGTGGGCAGGTTTGGGGCGTCCTGCAGTGGCACGCGGCTACGGCCTGTCCATGAAGAGGAGCCGGTGGAGGCGTCGGGTGTCCAGTCTATGGGGTCTGCTAATAGCCGACCGGGGGGTGCGCTGTGTGGGCTGGCGGTTGACGTCGTTGTGGATGCTGGGCCGGGGTGGCGGGTTTACGTGGCGTCTCAGCTACCCACGTAGCTCTGGCGAAGATGTAGATGGGCGTGTAGACTGGACGCGGCTTGCTCTATCCGCGGGGCTGGTCTAGGGGGCTGGATCGGCCTCTTTGGGCTGAGGGGCCTTAAAATTTATATAGGCTGTGGAGCGTAGGTGGCTATGCCGAGTTGGAAGGAGCTTGTGCTTGTTAGGGATCACCCCATGCGGAGGGTCTTCATCGAGAAGGTGGTGGTGAATATAGGCGTCGGCACGGGGGGTGAGAGGCTTGAGAAGGCGGCTGAGTTGCTGAAGGAGCTTACGGGTGCGGAGCCTTCGAGGAGGAGGGCTAAGCGGTCGATTAAGGATTTCGGCATTAGGAAGGGCGAGCCGATAGGGGTCGCCGTTACGCTTAGGAGGGATAAGGCTGTGGAGTTTTTGATGAAGGCGTTGCAGGCGGTTAATAACAGGGTTAAGCAGTCGAGCTTCGACGATAGGGGGAACGTGTGTTTTGGCATTAAGGAGCACATTACGATTCCGGGGGTTAAGTACGACCCGGCGGTGGGGATTTGGGGGATGGATGTCTGTGTGAAGCTTGCAAAGCCTGGCCTCAGGGTGCAGCGGAGGAGGAGGAAGAGGAGCAAGGTGGGTAAGGGGCAGCTGGTCACCAAGCAGGAGGCGGTGGAGTTTTTCACCAAGGTGCTGGGGGTGCAGGTTGATTGATGCGTGTAGGGGTTGTCTCTGACAGCCACGATAACGTTTTTGCGATTAGGAGAGCCGGGGAGGAGCTGAGGAGGCGTGGGGTCGGGCTTGTGCTTCACGCGGGGGACTGGGTGTCTCCCTTCTCCGCCCGCTTCCTCCGGGAGGCTTTGGGCGAGGGGGTGCGGATTGTCGGCGTCTGGGGTAACAACGAGGGGGAGAGGCCCTACTTCCTCGAGGTGGCGAGGAAGTTCAGCGTGGAGGTGGCGGGGGAGGCGGCGGAGCTTGAAGTTGCTGGGAGGAGGGTGGCGGTTTACCACGGCACGTCCCCGATCCTCCTGAGGGCGCTTGTGGAGTCTGGTCTCTACGACGTGGTGGTGTATGGCCATACGCATCAGGCCGTGGTGGAGAGGCGCGGCGGGACGCTTGTGGTGAACCCCGGCGAGCTTTGTGGTTGTTTGACTGGCAGGTCGACCTACGCGGTGGTAGACTTGGACAAGCTGGAGGTGGATCTCTTCTTCCTGTGAGTTGGACGCCTGACGAGCTGGTTGCCTTCGTCGGCAGGGTGCTCTACGAGGTGGTGGAGGGGGGGCTTACCCTGGACTTCGCTTTTCAGAGGGTGAAGAGGGGGTGGCGGCGGCTGGAGAGCTTTAAGGTGTTTTATGACGTGTCTTTTGACGCGGTTAAGCACTACTTCCTTCTGCGGCATCTGGCGGCGAGGCTCCTAGGCTCGTCGGGGGCGAAGGCTGTGGCGCGGGCGTGGTTTATATACCGGGCTGATGCCGTCTTGTATAACAGAGATATGGTGGCGCGGTATAGGAAAAGGCTTCTGAAGAGGGCTAGGGGTAGCCCGGAGGAGGCGTTGCGCTCCATCGAGGAGCTGAGGGGGGATCCGGTGCGGTACCTATCGACGAAGTACAGCTACCACCCCTCCATCGTGGAGGCCCTCCTCTCCAACCTCCCGCGGGAGGAGGTGGAGAGGGTACTGGAGGCGGGCAACGCCACGTGGATTTGGCTGAGGATAAACACCTTGAGGGCTGATGTGGACAAGGCGTTGAGGATGCTGGAGGGGGAGGCGGAGGTGGAGCCGCACCCCGCCATACCGTTTGCCGTCCTCCTCAGAAGCTCCAAGAGGCCTGTGCAGTACCTGACCGCGGTGAGGGAGTTCGTGGCGGTGCCGCAGGACCTCGCCTCGATCTACGCCGTCCTTTCGCTGCGCCCCAGCCCGGGGGACAGGGTTGTGGACCTCGCCGCGGCGCCTGGCATGAAGACGAGCCTCATTGCCCAGCTCGCCGAGGGTAGGGCTAAGATAGTGGCTGTGGAGCTTTCCACGAAGCGGGTGTACAGGATGAAGCGCCTGCTGAAGCTTCTCGGCGCCGCGGATCAGGTGGAGGTGGTGCGGGCGGATTCGAGGAGGCTGAGGACTAGGCGCTTCGACAAGGCTCTTCTGGACGCGCCTTGTACGTCAAGCGGCGCCTTCACCAAGGAGCCCGCCACGAAGATATACCCAAGGCTGGAGGAGGCGGCGCGCTACAGCAGGCTGCAGAGGGAGCTTCTTGCCAACGCCTTGACGCTGGCAGACGAGGTGGTCTACGCCGTCTGTAGCATCCTGCCCCAGGAGGGGGAGGAGGTGGTGGCCGCGGTGGGCGGCCGGGCGGAGAAGCCCCACCCCGACCTCGCCCCGTCTTACCGAGGCGGCGTCGGCGGCAGGACGTTTCCCCACATACATAGAAGCGAGGCGTTTTTCATCTCGCGCGTCACCCCTTCTTGAGCCTCTCCACGCCGGGGGGCGCGGTGCCGCCTCTGGCCATCAGCGGGATTTTAGAGCTAGGGAGGTCCATCACAGCCACCGAGCCGTAGAGGCCGCCGAGGTTGTAGACGTCGCCGGGCTTCGCGCCGGGGATCGGCACCAGCCTCACCCCCAGCGGCTTGTCTAGATGGACGGCGAGCGCCATGACGTCTGCTATAAGCGCCGCCACCGCCTCCGGGCTCGCGTCGGCCGGTATCCCCACCATGTCTATGCCTGTGTTGCAGACGGCGGCCATGGCCTTGAGCGTGTCGAGGGTGAGGGCGCCTTCGGCCGCGGCCTTGGCCATGACGGCGTCTTCGCTGACTGGTATGAAGGCGCCGCTGAGGCCTCCGATGGTGGAGGCGGCCACGGCGCCTCCCTTCTTGACGGCGTCTGTGAAGAGGGCTAGGGCGAAGACGGAGCCGGGGGCCCCCACCCTGGGCAGACCTATGGCCTCGAGGATGGCGGCTACGGAGTCGCCGACTTTAGGGGAGGGGGCCACGCTGAGGTCGACCGCGCCGAAGGGCACCCCCAGCTCCTTTGCCACCTCCCTCCCCACCAGCTCGCCCAGCCTTGTGATCTTGAAGGCGGCGCGCTTGATGGCGTCGTGGAGGGTCCTCACGTCTGCGTCTGGCAGATTCCTCACAACGGCCTCGATGACCCCGGGGCCGCTTACTGCGATGTTCACCACGGCGTCTGGGAGGCCGAGGCCGTGGTATGCGCCGGGCATGAACGGGACGTCTTCTGGCAGGTTGGCGGTGACGGCGAAGCGCGCCGCCGCGTGGGGCCTCATGGCGAGGATGATCTCGGCGGCCTTCTTGACTGCGTCTAGGTTGATGCCTGTCATGGTGGAGGCCGTGTTTAGGAAACCTGCCACCCTGGCGGTGGTGTTCAACGCCTCCGGCAGCGCCTCCATGAGGGCCTTGTCGCCTCTGGAGGCGCCCATGTGTACAAACGCGGAGAAGCCGCCCACCATGTCGACGCCGTATTTCTCGGCGAGTTTGTCGAGGTGCCGCGCCACCTCAACCGCGGCGGCCCCGTCGCCTATGGGCTCGAGCAAGATGGATACGGGAGACACGGCCAGCCTCACGGTCACGATCCTCACCCCCAGCCGCGACGCCACCCGCTCCACCGCCGGCCTAAGCCGCTTTAGATACGGCTCAAGCACCTCCTCAAGCGCGGGCAACAGATCACCAGCCCTCGGCCTGGCGGCGGGGAGGGTGTTTACGCTCAGCGTGACGGCTCTGATGTCCAGCTCCCTAAAAAGAAGCATCTCCAGGACTTCGCCGATTTCCCCGGGCTCAAACCTCATATCCTCTGCATGTACCGAAACACGTCTATGTGGTAGACGCCTACCATAACTCCCAGCCTCCGGCCCTCCTCCTCCAGCTCCTTCCTGAGCTGGGAGATGTCTACGTCGGCTTTTGAGATGTCT
>Ga0326760_1000420_pt1 | contig 23034 bp, 20 predicted proteins | sample GCREP_S_FD_207668 | JGI IMG/M metagenome (GOLD analysis project Ga0326760, IMG submission 207668) | Hot spring sediment microbial communities from Geyser Creek Basin, Yellowstone National Park, WY, United States - GCR.EP_S | ecosystem: Environmental > Aquatic > Thermal springs > Near-boiling... | reverse complement strand
TCAGTCTTTTCATTCCAATCAACAAAAACATACCACAAGAAGATAACAAAGGAAAGGATTAAAAAGGTTCCAGCATATCCAAACACATCGGGTAGATAAACCTGGGTGCCAAGCCAACCTTTATCCCAAACTTCCCATACATTATCCATATAATACCTAAGAATGGCATTGCTTAAAGCAAAGAAAATTACCACTATCCACAACTTAACCTGCCCTTCTGCTACCCTCCACAAAGACCCTGACCCGCAACCACCAGCCACAACCATTGCTGCGCCAAAAATAATCCCTCCTATTAAGCTTCCTAAAAAGAATGTAGGTTCTACATAGGTCATAGCATCTCTTATCCCAGCCATTTTAATTAAAAGCACCCCAAACATAGCGATAAACAAACTTAGGGCCACACCTTTTGCCATAGTTGCCTCACCAGAAAGATAAGGTTCTCTAAAGGCGTTAACGATGCAGAACCTTGTCCTATGCATCACAAACCCAATCCCTGCTGTTAGAAGCAAAGCTCCACCGAGCAAAGCTCCCTCATCTTTTTCACTATTAAAGTAATCATAGGCTCCCCAAAGAAGGGCGATTAATGCAATTATTCCTAAAATAGGAGAAATCTTTTTAACGCTAATTTCTTTTCCACCTTGAGAGGTGAAGTGCTCAATCTCCCATAGGAGATATTTGACACCGATGAAAACACCTACCATCAACCCAAGCATCATGGCTATTCCACTGGCAGAAAGGTTGGCTATGGCCATATAAAAACCACCAATGTTACATCCCCTTGCTAAGGCTGACCCAACTCCCATCAAAATTCCCGCAACTATGGCTTTAATTACTTCGAGCTTAGGTGGAATTCTTATCCCAAACTCTTGGGCTAAACAGGCTGAAATAAAGGCTCCAAGAACAAAACCTATGTCTAACACCGAGGAAGAAAACCAAAGAGGATGAGGCGGTGCTTCTTCTAAAAGTCCAACTCCATAAAGAACCCATTCTCCCCAATTGCGAAGCCCCCCAACAATACCCCAGGGGCGATACCACATCTCTAAAAGGATAACTAACAAAGCAAGTAAGATACCGCCAACTACCGGGCTATAGTTCTCCTTAAAAATGACCCGATACCATTCCTTTAAGGTTTCCCCTAAGGACATCTCCCCCCTCCTTATTAGCATGAATGGAATGAGTTAATTTTATATATAATTGACCTTTAATGACTGTCAAGGTTATATTTCAGTAAAATCTCTTCAAATCATCCAAAAATTCTCATTTAGCTTGCGTAAACAAGCTAATTCTTTTTCTTTTGAACTTCAAAATCAATTTTTAAAGTAAAGATTATATAAATTCAACATTTCCTCTTTAGTAAAACCTCTCTGACGATCAGGATTGATGACTTTTTGGCAAAAAATCTGAGCAAATGGACTTGGATCATAGATGATGATTGTAAGCTTTTTATTCGTTGCTAAATAATGCAAAAAATCATAATAACCTTCTACATCCTTCAAATGAAGACCCTGAAAAGGATAAAAAAGGACTAAAAAATCCCCTTTTCCCCCTTCCACCAACATTCGAACAAGGTTTACGCGGACCCTTTCTCCTCCCGAGAGCTCTTTCAAGCTTTGGGAAACCCGAAGATAAGCAATTCCTGCCTTTTCTGCAAAAAGGGAGATTTCTTGCACCTTGGGTAATCTCGTAAAAGCTTCTTTAAATTCCTTAATGGTAAAGTCTAAAATGTCCTGCAGTTTATATCCTTTATAAACTAAGTTTAAAACCTCCCGGTTTAACCTTTTGCCAAGACATTCTTCACATATTGTCTTTTCCCTCCTCCCCTCAAATTCCTGAACAACATATCCTTTTCCCTGGCAGTTTGGACAAATCCCCTCCTTAGTATGAAAGCTAAAATGTCTCTTGGTTAATCCTTTGGCTCGGCTTTCTGGCAAAAGAAGAAGAACCTCCCTTAGGCTATCCCAAAGCTTCAAATAGCTTATCAAAACCTCATCTTTAACCTTTAAAGAAACCTCATCCACAAACATTATCTTAAAACCTTCTTCTCTCAATTTTTCTATCAGTCTTAAAAAAATTTTCTCGTATTGATTAGAAAGGTCTGGGATGAATAAGTTTATATTCTGAAGAAAAAGTGATAGCTCTTCCCCTTCGATGTTTAGGATTTTTCTTTCACCTTCTTCAGTATAAGGTATTTCAATCTTTTCTTCTCCTCTTAAAAGTTTAGCGGTTAAAGTTGTGGCCTTAGAGACAAACTCTGAAGTTTCTCCTTGATAAAGAAGATAGCCCCCTTCCTTCCCTTTAAACCCGAGCTCAATTATGTAATCTGCCGACCTGATAAAAATTGGGTCATGCTCAACCACAACCAAGGTATTGCCCATCTCAACCAATTCTCGAAGATAGCTTAGAAGAATAAGCCTTCTTTCTAAATCAAGACCAAGCGTTGGCTCATCGAGGACTATAAGGAGGTCGGTAAGGTCTAAAGAAAAGAGTAAAAGGAGCTCAAGGAGCTTTCTCTCGCCAAGCGAAAGCTTAAAGACTGGGGTAGAAAGGCTTAAATACTCTACTTTAAACCTCTGCACTCTTTCTAAAAGACTTTTTTGAAAAATTTCAAGGCTTTCTTCAAGAGGTAAGGTTAAAATTTCCCTGATTTTCCTACCAAAAAGTTTGCTTTCAAGAACCTGAGGAGTCAACTTTAGCCCGCTGCAGATTGGACATTCCTTCCCTTCTTTATAGCCTATTCCTCCGCAGGCTTCACATTTCTTAAAAAAGGTTATAAGGGGACTTCCGCAGAAGGCACAGTTTGCTTGAAGATTAAAAATCCGCTCTTCTCCATCCAGAAACTTTAGAATAAACAAGCCTCCGTTTATCTCTCGCGAAAGGCGGATGTTTTCAAAAAACCGACCTAAAGCCTCGCTTTTCTTTACCATTCGATCAAGTAAAAGATGAATTCCTTTGCCCTCAGGAGGAAACCCCATTTCCGATACATCCCACTCCATATCTTCCACTAAAAATCTTGTAAAGCCCTGCTCATAAAGATACCTAAGCCTCTCTTTAGAGGTCATTCGCAGGGGGAGCAGAAAATAGAATTTTGTCCCTTCTGGTAGGGTTTCAAAAAAGGATATGACTTCAGTAAAAGGGGTATAGCGAGTATATCCTTTACAAGCTGAACAAAAGTATTCTCCTTCTCGCATAAAGCGGTTATTAAGAAAAGGGTATAAACCAAGAAGCTCGCCAACAAGCTTATAAGGATACCAATCCCTAACCCCTTGAGCTAAAGCAATGACGGGTGGAAGCGCCCCAGAAACTTCTGCCTTTATGCCCTCTTCAGCTAAGACTGGAGAACTGTAGTTTAGAAGATGTTTAAGCCTCTGAAGTCCAATTTTGGCAAGAGTATCGAAGGCAAGAGAGCTCTTCCCCGAACCTGATTGTCCAACAATAACGGTTAAGGCTTTAAGAGGGATCTTTACCGAAAAGCCTTTTAGGTTGTTTGTATAGACGTTCTTTAGTTCAATGAAAGCCTTAGAATTAACCACTTACCACGCAGTTCTTTCCTAAGGACTTTGCTTTATAAAGCCTTTCATCGGCAACTTTGAGAAGCCAATCTAAGGTTACTCCATCATCAGGAAAAGTCGCCACTCCAAAAGAGGCGGTGACCTTTATCTTTCGTGATTCATCGATGTATAAGTAAGATTCAGATAGTTTTTTCCGGATCCTTTCCGCTACAATTTTAGCCTGTTCCTTGGTAGTTTTTGGTAAAAAAATAAGAAATTCCTCACCACCCCACCTGGCAAAGACATCCATCTCTCTTATTTGAGTGCTAACAACCTTGGTAAAAAGTTTTAAAACTTCATCACCAATGCTATGCCCGTAGGTATCGTTAACCCTTTTAAAATCGTCAAGGTCAGAAAGAATTATGCTAAAATAGCCTCCGTGCCTTTCTATTCTTTTGATTTCTTTATCTAATAGAGTTTGAATAAATCTGCGATTAAAAATCTTTAAAAGGGGGTCTTTGACGGAAAGCTCTTCAAGCTCAGTTTTTAGCTTCACTAAATGGTATCTTGAACTAAAAACTTGAATAAGGTCTTGGAACCACTTTACCTCTTCTTCCTGAAAGGGTGTTTTTCTAACCAAACTAATTACCCCCTGAACCTTACCTTCAAAAAGAATGGGTAAACATACTATATAATCTGATGAAGGCAATTGAGGACAGACCCCTTGACTTGTAATAATTAGCGAAGTCCCGCTTTTATACACTGGACATTTTTCAATTTCAACTTGCATACAATCTTCCCAGCAACTCTTATCTCCAGCCAAATATGTGCTTAATACCCTCTTTTCTTCATTATCAAACTCAAAAAGATGAAAAACCTCGGCATACTTTAGAAAGGTATCTTCCAAAGTTTTCAAAAGGTCTTCTTTCTCTGAAAGATATCCAATTTTATTAATAAAGTCTAAATATTCTTTGTAACTTTTTACCTGCTTTTCGTATTCTTCCATAATAGCCAATGCTTTACTTATTTCTCTTGCATTAATAATTATCAATTTACGACTATTGATTACAACTCCCTTGGCTTTAATTTCCACAGTATAAACATTATCATATTTGTCTTTATATTTCCTTTCTCCTTCTATAGTTAATCCTTTACTAAATATCAAATTAATGTTCTTCTTTAATTCTTCTGGTGATAAAAGTACAATATCGTAGATCTTTAAATTTTGTAAATCCTCATCTGTATAACCAAGAAATTTTTTAAAAGATTCATTAGCAAAAATTATGTTCCCGTTTTCATCGATAACAAAAATTAGGTCTAAAGAATTATCTAAAAAAGTCTTTAGGAAACGAAGTTCCCGTTGAAATTCTTCTTCTTTTTGTAAGTAAGATGTTAGATCTTTAAGAAAAATTTTTATTTTTGCCTCTCTTTTACCTACATCGATATAGGTTGCAGAGATTTCATAAATTCTTCCTTTGTTGTCTTTGATTATTTCTTTGTATAAAAATCTACTCTTAAGCAATGCTCCGTAGACCCTATCCCAAACCTTGCTATCAAATAAATAATAGATTTCTTTATTCAAATAATCCTCACCAAGATTATTCTTAGCAAACTCGTTCATCCAGGTTATTTTGCATTCTTTTTCACAATCCGTTAGCTCTAAGACTATTTCAGGAATTAAATCTATGAATTTTTTAAAATTTCTTAAGGATTCTTCTAAAAATTCTGCATATGTTTGACTAAGATTGTCGATTATATCTCGTTGAGATAGAATTTGAATAGCCCTTCCTTCGTTATCAACTACTAATAAATGTCTGATACCATGTTCCTTAAACAAGTTTACTGCTTTAAGAATAGGCTCGTTCATCTTGATAGTTATTACCTTCTTTTTACCGATTTCTACAACCCTTTTATCAAGGTCGTTAGGCTCTAAATTAAGAATATCTCTTTCGGTAATGATCCCTATAGGATGTTTATTTTCGTCAAGTATTGGTATAGCTCCAACATTGTACATGGACATTTTACTTAAAACTGACTTTATAATCTCGTCGGATGTAGCATATATTAAATCCATACTTTTACTTTCTACAAAGTCTCTAACCTTTCCCTCACCACGGAATATCTCAGCTTCAGAAAGCTTTATAAAATCTTCTTGAGTAAACACACCCTTGAAATACCCTTCAGCATCAACAACGACCAATCTCCTAATGAAATTTTCTGTCATCAGTTGAAAAGCCTTAAGAACTGTGTTGTTTTCTTCAATCTTAATAAGGTCCCGCTTGATTAAAGGAGTGATAGGGGCATTGAGAGGATAGTTGCTAAATAGAGCTTTAAGGATGTCCCTTTCCGTTATTATTCCTACGGGGCGTTTTTCTCTTAAGATTATGGCAAAGTGATTATTAGACCTACGAAATATCTCTATAAGCTCTTTAAGAGTTGCCTTTTCTTCTACGGTTAAAACTTGCTTTTTAACGAATTTTTTAACTGGAAACTGAAGTTGATACATTGTTATGCCTTCCTTACCTTTTTAAGCCAAGCCATAAACTCCTCATAACTCAAGGTATTGAGAAGGTCTTCCTTCTCGCACCAGCCTCTTCTTGCTACCGCTGTTCCTAAACTGAGATAGTTCATCTGGTCTACGATATGGGCATCTGTCCCGATGATGAGCTTAATCCCCATATCCCGCGCAGTGCGAACATAGATATCAGGAAGGTCAAGCCTTTTATAGTAGGCGTTAATCTCCAAAGCTTTTCCGTAGTTTTTAGCAGCCTCAAAAACCTCTTTTAAGTTTACAGCATAGGGCTCGCGCTCACCGATAAGCCTTCCCGTTGGATGAGCAATGGCATGAACCAAAGGGTGTTTTAAAGCCGAAATTATTCTTTCAGTGATCTGTTTTTCATCCTGCTGAAATCCGGTGTGAATGGCCGCTATGACAAAATCAATTTCCTTCAAGACCTCATCCGGATAATCTAAGGTGCCGTCAGAGTTGATGTCAACTTCTGCCCCAAAAATAAGCTTTACTTTTTTGCTTTTTTGATTTAGCTCTTCAATATGCCTTTTCTTTTTAAAAAGGTCTTCAACTGGAACTCCGCCTGCAACCTTTAGACCTTGCGAATGGTCGCATATGGCAACCCAAGAAAGCCCAAGCTTTTCCGCATAGTTCATTATTTCTTCAAGGCTTGAAGCCCCATCGCTATACTTAGAGTGGACATGGGCATCCCCTACGACTTCGTGATACTCTACAAGCCTTGGAAGCCCCCCTTCTAAAGCTGCTTCTATCTCCCCTTGGTCTTCTCTTAGCTCAGGAGGGATCCAGGGAAGCCCCAAAGCTCCATAAACCTCCTCTTCTGTCCTTCCGGCGATCCATTCTTCTCCACGATAAACTCCGTATTCATTGATCTTAAGCCCCTTCTCTAAGGCTAATTCTCGGACCCTGATGTTATGAGCCTTGGAACCAGTAAAATAGGCTAAAGCAGCTCCCCAAGAGTTTTGAGGGACAACTCGAACATCCATCTGAATTCCTATTTTCAGCCTAACGCTCGTCTTTGTTTCCCCAAAGGCGATGACCTCCTCCACTTGAGGAAGGTTAGCAACAAAGGACATTACCTTTTCTGGTTGGTTAGATGTTATTAGGACATCGATGTCTTTTACGGTTTCTTTCCGTCTTCTAATGCTTCCTGCTATGGCGATGTTTTCAAGGGGTGCCTTGCTTTTGATTAGCTCAACGATTTCTTCTGCATACGGCAAGACCTCACCGAGGGGACGCCTCCCTCGCTTTTCTTTTAAAAGCTTAATACCCTTTAAGATGTTTTCTTCGGTCTTAAATCCAAACCCTGGAAGCCTTGCAATTTTATGCTCAAGACAAAGTTTTTCCAATTCCTCAAGGGTTGTTATCCCAAATTTGTCGTATATGGCTTTGACTTTTCTTGGTCCAAGGCTTGGAATTTGCAAAAAGGTTAACAACGCCGGAGGAATTTCCTTTTTTAGGTCTTCAAGAAGCGAAAGTGTTCCAGTTCGGAGAATTTCTTGAATTTTACTGGCTAAATCGGCTCCAATTCCAGGAATGGAAGTGAGCTTCCCCTTTTTGGCAAGCTCCTCAACATCAACGCCTAAAGCCTCAAGAGTTTGAGCTGCCTTCTCATAAGCCCGAATTCGATAGGGATTATCTCCTTTTATTTCAAGAAGTTGGGCAACCTGTCTAAAGATTTCCGCAATTTCCTTATTTTTCATCTTGTAATTTCAGTATATTTTTAATATTACTCTTAGTCAAGATACCTTAAGAGAAAACCTAACCTACCGTGCTCTCGTTGTTTTCTTTCAAACTTAAAAAGAGCGGATAGCTTTTACCTTTCCTAAAATCAAAAGCTCTACTATAATTAAGCCATGGTTATCTGGGGAATAAATCCGGTCTTAGAAGCCTTGGAAGAAAATCCTGAAGGTATAGAAAGGATAATCATCTTTAAAAAAGCCCTTTCAGGTAAGGTCTACCGGATATTAGAACTTGCCAAAAAACATGAAATTCAGGTTAAGATAGTTAATGTCCCGAACTTTCATCCCCCAAAAGTCCCGCCCCAAGCAAACACTCAAGGCGTAGTAGCCTATATCTCTGAATTTCAGTATGCTTCCCTTGAAGATATAGAAAAGTCTTGGACTTCCTCTCACGAGACACCACTTGTTCTTGCCCTTGATGGTGTTTCTGACCCACAGAACCTTGGCTCAATCATTAGGTCAGCTGTTGCCCTGTTTGCCCATGGAATTGTCATACCAAAGCATAGGGCTTGCGAAGTAACAGGAACGGTTATCAAAGCCTCATCTGGAGGAGCTTTCAAAATACCTATAGCTAAGGTCACAAACCTCAAGCATGCTCTTTCTTATTTTAAAAAGCTTGGTGTTTATGTGCTTGGGCTAACCCATAAGACAGAAACGAACATTTTTGACCTTGACCTTTGCCTTCCTTTAATTATCATTGCAGGAAGCGAAGGCTCTGGCATCAGACCTTCTCTTCTCAAGGAATGTGATTTTTTAGCTAAAATCCCCATAAGCCCAAGGATGGAAAGCCTAAATGTTGCCCAGGCTGTAGCCATTGCTCTCTACGAAGTTCAAAGACAAAGATGCTTTGCTAAATAATCATTCTAAAACCCCATACAGGGAAGACTTTTCTAAGTTGGTCAACCACCGGAGAGATAAAGGTAAAGCAGTCTTTTTTCAATGTTTGGGTCAAAGAACGGTTCATCAAAAGGTGGGGCTAATAACATAGTTGGATTATAATATGGAATCTTTTCGACCCCTCCTATCTCATGTTTTCCAGACCTTACATCTATGAGAGCAAACATTTGAAGGTTGGTCAATAGGGCATACTTTGGTGGGGGAGATGAAAACAACCGAGCAAGGGCTAAAGCTTCCCTCTCAAAGGACAAAAGTCCTCGGGTTGATGATTTATAATGGCAAAGTAAGATATACCTTTCTTTAAGCTCCACGATTAAAGGCAGGATGAGGTTAAAAGTTGTGTCGTTAAAAGTAAAGGTAAAGGGGACAAAAGTCTTAAGAGAATATTCCGGATAGCTTTTTGCCAGAAAGAGCTCTTTTAAATTCTTTGCTACCTCTTTGTCAAGAGGGGTTTTATCAACCTTTCTCGGGCAATGTTCCATATCCTTTCAACTTCCTCAGGTGTTAACCCTGCTCCTAAACCAACCCTCATCGCCCAATCTTTGCTCATCAGGTCGCTTGGACTATGGGCATCAGAGTTGATGACAAGGTTTGCCCCATGCTTTTTAGCTAAACTCACCACATGTCCGTTCGTTAGAGAATGCCCCTTCCTTGCTGAAACCTCAAGAAATACCCCTTTTTTAACGGCAAGCTTTACTTCTTCCTCAGTTATCAGACCAGGATGGGCAAGGATGTCTGCTCCTCCCTCGATTGCCGCAAGGTTTGTTCCCTCGGCAACGGGCTCGGCTATTGTCTCTCCATGAACGACTACAAGCTCAGCCCCAGCCTTTCGGCATTCTTTGATAAGCTCAGGGATCAAATCCGGGGGCACATGGGTAAGCTCAACCCCAACGATAAAGAGGGGAAGCTTCTCTTGGACTGCTTTTTTAAACTTAAGAAGCGACTTTATAGCCTGCTCAAAGTTTGAATGGTCTACATGGTCGGTTATGGCGATAGCTTCATAGTTTAATGCTTGAACCCTTCGCCATAGTTCAGCAGGAATTAGTTCACCATCGCTAAAAACAGAATGACAATGAAGGTCAAACAAGCTTGCAACCTACATCTTGTATTTAAAGTGGGTCGGGTCAAGCTCTTCAAGAATTTCGCTGAGCTTCTCCTTGTCCTTTTCTGTTGCTCCAACGATAGTTTCTTTTGGTTCAATAGGAGATTCGGTGAAGGTTTGCCCTTTCTTCATCACCTCTTCTGCTACATAGATCTCAGCGCCTGTCCTTAAGGCTAAGGCTACGGCATCGCTTGGTCTTGCGTCAATCTCTACGAGCTGTCCTTGGATATCCAAGGTGATCAAGGCGTAGTAGGTGTTATCCCGGAGGTCAACGATCTCAACCTTTGGCACTCTTATGCCGAGAAGGTCTAAGATGTTTTTCAAAAGGTCATGGGTTAACGGTCTTGGGAACTGAATGTTTTCAAGTTTTGAAGCTATGGATGTAGCCTCAAGGACCCCAATCCATATAGGAAGTATTCTATTGCCCCTCTCTTCCTTAAGAAGCATGACAGGGCTGTTTGAAACCGGGTCTACCGCTATGCCATGAATAAATACCTTTATCTTCATGCTCTACCCACCTCTTTTCCTAATTTTAAGCCTTTTAATAAAACATAATGAAACTCTTCCCAAAAGTCAAGAAGAAAAAGTAGGTTTAATCTAACACTACTCCTTGAAGGATGGGTTATACCGGCTTTTATCTCTCCTGTTTTACCCCTCCTCTTACCACCTCTTCAACTCTCTTCCCATCTAAAGCCTGCCTATAGCTAAGGGGTAAAGCGTGAGAAGCTTTTTTTAAAGTAAGTTTACCATCGAGGACATCGGATAAAATTTTGAGCCTGTCCAATTCAACCACTGAAATCTGACATGTTTTCATTGCTATCACCTCCCTGAATAGTAACGACATAGTGAGTAAGTCGTCGTTGACAAGACCCAATAAAGGATTATATTTAGCGAAAAAAAATTTTAGAGGAGAAGTTAGATGGCACGCCACAAGAAGAGAGAAAGGGAAAGGGAGATTGAAAGAAGAAGAAGGCGTAGAGAGAAGCTCGCTAAGCTAAGAAGGAAAGGGCTTTTCCCCCGTCCTGAGGGTTATGACCCAAGGGTTTACTCTTATGTTGCTTATGCCGTAGCCAAAGGTATCATGACCTTAGACCAAGCCTTAGCTCGTCTAGAAAAAGCAAAGATTGAACCTCAAAAGGAAGAAACCACAAACTAAGGGAGCTTACTTTTTATCTTTTTATAGTAAGCTCCTTTCTTTTCCTTTTCATTATCTTTTATGTTGCCAACTGTCCAAGTTTTTAGACTTTTTAAAAACTATGGGAAAAAGCCTGTCTTAAAGGATGTTTCCTTTTCTCTCTTTAAAGGAGATATACTTGGGATAATCGGACCTAATGGTGCGGGTAAAACTACCCTTCTTTACATACTTCTTGGGATAATCGAACCAACCTCAGGGGAGGTAAAATACTTTGGAAGACCTCTTAAAAAAGATAGAAGCGAAATTCTAAAGCGCGTTGGATTTGCCTCAAACTATGTGAGCCTTCCCTATTCTCTAACCGTGGAAGAAAATCTAAAGGTCTTTGCCCATCTTTATGAGGTAAAGGACTACCGCAAAAGGATTGATGAGGTTTTGCAAACCTTTAAGTTAGTTGACAAGAAAAAGGCTTTGTGTAGAGCCCTCTCTACTGGAGAGATGATGAGGCTAAACTTAGCTCGAGCCTTCCTTCATGAGCCTGAAGTTCTCCTCCTTGATGAGCCAACAGCTGGTCTTGACCCAGAATACATGCGAGAGATTGCCGAATTTTTAAAGAAGCAGGCTGAAGAAAGGGGGCTTAGCATAATTCTTACTTCCCATCAACTCTCAGAGCTTGAGAAGATAACAAACAAGCTTCTCCTTATAAAGGAAGGTAGAATATTAGCCTTCGGGGGCTTAGAGGAACTTTTTAAGCTTTATGGAGTTGACAACTTAGAGGAGCTCTACTTTAAAGCCTTTTCTAGCGCTTCCTTAGGGGATAGTGATGGTTAGCTTTAGGCGAATTCTTGCTATTCTTCTTAGACATCTCTATCTTTTAAAACATAGCGTTAGCAGATGGATTGACCTTCTCTACTGGCCAACCATTGACCTTTTGCTCTGGGGTTTTGTCTCCCTCTACATTCAGCAGAGGGAAGGTAGCGGGATTGTGTATCATTTTCTTGGGGCGCTTATTCTTTGGAACATTTTGATTAGAGCTCAGCAGGGGCTTGCCGTTGGCTTTCTTGAAGATGTCTGGGCAAGAAACCTTCTTCATCTCTTTGCCTCGCCCCTAACGCTCCTTGATTATGTTTTAGGACTTCTGATCTATAGCATCCTTAAGGCTGCTATAGCCTCTCTTTTGATGGGTTTCCTTGGGGTCTTGATCTTTGATTTTAACTTTTTTGCTCAAGGGTTAGCCCTTTTTAACCTTACCTTTGCCCTTCTTCTTTTTGCCTGGTCTGTTGGGCTTATCACCATAGCCTTGGTCCTTTATTTTGGGCAGGAAGCTGAAATCTTTGCCTGGGCTTTAGCTTTACTTTTCCTTCCCTTTTCGGCAGTATTCTATCCTGTGTCCGTTCTTCCTCCGCTTTTTCAAGAGATTGCAAAGTTTGTCCCCACTTCTTATGTGTTTGAGGGTATGAGGATGGTTTTTCAAGCAAAGGATGTGCCCTTACTATTTCTTTTTAAAGCCTATCTTTTGATCTTAGTTTACCTAATCCTAAGCGTTTTTATATTTAGCTATTCCTTTAAGCTTAGCAAAGTTCAGGGTAAGCTAACTAAGATTGGTGAATAGCCCGGTTGCCTTGTTTTTTCATACTTTTTGGTTATTTTATACTTTGCTATGAGTAGGGTAAAGGTAGAGAAGGCTATACCTCAAGAGAGGATTAGGAATTTTAGCATCATTGCCCACATTGACCACGGAAAATCTACGCTTGCGGATAGGCTCCTTGAGTTTACTGGGGCGGTATCTGAACGGGAGATGCGGGATCAGTATCTTGATAGGCTTGACTTAGAAAGAGAGAGGGGTATTACAATCAAAGCGCAAGCGGTAAGGCTTTATTATCAAGCAAAGGATGGAGAAGTCTACCAGCTAAACCTTATCGATACTCCAGGGCATGTGGATTTTACCTATGAAGTGTCCCGGGCTCTCTCTGCCTGTGAAGGGGCGCTTCTTGTGGTTGATGCCTCGCAGGGAGTAGAGGCTCAAACCTTGGCTAATGTTTACCTTGCCTTAGAAAATAATTTAGAGATCATCCCAGTTATCAACAAGATTGACTTACCTCAGGCTGATATTGAGAAAACCAAAAGAGAAATTGAAGAAATAATAGGACTTCCGGCTGACGATGCCCTTCTTGTTAGCGCAAAGCTCGGGATTGGCATTGAAGCGGTTTTAGAGGCTATCGTCAAAAGGATACCCCCACCAAAAGGAAATAGAAATGGCCCACTTAGAGCCTTGGTGTTTGATTCCTGGTATGACCCTTTTCTTGGGGTAGTGGCTTTGGTTAGGGTGGTTGACGGGATGGTTTACCCAGGGCAGAAGATCAAGTTTTTATCTACGGGCAAAGCCTTTGAAGTAACCAAGGTTGGCGTTTTTGCTCCTGAGGCAACCTCGGTTGATTGTCTCGTTGCTGGTGAGGTAGGCTTTCTTGCTGCGGGAATAAAAGAGATAAGAGATGCAAGGATTGGAGATACTATCACTGAGGCAAACGCAAACCCTCCCCCTTTGCCCGGTTTTAAAGAGTTAAAACCCGTTGTCTTTGCCGGAATTTTCCCGGTTGATAGCGACGATTATGAAGCTTTAAAAGACGCTATCCAAAAACTCTGGCTAAACGACCCAGCCTTTTCTTATGAAATGGAAACTTCAGCGGCGCTTGGCTTTGGCTTTAGGTGTGGTTTTCAGGGACTGCTTCACATGGAGATTGTGCAAGAAAGACTTGAAAGGGAGTTCAATCTTAATCTTATCACCACTGCACCTTCGGTGAAGTATAAAGTGAAGCTAAGAAATGGTAAGGAGATAGAGGTAGAAAACCCAGCCCACTGGCCAGACCCTGGACAAATTTTAGAAGTGTATGAACCTTATATCCGGGCTGAAATCTATACCCCGAAGGAGTACTTGGGGCAGCTTATTACCCTCTGCGAGGAAAAACGGGGTATCCAAAAGGAGATCAAATTTATAACCCCGGAGAGAGTGGTCTTGGTTTATGAGCTACCTTTCAGTGAAGTGGTTCTTGATTTTTACGATAAGCTAAAAAGCTATTCCCGAGGGTATGCTTCTTTAGATTATCAGTTCATCGGTTATAAACCAGGAGACCTTGTTAAGATGGACATCCTTATCAATAAACAGCCAGTAGATGCCCTTAGCTTTATCGTCCATCGGGATAAAGCATACTACCGTGGGAGAGAGCTTGTAAGCAAGCTAAAGGAGGTTATTCCAAGACAGCTCTTTGAGGTGGTTATCCAGGCGGCAATCGGAAGCAAGGTCATCGCTCGAGAACGCATACCACCTTTGCGGAAAGATGTTCTTGCTAAATGCTACGGTGGGGATGTAACGAGAAAGAAAAAGCTCTTAGAAAAGCAGAAGGAAGGCAAAAAACGCTTAAAGGCCATAGGTGAAGTGGAGATCCCTCAAGAAGCCTTCCTTGCAGTGTTAAAGATATAAACTGTTTACAAAGCAGGATTTACGCTTTTTGGGGAGGACCGGAAAGATTGGGCTCATCTCTAAGCTGGATATTGTTTGAAGAGGAGCCCCCTCGACTTACGGCTCGGGGTGACAAAGAAAGGGGGCTCAGGGTGACATACCCTACCCTGTCCTGCCGAGCGCAAGCCGAGGCATCCCTCGCTTCGCTCAGGACGGCGTCCCTCTTCATTTCGTTTAGGACGGCGTCCCAAAGATGCCAAAGAAAGGGGGCTCTGGGGTAGCTTTGAGTAGGCTCGGAATAGCTAAAAAGGTTATCCGGGATGACGAGGCTCTCCACGAGAGTAGAGATGGATTAAAGGGGGCTTTTCATGGACTTAAAGAGCAAGGCATTTGATTGGCTAAAAAGCATTCTTATTGCCTTGCTTTTAGCCCTTTTTATCAGGGCTTTTTTTATTCAGGCTTACAAAATCCCTTCTGGCTCTATGATCCCTACCTTACTCATAGGGGATTACCTTCTGGTGAATAAGATAACCTTTGGACTGAAAAATCCCATAAAGGATGATTTTTTATACCTCAGACGATTACCGGAAAGGCAAGAGATCGTCGTCTTTACTTATCCTGTGGACAAAAAAGTTGATTTTATCAAAAGAGTTATAGGGCTTCCTGGAGATAAGGTTCAAATTATTAATAAAAAGGTGTATGTAAACGACAAACCCCTGAACGAGCCTTACGCAAGATGGACAGACCCTGAAGTTTATCCAAAGGATGTTAGCCCACGGGATAACTTTGGTCCTGTTCAAGTTCCAGAAGGGCATTTATTCGTGCTTGGGGATAATCGCGACCAAAGCTACGACAGCCGTTTCTGGGGCTTTGTGCCCATCAAATACCTTAAAGGAAGTGCATTGATAATCTATTTTTCCTGGGACAGCGAAAACGGAAGGATAAGATTTGAGCGGATCGGAAGATTAATTAAGTAAAGCAAGCTCAAAATTTCCCTTATTTAGCGATCATAGCCCTCATCAGGTCAGCCGCGTTTTCCGCATGTCCTGAAATATCAGTAATCATGTCAATAAGAGCTAAAAGGTAGAACAAGGTTAAAGGGTCTGAGATCCGGCTAAAGACCTCCCTTTTTAAATCGGTAGCTAAATTTTCGCTGAGATATTCCTCGTAGCGGATCTTCCTAACAAGTTCTTTAGCAACATTTCGGCTTGTTTCGGAACGGGTGATGAGGAAATCCGTTGCCCTTTGAATGAGCTCCTCAATGTAGCGAAGGGGTTCCAAATTTTGGTTAAGAAGCCTTTGAAGCTTTTGGGCAATGTCTTCTGGAACATCAATATCTTTAAAGGAAAGCCAGTTAATGATCTCTTCTGCCGAGTCCGCAACTCCGTCCTGTTCTTTCAAATACATGAAAATTTCAAACTTTTCTACAGGAAGAATAAGCCCCTTAGGTAGATGCCCCCGAATATTAGTCTTAACCTTGTCAGCCTCTTTCTCGATCTCGGTGATGTGTTTAGCTATCTCAAAAAGTCTTTCTTTATCTTTATGGAAATAGGCTTCTAATGCAAGGGGTAGCCGGATAAGACATTCGGATACAAGCCTTGCATGCTTCAAAAGAAGATTGAAAAGAGGATATTCTCTAGTCAGTATCTCTTGAATAGCGACAGGTTCTAACCTTTCAAGCTTTGGTATTTTACCCTCAACAGTAAAGATAACAGCTTCTGCGATGTTGCAGGCATGGTCGCCAATCCTTTCCAAATTCTGAACAACGATGAGGTATTCGATCCCAATGTCAATAAAGTTTGGGTCATTTCTCATGCATTCCTTAAGGATCTTAATGTTTTCCCGTTTGTAGGAATCAACAATGTCATCATGCTTAATAACAGCATAAGCCTTTTGCACATCCTCGGTGATGAAGGCGTTTATGGCGCTCTCAAGCATGAAAAGGGCTTCTCTAGCCATAGCTTGAATAGAAGTTTCACATTTGTAGAGAGGAGGCGCCTTCTGCTCAACAAGATTAGGAACCCTTTCAGCGATGTTAACCGCTTGGTCAGCCAAACGTTCAAGGTTTCTCGCAATGTCAAAGGCGCTGATGATAAACCTTAAATCCTTAGCTACAGGTTGCTGTAAAGCTATAATCTCAACGGCTGAGAGGGTAACCATGTGTTCGTAATAGTCCACCTGTTCGTCAAACCTAATAACTTTATTAGCAAGGTCCGGATCAAGATTTTCAATAGCCTTTAAGGCACCGGTTATCATTTCATCGACAGACTTTGACATATCAACGAGCAAATTTTTAAGTATCTGTAGCTCCCTCTCAAGGGATACCCTAACCATATTTTCCTCCTAATCTATTTTTTGTAATAACTTTTCAGGATTTTTTATATTATAGGCATTAAAACCAAGTTTGCGAAGTCTCAAAACAAAAAGATAGCTTAGCCTACCAGAATAGCATAAAAAAAATAGCTGCTTTCGTCGATAATTTTTAAAATGTTTAAAAAAATCCTTTTCCTCAGCTGAAAAAAGGTTTGGGTCAACCCAGATGGCTGATGGAAAGCTCCCCATTTCATAATCCTCTTTTTCTCTCACATCAAACACTAATATTTTGTCTCTATTTTGTGAATAATATGTTAAAAATTCTTCGGCAGTCCACTCAAGCCTTTTATCTTCGACCCTTTGTAAGAGAGATATCCTTCGACATTTGACGCAGATGTGCGATTTTGAGGGAGTAGGCTCACCGCAAACCTGGCAGGGGTAAAACTCCTCCTCCTTTTTTGGTTCCTCTTTAGGAAGAAGGGGTAGAAGTTTTTTCATAAAGATGGAAAGAAGACGAAACTTAAAGGTTTTATCCTCTTTTAACATTTCATTAAGCCAAGATTTCCAACGTTTAACAGGCGTTAACTCCCCATGGGGGCAGCTACATCCCTCGATGGGCAACTCTGAAAGCACGGAGTAATGAAAGATGTCAAGCTCTGGAAGGCTAAATAGAGGTTTGACCTTCTTTGCCTGACCGGCATGAAGAGGAGGTAGCACGGGTCTCAATCGGGAAAGGCTTATAAAATCTCCGTTAAAAAATAGGCTAAGCATGGTAGAGAGGGTGTCATCAAGATGGTGCCCAGTTGCGATCACATCAAGGTTAAGCTCTTTTACCACTTTAGCAAAATAGTATCTTTTTATCACACCACATACAGAACAGACCTTATCCTTAAAGCTTGTGAAGACAAAGTCATCTATCCGAACACCCTCCCTTTCCACAAGGTCTATTATGTGGAGGGGAACTTCTAACTTTTTACAAAGCTCTTCTACTGCAGATTGAGCGTATTCCGAATAGTAGCGAATGCCAAGGTTTAAGTAGATACCGATAATATTTTGGGTAGGAAAAAGCTTTTTAAGAATGGCTAAAAGGGTTGCGCTATCTTTACCCCCAGACAGAAAAACCCCAACCCTTTCTCCCTCGCTAAACATTTTATACTTGATTATGTTTTCCTTTACCCGTTTCTCACAAAACTTTAGGAAACAATCTTTACAAAGATATAGTGATGTGCCCTCCGGACGAAGGATAGCTTTCTCTTCACAATAGGAACATTTTTGGGGAAGCGGTTTTGGTTTAAACTCAAAGACTTCAGCCCCGCATTTTACATACTTCATATTAAAAAAATTAACACCTTTCCCTTGAGAGGACAACTCAAAAATGCTATAATGCCAAAGATGATACAAGATTGATAAAAGTTGTTTGCAAGTATCTTAGAGGGGAGGCTATTCATGCTTATTGAATTTCCCTTAAAAGAAGAGCATAAAATCATGATTGAACTTATAAAGGAAATCGGGGAAACCTACATCAAACCCTACTCTTTAGAATGGGATGAGAAGGAAGCTTACAACGCAACGCCCATAAAAGCCCTTGCCCAGGCTGACCTCTTTGGTCTCATCATCCCAAAGGAGTATGGGGGGCTTGGTTTTGGCACCTTTGAGATGTGTCTTGCTGTAGAGTGGCTTTCCTACTTTTGCGCTGGGGTTTCAACAACCTATGCCGCAAGCTTTCTTGGTGCCTATCCTATCATCCTCTTTGGCAGTAAAGAACAGAAAGAAAGATACCTTCCTTCCATTGCAAAGGGTGAAAAGCTTTGCGCCTTTGCCTTAACTGAGCCCCAAGCTGGAAGCGATGCCTTTGCCATAAAAACCACTGCCAAGAAAGATGGGGACTTCTACATTCTTAACGGAATAAAACAGTGGATCACGAACGGAGGAATTGCCGACATCTATACTGTCATTGCCTTGACAGACCCAGCGAAAGGGGCAAGAGGAGCAAGCGCCTTCATTGTTGAGAAAGGGGACCCAGGTTTTATGGTAGGCAAAAAAGAGAAAAAACTTGGACTTCGAGCCTCTGTTACCACTGACCTAATTTTTAACGATTGCCAAATTCCAAAAGATAGGCTCATAGCCAGAGAGGGGATGGGCTTTATGGTTGCCCTCAAAACCCTTGATTATGCAAGATGTGGAGCCGGAGCTCAAGCCTTGGGTATCGCCCAAGCTGCCTTAGAGGTAAGCCTTAAGCATGCCAAAACAAGAGTTCAGTTTGGTCAGCCTGTATACCAGTTTCAAGCGGTAAGCCATACCTTTGCTGAAATGGCTATGAGGCTCTCATCGGCAAGGGCTTTAGTTTATAGCGTTTGCCAGTATATCGATTCTGGGGCTAAAGACTTTTCTGGAGCTTCAGCCATGGCAAAATGTTTTGCTACAGACCAGGCAATGTGGATCACGGAAAGGGCTATCCAAATGATGGGTGGCTATGGCTACATGAGGGACTATCCTGTCCAAAAATTCTTTAGAGATGCTAAATGTCTCCAGATCTATGAGGGGACAAACGAGATCCAAAGAAATATCATAGCCAGGGAGCTTGCCAAATGGATAAAGGTATAAAATTCGCTCGAGGCTTAAAGGAGGCTCTTTCATGGGAAGGATCGTAGTTTGCATTAAAGGAGTGCCAAAGCCTGGAACTGTAAAGGTTGATGAAGAAACTCATACCCTTCGCCGGGAATCAGCTGAGCTCATCCTAAACCCGCCCGATAGACCAGCCTTAGAAGTAGCTCTAAGATTAAAAGATCAAGCAAACTTTGAGGTTATAGCAATAAGCATGGGACCACCAAACATGGTTCCCCTTTTGCAAAAGGTTTACGCCTTAGGGGTAGATGACATCTATTTAATCTCTGACAGAGCCTTTGCTGGCTCAGACACCTTAGCAACCTCTCGAATTTTAGCCAGAGCCTTAAGTCTTCTTTCCCCCTTTGACCTTGTCGTCATGGGGGCAAGGTCAATCGACGGTGAAACAGGACAGGTCCCCCCAGAAACAGCAAGCCTTCTTAATCTTCCATCCATAACCTATGTGAAGGAGATAAGGTTTGTTGACGGAAAGTTCATTGCTATCCGGGAAGATGATTTTGGGGAGGAGGAGGTAGAATTTCCTTCACCGGCTGTGGTTAGCATCGTTCCTGAGATAGATTATGTTAGACCACCATCCTTAAAACGCCTTCTTTCTTTAAAAGAAATAACTCCTAAAATTTTAACCAACGCCGAGTTAAATCTTGATGAAGCTTCTATTGGTCTTTCTGGTTCTCCAACTCAAGTTGTTGATGTGTTTGAGAAAACTTTTGTCTCACGAGGGGAAATCTTTGAGGGAGAGCCGGATGAGCTTGCTGAAAAGCTTATTGAGGTTTTAAAAGAAAAAGGCTTTTTAGCTTAATGCTTCTAAAGGGGGCTAAGCGATGGCTGAATGTATTTTTGCCTTTGGGCAGTGCTTTGAAGGGAAGCTTCATCCTGCAAGCCTTGAAATTTTAACTCCCCTAAGAGAGGTTGCTGACCGGCTCAACAAAAGATTGATCCTTATCGGTCTTGCCGATGACAAGGAAAAATTTTTAGCTATTCCGGAACTAAAAAAGTTGCTTGCCGATGAGGTTTGGTATATCATCCATCCAAACCTTAAGCACTTACCCGATGACCTATGTGAGAGGGTTTTTGTCTACTTAGCAAGCGAACATAAACCATTTGGAATATTTTTTCCAGCAACTAAAAAAGGGCTTTCAGTTGCTCCAAGGGTAGCTGCAAGCTTACAGGCTGGACTTTGCGCCCATGTCAACGCCTTTGAAGTAAAGAATGGAAATCTCTTTCTTCTTCGTCCAACCTACGGCGAAAACATCATAGCAAAGCTAACCTCCCAGACGCTTCCCATCATGGCAACCATAGCCTTAAACGCCTTTCCCATAAAGGAAGCTGAAAAAGAACCCTTGATAAAAGAGTTAAAACTTCCTGAAGGTTTTGACTGGTCAACGAAGCTAACCATCAAGAACTTTAAACCGGCAAAGAAAGAGCCTTCAAGACTAAGCGTTGCTAAAATTGTTGTAGGTGGGGGCATGGGTTTAAAAAGCAAAGAAAACTTTCAGATGCTTTTTGAGCTTGCTAAAATCCTTAACGCTGAAGTTGGGGGGACAAGACCTGCGGTGCATGCTGGCTGGGTTGAGGCAGAACGGATGATAGGGGTAAGCGGAGTTTCGGTAAGACCAAAGCTATATCTTGCCTTTGGGATCTCGGGAGCCATTCAACATACCGTTGGCATGGAGGGCTCAGAATTTATTGTCTCGATAAACATAGACAAAGAGGCACCAATGATGAAGATGGCTCACATAGGCTTCGTTTGCGATGCTCCTTCCTTTCTTAAAGCCTTGTTGCGAAAACTTAAGGCGGAAGATTAACTGGTAAGTTCTTTCCATTTTTCCTTTATCCTCTGAACATGGTCTCCCTCCCAGTAGACCCTTCCACAGCTTGGACAAAGATTAAACTCATCGTAAAGCTCGTAAGCCTTGGGCGGGATTTTTTCTTTATAGTCTTCTTTATTTACGGAAATAAGCTCAACTCCACAAATAGTGCAAATGTCAAGCTTAAGCTCTGGGTCTAAATTTAGCTTATTAAGTAGACGTTTTATTTGAGCTTTAAGGTTATCCCTTGGTAAAAGAAGAAACTCTGCTCCAGCCTTCTCTAAAACCCTTGCCGTCTCCTCGCTTGTAATAAGAAAAAATTTTTCTCGATTTTCAAGGATCGTCTTTAAGTCTATTCTATGTTGAGCGATTTCTGCTTTGTACCCCAAAAAACGCAACCATTTAGCAAGCCCCCTTAAGCTTGATTCCAGATAGAAAACTATATCTCGCGATGGCAATTTCATTTTAGTTTATACCTTGCCAAAAAGTTTAAAATTAGTATACTACATTCTAAAAAAATAATAAGATAATACTGCACAAAAAAATATGAACAATCAGGCTAAGTTCAAGGATTTCCTCAAAATATTTATTTTTTTCTTTATTTTCCTCATCTTTAATTCTCTTAATCTCTCAGTTGCTCATTCTTTCTCTCTAATTTCAATCTCTGAAAAGGACGAGATTGAGCTTGGGAAGGTCTATGCAAACGTTGCCATTGATGAGTATGGAGGGAGGTTTCCTGAGCCAGAGGTTCAAGCCTATCTTCAGCGCCTTGGAAAGAAAATTGCCGAGCAATCGCCTCGTAAGGTGCCTTATACTTTTTCCCTGGTAAACTCAGGGATTGAGAACGCCTTTGCCCTACCAGGTGGACCAGTCTTCGTCACTCGGGGATTGTTTTTGATGGTAGATACTGAAAGCGAGCTTGCTTGCGTTCTCGGGCATGAAATCGGACACATCACAGCAAGACATCATATCAAGTTTGTAGAAAAAAACATGACCCTTAGCCTTCTTCTTCAGATTGGGAGTTTGTTTTTGCCTCAGAATTTAGCAGGAGAGGCTTTGTATCAGCTTGCTCAAATCTCAGCAGGGCTTCTTTCCCTTAAATTTAGCCGGGACCAGGAACGGGAGGCTGACGCCTACGGGTTTGAATTCTCTGTAAAGGCTGGCTATAGCCCTGAAGGTATGTATGAGCTCTTTAAAAAGTTTAAAGAGAGGGAAAAGAAACGCCCGCCTGAGTGGTTATCTACTCATCCCTTGCCTGAGTCGAGGATTAAAGAATGGCAAGAAAAGATGCAAACCTATAAACCAACGGGCGCTTTGATCAAAGACCGCGAGGAGTTTCAGAGAATAAAGGCTATTATCTTAGCCACTACGGAATCCTTTAGGTTAAGCGATGAGGCTGAAAAGCTTTTTAAAGACAAAAAAATTGATTTAGCCAAAGAAAAGTTCATGAAGGCTTTAGAACTCTATCCTAAAAACATTCCAGCCCTCCTTGGTCTTTCGAAAATTCTCTTAAACCAAAAGAGGTTTGATGAGGCAAAAGAATACGCTAAACGGGCAAAAGTTTTAGATGAGAACCTAAGCTCAGCCTATATCCTTGAAGGAATAGCTGAGCTTAATCTCAAGAACTATCAACAGGCTCTGATCAATTTTGAAAAGGCAAAAGAGCTGATACCTTTTAACGGCTATGCTTATTATTTGGCTGGAAGGGCAAACGAGGAGCTTGGTAAACGAAAAGAAGCTCTGAATAATTACAAGAAAGCCCTTGACCTTGGACCAAGCAATGCTCCTTGGTATTCTGATTGCAAACGGCGCTATCAACTGCTTCGAGGAATTCCCCTTCCTTTTTAAAAGCCTGAAAGGAGAAATATAAAAATGTTCATCCAGAACCTTCTAAAATCGCTTCCTTTACAATACCACTTTGCCAAGGCTGGAATTACCATTCC
>Ga0326760_1000418_pt1 | contig 23087 bp, 25 predicted proteins | sample GCREP_S_FD_207668 | JGI IMG/M metagenome (GOLD analysis project Ga0326760, IMG submission 207668) | Hot spring sediment microbial communities from Geyser Creek Basin, Yellowstone National Park, WY, United States - GCR.EP_S | ecosystem: Environmental > Aquatic > Thermal springs > Near-boiling... | reverse complement strand
ATGGGAGTGGTGATAGCACATATAAGGAGGTATTTAATGAAGTTATAGAACCTATAATTAATGAGTTTAAACCTGAGTATATTTTAGTGTCTGCAGGGTATGATGCTCATTACTCAGACCCACTAACAGATTTAAGGGTTACTGCAATGACGTACTACTACTATTTTAGGAAACTACGTGAGTTAGCAACTAAGTACTGTAATGGTAGGTTAATAGCTGTCTTAGAAGGTGGTTATTCTGAAGGACTTTCTAAGGGATTACCAAACTCTATAGCTGCATTAGCAGGGGAGTCTCCATATGTTAATGAGACTGAGACTACAGATAATCGAGGTAGGGAAGTGATAGAAAATGTTAAGAAGGTGTTAAGCAGGTATTGGAGGTTTACGTAGTAATATACACGTTTACGTTTAAAATACTAAGATTGCCTGAGAACATCATTAGCTACTTATTAAGGTAGTAGTTGTTAAGATACCATTCAATCTCCTTATCTGAGTGACGACCCTATCCAGCTCTACTAATGAGTTTACTCGAACTTTAATAACCATATCATACTCACCGTAAACTATCCTAACCTCATCAACACCTTGTAAATTCCTAATATACTCTAGTAACTCATACTCTTTACCTAAGTTAATCCTAGCTAGTATATAAGCTACTACTTCATCCCCTCTTACTCCACTCATAGTTCCACCAAAATAATATAATATAATTAATATATTTATTAACTTAGTCTCGTAATAGGATTATTAGGTGAGGTCTTGGTAATCATTAAATGGTATGGTCACGCATGTTTTGAGATTATTGATTCTAAGGGTAGGTCGATAGTTATAGACCCACATGACGGTAGGAGTATAGGTATTAAACCCCCTAGAACTCAAGCTCATGTAGTACTGATAACTCATGAACACTTCGATCATAATGCTTATCAAGGTGTTTTAAGAAGTGATGGTGTTGTCCACAGTATGAAGACTGGTAAGTTCATGGTGTTTGAACATGAAGTCCTCGGTTTAAAGACATACCACGATAAGGTCAGGGGTAGGAGGAGGGGTGAGGTAGTAGTATATAAGATTAATGTGGATGGTGTAAGGATAGTTCATTTAGGTGATCTGGGGTATGTACCGTCAGATAATGAGTTAAGACCTTTAATACCTGTTGATATATTAATGGTACCTGTTGGAGGTACTTTCACTATAGATGCTAAGGAAGCATTACAACTTTCTGATAAGTTATCACCTAGAGTTATCATCCCAATGCATTACTGGGTTGAAGGTATTAACCTACCTTTACTGCCTTTATCGGAATTCCTTAAGTTGATAACTACGCGTAAGATCATAAACTTAGAGGGTAATACATGGAGTGTTAGTTCAGGAGAGATACCTGAAAATACTGTAGTAGTTTTTAAGTTAACGTAATTTCTTTAATGTTAACATTATCCTTCTTTGAGGTTTTTAGATGTTTTATATAGGTATGTAACGCACTCCTTATAATCTCAGACCTACTCTTCTTAAACACTTTAGCAATCCTATCTACTTCCTCAAGTAATACCTCATCAACCTTAAAAGTTATTATACGCACTACCTTACACCTAAGATAAGTCTTCATTAGTTCATTAATATAACCGACTAATATAGCCCTAAATGTCTTCCTCATTAAATATTAGTATATATTAGAGGCAAATTTATATACTCCGATTTCAAGAGATTTCTTGAGAGTGGTATATATACCGACAGTACATCTATCAGTACCTGAGAATCTCTATAGGGAGTTGAGGAGTAGGGCTGAAGAGTTAGGGATTCAGATAACAGACTTAATAAAGATGTATATAGTGATGGGTTTAAGGAAGGAATTTAACATTAACGCTACAGACCTCAGCAACTCGAGAGACATATTGAGTTCTAAGATAGTCTATATTGAGGGTAGATTAGCACAGATATCCAGACTCATTGAAAACTTAATAGGTAAGGTTTCAGAACTTGAGGAGAGGATTGAAGAGTTAGAATCTCCAGACATAATCTCAGAGGTTGTGAGGTCTCGTAGGAAGGGTTAATCATTAATTATACGTAGTTAGGGTTTAAGATGCTTATAAAGGTAGTTAATGATAGACTTACACGTATATCCAATATGTTTTCAGAGTTAGGTCTTGATAGAGTTAAGGTTTTCGAGGATTTCGACCCTCAGTTAAGAGCTGCTAAGTTAATTAGTTATAGATGTAGTTCGTTAACACCTCATATACTATTTACGAATGCGTTAGTAACATACCAACTCAGTATGGATGGTGAGACTTACTGGATGAAATTTGCTGAGTTAGTCAGTGATTTATGTCCATCAAGTTATGATGATGTATTAGAAGTAGTTATTAAAGTGCTTAAGAAACTACATAAATTCGCTGTTAATGAGAAGGAGAAACGCCTGAATAAATTAAGGTTATGTATGGATATATACGACCTCATATCTGGAGGTGATTTTAATTTAATACGTAGTAGGGTGTCTAAATGTTTAGGAGCTGGTATCAATGATAAGACTATAGTCTTTAGTATTAAGATGATTTATTATGGGGTTAAGAGTTTAGGAAGGGATATACTGCTACCTTTTGATATTCCAATACCTATTGACAGGAGAGTGGTTAAGATTTCATATACTTCAGGACTCATAGATATTGAGGGGTTAAGTCATTATACTTCAGATAAGTACGTACCTTACGATAAAGTTATTAGAAGTAAGCAGAGTTTGAACATTTTAAGAGATGCTTGGAGTAAAGTAAGTCTAGAAAGTTCTATACCTCCTCTACATCTAGATACTGTATTATGGCTTATCGGGAAATACTGTAGTAGTGGGTCTAAAACTCAGGCATTTAACTCCTTAATCCACGACCTAGGGGAGGAGATATTAGAACGTGTAGGTATTAGGTATCTTAAGATGTTAATTCATGAATTACTGTATAGACTACCGTAGTGATGGTTATATAGGCATGAAGTCTTCAGGTTTAGGAGGTTCTAGCTTAAGACCTTTCCTCTCCCTTATCTTCCTCACAATATCTAAGAGTATTGAGTCAGGTACTGGCGACCATCTACTGAATTCTGTCCCCCAGAAAGCCCTACCAGCAGTAACACCTCTTAACTCATTCGCTAAGTCGACAGACTCGCTAACAGGTATTTCACCAACTATCCTAACTAAATTACCACTTAGTTGAATAACGTTGAGTATCTTCCCCCTCCTCTTACTTAAAACTGATATGATACCACTCATAAAGTCTGAAGGAGTTCTAATATCTATCTTCTGAATAGGTTCTAGTAATGTTGGTCTGGAGAGTAGCATACCGGCGTATATCGGGTTTCTAATAGCTGGGTATAATTGGGCAGGTCCTCGGTGAGCAGGGTCTTCATGAATTAACGCATCATGTAGTATTACCTTAACACCCCTTACAGGCTCCATAGCTAAGGGACCTTCCCTCATAGCAAGTCTAAAACCTTGAATTATAGTATCCTTAACCTCTCTCAAGTACTGAACACCTGAGGTCTTATCTATGAGTACGTTAATGTTCTCATCTATAGCCCAAATTCTCCTAGCCTCATCATAATCCCAACCTGCCTTATCCCTTAATATCTTAGCTCTTTCCCTAGCATCCATATCCTCTATAATAACTCCTTGCTGGATTAACTTTATAGTCTCTTCATTAAGAGGTTCTACACTGACATACAACCTATTATGTTTATTAGGTGATTTACCCTCAATAACTTGTGAGGAAGCTCTTATACTCTCCCTATAGACTACTGTTGGTGGTGATGTCTCAACTTCTAAGCCGTAGACCTCCTTAAGTAGTGTTAATACTATCTCTAAGTGTAGATGACCCATACCTGAAATTAAATACTCTCCAGTCTCCTCATTAATCTTAACGACTAAGTTAGGATCTTCTATACTCATCTTCCTCAAAGCATCAACTAACTTCATAAGGTCTGTAGTCTTCTTAGGCTCTATAGCCATAGTAACTACGGGTTCTGAGATATAGTGAAGCTTTTCAAAAGGTACCACCACATCTTTAACCTCCATAGATACTGCAGTCTCACCTGCTCTAGCCTTATCAAGACCTAATACAGCAGCGATATTACCGGCTGTTACGTAGTCGACAACCTCTCTATAAGGACCCATGTAAAGACCTACCTGAAGCACTCTTTGCGAAGTTCTAGCATTAATTAACCAGACCTCAACACCAGGTTTTAAAGTACCTGATAACACCCTACCAGTAGCTACTAAACCTGCATGTGGGTCTACCCTCATATCATTAATTAAGTAGACTATCGGGCCGTTAGGGTCAGCTCTCAACATAGCCTTCCCTACTTCAGAGTCTATATCACCCTTCCATATCTTAGGGATCCTATATGATTGAGCCTCGATAGGATTAGGTATGAATTTAACAACCATATCTAATAAGCTCTCATGTAACGGTATAACCTTCTGTAACTCTTCAACAGCTTCCCTACCCTTCCTATAAGCCTCAATAACATCTAATACCTTAATACCTTTCTTCTGAGCTGCTGGGACTGTCAAACCAATCTTATCCTTGGCAGATCCGAAGGCAACCATACCTTTAGCTGGGTCTAAAATCCATTTATCCCTGAATTCCGGATCGGCATACTCCTGAATTAATACGTTAACATCTTTTATTATCTCGATAAATCTTTGTTGGATTTCTTGAGGTTGTAGTCTTAACTCCTTAATTAATCTATCAATTTTATTAATGAAGAGTAAAGGTCTAACCCTCTCCTCAAGTGCTTGACGTAATACTGTCTCGGTCTGGGTCATAACACCTTCAACAGCATCAACCACAACTATAGCACCGTCTAGTACTCTAAGCGATCTAGTTACTTTACCTGTGAAGTCTACATGTCCTGGAGTATCTATAAGGTTAATTACGTAAGCCTTACCACCGTATTCGTGGTATAAGCTTATGTTCGCAGCTTTTACAGTCATCTGCCTCCGTTGCTCAACATCTAGGTAATCCATAGCTAATGCCTCACCAGCGACCTTACTTGAAATTATTCCGGCAGCAGCTAGTAGTGAGTCTGTAGTTGTTGTTTTTCCGTGGTCTACATGTGCTATAATACCTATATTCCTAACCCTCTCTAAATCAGACATTAACTTCTGAATATATTCTACAGACTTATACTTAACCATTACTGCTAACCTTATAACATCTACACTGTAGGAATTATAAGCTTATTTTGATTAGGTTATTTATATTTAATTAAGTTAGATCTTAGAGAACAAGTTGAGTAGTTATGGTAGGTGGTGAGTTTAAGGAGTTACTGAATGAAGTTTTAAAGTATTTGAAGAGATTTACTCAAGCTCAAACAGTAGACTTGGATATGCTTTTAGGACAGATAGATATATTAGAAGTTAATGGTTTGAGAGTAGTTAGGAAGAGGTTCTCAAGTGAGGTAGGTATTCTTAAGTGGCTACCACCATCTATATTCTATAAGGCCTCTTACCCCTTCACTATAAACCCCTTAGAGAGGTTTAGGAGGGAGTTAAGCTTTTTCAACTTAGGTAGTGGTAGATTCTATAGTGTTCCAAGACTTTACGAAGTTGATGAGGGGAGCTTAATAATAGTGAGGGAGTATGTTGATGGTAGGAAGTTATCATATGATAGGGAATCATGTGAGTTACTTAGTAAGGCATTAGCAGAGATACATTCGAGAGGTTATGTTTTAGGTGATGTTAAGCCATCTAATTTCGTAATAAATGATCGAGGAATTTGGGTTATAGATGCTGAACAAGCTGTAGTAACTTCTAATGAGGTCCTCTTTGGTTGGGATTTAATACTTACTATGTTCTTTGCTAGTTATAAGTATGTAGTTGATGTTGAGAATTTCAAGGACTTCATTAAATCGTTTATTAGGGGTTACTTAGGTAGTGGTGGTAAGGTTTTATGGGTTAAGTCTATGTTCTCTATAAAGAACTTAGGTATAGCATTACTAATCCCCCCACATACCCTCAAAGTACTGATGGAGGAGTTATCAGAATTCATAACATAGGGAAATCTCAATATTTAAATATAATTAATATTAAAACACATGAAAACTTATGAATCCTCAATAATATTACGGAGTTATCTTGACGTTAAGTTGATGATTTATACTTACGTACAACTCTTATATTAGTTATTACTGTTTCCGGGTATTGCCCCATCTCATCCTTTTCATATTTTTTAACCATATCCCAAATATTCAGTAAAGCTATTGAGGTAGCTGTTAGCGCCTCCATCTCAACACCTGTTTGAGCGTTAGTTCTAACAACAGTAGTTACCTTTATACCGTCATCTAATAATTTTAAATCTATATCTACATGTGTTAATGGGATTGTATGACATAGAGGTAATAATTCAGAGACCTTTTTAGCTGCTAATATTCCAGCGATCTTAGATACAGTAATTACATCACCTTTCTCAATAGCACCTCTCCTAATGAGTTCTACAGTCTCTTTCCTCAACCTTATAAAGCCTTCAGCTATTGCTTCTCTATAAACATTCTCCTTCTTAGATATATCGACCATATAAGCCATTGCCTACACCATATAGTTATATCAGTATGTAGGTTTAAACTAATATTAATATTTAGGCATTTCAACATGTAGGGATATGTCAAGAAGATTGACTCTTAATGAGTTGTATGCTGTTAGATATTATCGTCTGACATAGCTTCATAACGTTATCTAATGTTGATGCTTCAGGATTCTTAAATGTTATTGTGATGTATGACTTATATATTGAGTAATTAACTAGGTTTAATAGCTCCGGTATGTTGTTAATTATTTTATTAGGGTCTAGATTAAGATTCTTATTAATACATAATCTTATCTCATATCCATTGGTGTTCTCATTAACGAGTAACGCCATTTTATGTTTTTTACATAGGTTATTAAGTAATTCATTAGCTACTACCTTTAAATACTGTAAGTTATTCTTCAGGAACTCATCCTCAATATAATTACCTGAGAGTATCATGGTGGCTAAGTCTTCAAATACCGTATATTTCTCTTCATTAATAACTTTATTAATTAAGGATAGAGCGTATTCGTAATTCTTAGCATCTCTTTCTAAATCACTACTGACTTTAATGATCTTGGATGTGAAGAGATTATATGCGTAGTTATATATAGAGAGTAAAGTATCATTCTTACCAACACCCCATTTATACGCATAATATATCGTTCTCCCAAGACGTGTTAATTTAGAAATATCCTTAGACTTTATACATGCTAGATCTCTTAATATTTCTTGAGGGACTCTAATATTATCATTAAGTGTTTTAACGTATTCTAAAGCTACTTCCAAAGTTGAGTTAATATTACTTAACTTCATCGATACGTTATACCTTCCATCATTATCATATTTATAAATTAATCCTAACTTCTTCGTAGGTATGTGAACTATAGCTATGGAGTTCCTAATAACGATGTTGTTGACATGTGTTAGGTCTATAGCGTACGAATTGATAATATTTAACTTCTCTGAATCAGGGTTATTTAGAAATTCTATAAACACTCTATAATTCTTCCTAGAGAGTGTTGTAGCTAATGCAGCTGCAGCGAATATAGCATCTATATTCTTATTTGAGTATATAGTGACAGATGTCGACATTAACTCACCTATATCTACGTAACCTAGAGTAAGGTGTCTTACTAGAATTTTTAAGTTTTATGATGTTAGTGTTCATCATTGGTAATCCTAACCCCTAATTTAAAAGCCTTCTTATTCAGATCTCTCCATTCAGTACTGACTAAGTCATCTATAGCTCTCTCAATAGATTCCTGAGTTAGTATTTTTAGGGTACCTACTAAATGCCCTAGAGCTACCATATTAGCAACTCTTACATTCTTAAGCTCCTTCTCAGCCAGCTTAGTATACGGAGCTTTAATCAGTTCAACATTACGTATCCCTAATGATTGTATAGGGAAGGAACTATCGATAAATACTTTAGAACGGTCTTTTAATAAATTAGAGAATTTAGCTAGGGAGTTTGGGTGTAGGAATAACGCTATATCAGCTCCTCTAACCTTTATATAATCTAATTCATCTTCTGACGACGCTAATATTAAGTCAACCCTCGAATCACCACCTCTAGTCTCAGCTGCGTAAGATTCACAGCTAGTTACGTATAAGTTACAGTACTTAGCAGCAGCTAGTCCTAAAATCCTACCTAGTAGTAGGACTCCCTGACCACCACGACCAACTACTAAGAGTTCGTATCTCATCAAACTCACCCCTTACACCACTTATTTAAAGACTTATATACACTCCTCACAAATCCTTCTCTATTGTTTATGACGTACTCACCAATAACTATCTCATTACCCCATACAATATCAGATCTCTCAATAGGTGGTTTCTCGTAAGGTCTAACCATCTCTTTAAGTTTATTAAAGAACTCGACAGCATTCTTAAAACCTAGATGTCTGCCGAAGACTTCAGGACATGTAGATAATACCTCTATAAATGCTAATCCCTCAATACTTAAGGCTTTATATATGTACCTCTCTATCAAATGTGGGTGGGTTATCGAAGCTCTAGCTACGTAATTAGTGTTCAACGCTGAAAGCAACTTAATGACGTTTATAGGGTACTCATAGTTACCGTAAGGTGTTGTAGTGGTGTATATGGTTGGTGGTGTAGTTGGAGCTACTTGACCTCCGGTCATACCGTAAATCATGTTATTAACCATTATAACTGTTAAGTCAACATTCCTTCGAGCTGCATGGAGTAGGTGATTACCTCCTATAGCGGCTATATCACCATCACCACCAATGACTATCACCTTTAACCTCGGTTTTACTAACTTCAAACCGATTGCGAAGGGTATAGCTCTACCATGTATCACGTGAGCACTGTCGAAGTTTAGGTATAACGTAGCTCTAGCAGCGCATCCTATACCTGAAACTACTGCAACATCATCATGACTGAAGTGACCTTCACTTATATGTTTATCTATAGCTCTAAGCATGGCTGAGACAACTATACCTATACCACAGCCTGGACACCATATATGTGGTAGTCTATCAGTTCTTAAGTAACGATCTAATGGGTGACTCATAACCACTCCCTCATAACGTTAAGTATATCCTCAGGTGAGGGGATATCTAAATCTATTACAGGTATCGATATCACATCTTTATTCTTTAAAAACCTGCATACCTCATTCACGTAAACACCTACGTTATTCTCGACGACGAAGACTTTCTTAGCCTTACTACAAGCTTTAACGAGGGCATCATCATCTATAGGCCATAGAGACTTAGGTCTGAAGAGGCCTATCCTAACACCTTTACTTCTTAACTCCTTCACTAACGCATAAACAGACCTAGCAGTAGTTCCATAAGCTACTATGACGTATTCAGCATCATCTACGAAATATGATGCTGAGTCAACTACTAAGTGTTTATTCTTTCTCACCTTATTAACTAACCTCCAAACAAGTTTTCTCTGCACCTCATTAGTTGTTTTATAATAGCCTCTCTCATCATGAGTTAAAGACTCAACTAATACCCTATATCCCTCACCAAAACACGCCATAGGAGGTACTAAGTCTTCATCTGGTTCATAAGGTTTATACATATCCTTAGGTACTTTAGGTTTCTTCCTATCTACTATGACTACCTCCCCAGGACCCTTCATAACTACTCTCTCCCATAAATGAACTAAGGTAGCGTCTGAGAGTAGAATTACAGGAATTCTAAGGAGTTCAGACACGTTGAACGACTTAATAGTTAGGTCGTAGGCCTCCTGAACAGACCAAGGAGCATATGCAACGATCTCGTAATTACCATGAGCACCCCATCTAACCTGCATAACATCGTATTGACCTGACTTAGTAGCGATGCCTGTTGAAGGTCCTGTACGCATGACGTAAGCTATAACTAGAGGTGTTTCAATCATGATGGCTAGGCTTAACCCCTCAAGCATTAGGCTAAAACCAGGACCACTCGTAGCTGTCATTGCTTTAACACCAGCCCACGAAGCACCTATAATAGCATTTATAGAGGCTATCTCATCCTCAAACTGTACTACAATACCTCCTACCTTAGGTAACTCCTTAGCTAAGTATTCGAAAATCTCGGATGACGGGGTTATGGGGTATCCAGCATAGAATTTTAACCCAGCCGTCATGGCTCCCTCAGCTATAGCGTAATTACCTGTTAAATACTCAACCTTCATAACCTACACCTCTAACTACGAATATGGCTATATCTGGGCATATGTACTCACACAACTTACAGCCTATACAATTATCGATGTTCTTAGGGACTACATACCTATATCCACGAGAGTTGTATTCCTCACCCCTAACTAAGACACCCTTAGGACAGACATTTATACAGAGACCACACTCCTTACATCTCTCCACTAACACATTCACTACGTATTTAGTACCTTGCTTAATACTAGTTGATGATAAAAGATTTGATGGAATTTCATCCCCCTAGAATACTGGAGGTATGGGTATAAAACATTTATTGAGTGTTGAAAAATTATTTCTTTAAGAGTATTTCTAAGTGATTCCCTTGTCGTCTTATAATGACTTCCTCAATAATATTTACCTCATTACAGCCTCTACACCTACTTACATACCTAACGGTCTTCACACCATCGCTACTACTTTCAGATTCAATAGCAGTTGCCAGTTTACTACCGCATTTAGGACATATACCATTATTCATTCTCATTCATTACCACCGGTCTTAACGATTACCACCGTCTTGTTACTATATGCTTAGCACTGTAGTTCTAATCATATTAAATAAATTCATGTTAATAAATTTAATCGTTTAATCTTGGAGGGATTTAATTATTTTATGGTTAGTAAACAACATTAATAAAGTTTTAATATTTTATGTAGTGGTTTAGATAGTAGTTATTTATTTAGAAAGGATATTTTAGCTTAACAGTTATTATAATTGGTGTCACTACGGTATTAGTTGATAGGTATGGAAGGCAGTTACTTAATGTTAGATTTGCTATCACATTAAGGTGTAACTATAAGTGTTTGTTCTGTCATAGAGAAGGTTCTCAGTACATAGTAAGTGATGAGTTAAGTTTTGATGATATAGGTATTCTGGCTGAGGCATTATCTAATGTAGGTATTAGGAAGTATAAAGTCACTGGTGGTGAACCACTCTTAAGAAGTGATGTAGTTGATATTGTTAGGGTATTGAAGGATTACGGTAAAGCTGAGGACCTCTCTATGACTACTAACGGATTCTATTTAGGGGAGTACATTAGGGATTTAGTTGATGCTGGGTTAAATAGGGTTAATATAAGCCTACATACGTTAAGAAGTGATAGATATGAGGTAATAACTGGTGTTAAAGCATTAGATAGGGTCATCTCTAACATTAGGAATACCCTTCAATACAGTATTGATAAGGTTAAGATAAATTCTGTAGTTTTAAAAGGTATTAACGATGATGAGTTATGGGATATTATAGGGTTTGCAGAAGGTTTAGGAGTTCATGTCCAGTTAATAGAGTTACACCCTGTAGGTAGGGGTAAGGAAGTATTTACTAATTACCACTCATCTCTAGATGGACTTATTAAGGAGTTAGAGGGTAAGGCTACTAAGATCTTAGTTAGAGGTGAGTTACATAACAGACCTATATATGTGTTACCGACTGGGGTTACCGTAGAGGTTGTAAGACCTGTATTAAACCCTATATTCTGTGCTGGGTGTAGTAGGATTAGGGTATTACCTAACGGTAGTTTAATGCCATGTTTAAATAGCTATGTAAGCATACCAACCATAGACATTATTAAGAGCACGTTAAGTAGGGAGGAGAAAGTTAGTAAGTTAGTTGATCTGATAGTTAAAGTCAATAGTATTAGAAAGCCTTCAAGTCCTTGGCCTCTTAGGGGTGATGTTGATATAGAGTATATGAAGCTTTTAAGGTTAGGTGGTCTGAAGAAGGGTTTTAGACTGTCCTTATAGTTTAGTTAATATGTGGTGATATGTTTTGAAGGCATTAGTAACTGGTGGGGCTGGTTTTATAGGATCACATGTAGTTGAAGACCTCCTTAGGAAGGGATTTGAAGTAGTAGTTATTGACAACTTGAGTTCTGGGAAGTATGAATATATAGAGAAATATGTCTTAAGCGGTGATATCAAATTCGTTAATACAGATCTTAAATCCTTCAGTGATGAACTACTCAACCTCTTCAAAAACGTTGATGTAGTATACCATCTAGCAGCAAATCCGGAGGTGAGGACCTCGTTAACAGAACCTAGAGTACACTTTAATGATAACGTATTAGCGACTTTTAACGTCTTAGAAGCTTGTCGACTTAATAATGTTAAATCATTAGTATTCACAAGTAGTAGTACTGTCTACGGAGATGCTAAAGTGATACCTACCCCTGAGAACTACTCACCGTTAGAGCCTATATCAGTCTACGGTGCTAGTAAGTTAGCTTCTGAGAATCTAATAATAACGTATAGTAGGTTGTACGGGATTAAAAGTATTATATTAAGGTTAGCTAATATCGTCGGATCTAGACAAAGTCATGGGGTTATAGTGGACTTCATCAAGAAGTTACGTAGTAATCCGGAGAAGTTGGAAATCTTAGGTGATGGTAAGCAGAGGAAGAGTTACTTACATATCAGTGACTTAATAACAGCTATAAATACCATCATGGAGAATGCGGAGGGTTTGAAGAGTAGTTATGAGGTGTTCAATGTAGGAAATATCGATTGGATAGATGTTGATGAGATCGCTAGTGAAGTCGTGAGTAAGTTGGGGTTAAAGGATGTTAAGTTTCACCATGTAATGACTACATCGGATGGTAGGGGTTGGGTAGGTGATGTTAAGTTTATGCTACTTGATGTGAGTAAGTTATGTTCATTAGGTTGGAAACCTAGGTTAAATTCTAGAGAAGCTATTAGAGTAGCTATTGAAGAGATTATTAAGTACTTATGATATTATAATCATTAGTAAATTATAAATTATCATAATTTATAATTTAGAAGTAAATACTTTATTTAGCTATGTCTAATCAGTGATGCCTACCCTGATCATGTTAAAATTTATAATTAAGACTTATAAAGGCTTTGTAAATGATTATCAAGGTGATGGTAGATGATTGAAGTACCGATTATCACTGGTTTGATCGCGATACTGTATGCTATAGTACTAACGTTCATAATACTTAAAACCCCGCCTGGTGAGGGTAGGATGGTTGAGATTGCAGAGTTTATTAAGGAAGGTGCTTCAGCATATCTTAGGAGGCAGTATACAGTAATATTCATTATAGCTATGGTTATAGCTGTAGCTACATCGTTTATATCTTACAGGTTAGCTATTTCATATATCTTAGGGGCTATATCATCAGCTATAGCTGGATTTCTAGGAATGTACGTAGCTGTGAATACTAACGTCAGGACTACTAATGTTGCTAAGAACTACGGTCTAAGTAAAGCCCTTAGTATAGCTTTTAAAGGAGGTTCTGTCATGGGACTCTCCGTAGTAGGTATCGGTACTTTAATGATTGCCTTACAATATGTAATGTACGGTGGTAGTATTGATGTAGTAAATGATATATTAGGGTATAGCTTCGGTGCTAGTACAGTAGCTTTATTTGCTAGAGCTGGTGGGGGTATCTATACTAAGGCAGCTGATATCGGTGCTGACCTCGTTGGTAAGGTAGAGAAAGGAATACCTGAGGACGACCCTAGAAACCCTGGAGTAATAGCTGATAACGTAGGTGATAATGTAGGTGATGTTGCTGGTATGGGTGCAGACTTATTCGAGTCTTACGTTGGTGCGATAATCTCGACAATGATAATAGCTGCAACAGTATTTACAGTTAAGAATGTTGTGTCATGGGTTCTATACCCTCTAGTAGTTTCATCAGCTGGTATCATAGCCTCAATACTAGCTACATTCGTAGTGAGGGTTAGGGAAGGGGGTGACCCTTCAAAACCACTTACATTAGCAAGTATCGTAGGGGCAGTCATTATAGCGTTGATTTCCTATCCAATATCTACCTATATGTTAGGTTTTGATGCAGGGATTAGGGTTTGGTTAGTAATTATAGCTGGTTTAATAGCTGGTATCATAGTTGGTCTAACATCTGATTACTTCACTAATAAGGATAAACCCCCCGTAGCTAAGGTAGCTAAAATGTCTCAGATGGGGCCCGCACTAACTATACTTTCAGGATTTTCCTACGGATTCTTAAGTGTAGCTATACCATCTGTTGGTATAGCTATCGCGGAACTTATATCATACTACATACTCTATAGTTATGGAGGTTTCTGGTACGGGATTTACGGTGTTGCATTAGCTGCGGTTGGTATGTTAGCACTTACAGGTATTGTAGTATCTGCTGATGCTTACGGACCTATAACTGATAACGCTGCAGGGATTGCTGAGCAGGCAGGTCTGGGCAAAGAAGTTAGAGCTATAACTGATAAATTAGATGCTGCTGGTAATACCATGAAGTCCATCTCGAAGGGCTTTGCTATAGGTTCCGCAGCATTAACAGCTCTAGCATTCTTAGCTGCTTACGCAAGTAAGTTAGGTCTATCCTTAGATACTTTAAGGATGAGGTTATCATTGATGGACCCTCTAATTATTTCAGGTAGTTTCATAGGTATTACATTACCTGCATTATTTGTAGCGTTAGTTATTATGGCTGTTAGCGATACGTCATTTACACTTATTGATGAGATAAGGAGGCAGTTTAGAGAGAAGCCGGGGATTATGGAGTTTAAGGAGAAACCTGACTATGGTAGGGTAGTCTCTATAGTGACTACAGCAGCTATTAGGAGGTTAATACTTCCTGGGTTGGTAGCGATTATAGCACCAATCATAGTAGGTTTCACGTTAGGTCCGTACGCCTTAGGAGGGATGTTATTCGCATCGATAATTACCGGCTTACTCTTAGGTTTATTCCAAGGTAATGTAGGGAATACTTGGGATAATGCTAAGAAGCATATTGAGGAGGGTAAGTATGGTGGTAAAGGTAGTGAAGCTCATAAAGCAGCAGTAATTGGTGATACAGTAGGTGATCCTCTTAAAGATGCTTCAGGACCTTCAATAAACATATTAATTAAGTTGATGAGTGTAGTATCACTAGTCTTTATAACATATATAGCGAGTTACAACTTACTAATACTGTTTATGAGTTAGTCATAATTTAATTTTAATCTGGCTAAACTCCCATATTTTTGGGATGGTAGGAAAGGGATGTTATACATAGTTAAAGTTAGTGGTGAGATACCCCTAAAATCTCATAGGACCAGACCTAGGTTTGAGAATAAATTAGTAAGTAATATATTAGAAGCTTTAAGAAGGCATGGGCTCAGATGTAGTGATGTTAAAGTATCTGAAGGTATAATATATGCTGATTGTGATGAAGGTGTTGAAGGTGTAATTAAGGATGTATTCGGTGTTCATAAAGTATGTAAGGCATTTATGTTTGAGTTTAAGGATTTAAGTGATATATGTAGATTAAGTGAGGAATTCTTCAAGGATGTAGTTTCTGGGAAGAAGTTCGCTGTTAGGGTTAGGAGGGTAGGTCAGCATACATTCACATCAGTTGATGTTGCAAAAGCTGTTGGTGAGGTGTTGAGGAAGTACTCTAGTGGTGTTGACCTAGATAACCCTCAAGTAGAGGTCTTCATAGAGGTTAGAGGTGATAAGGTATACTTTTACCGTGAGTGTTGGCAGGGTGTTAACGGCCTACCTATAGGTGTTGAGGGTAGGGTTTTAATGTTAGTCTCAGGTGGGTTTGATTCTGTAGTAGCTTCATGGTTAATAGCTAAGAGAGGTGTTGAGGTGGATATACTCCACTACATCATGGGTAGTTACGAAAACCTTTTCAATGTGTTGAAAGTCATTAAGAAGTTAGCTATGAGGTTGTACGGTTACAACCCTAAAATATTCTTAATAGACTTAAGCACCTTAGTAAGTTATATATTGAAGAGTGTGAGGAGTGATTACCGTCAAGTAGTTCTACGTAGGTTTATGTATTTAATAGCTTTGGAATTAGCTCGTAAGTACGGTTATGATGCTGTAGGGACTGGTGAGTCGTTAGGTCAGGCATCATCTCAAACACTTAAAAACTTAAGAGTTATTGAGGAGAGCCTACCGGTAGAGTATAGGTTACCTATTCTAAGACCGTTAATATCTATGGATAAGGACGAGATAATTAAGTTAGCCAGGTACTTAGGTACTTATGAAGATTCCTCTAAAGTTTTAGAACTCTGCAACATTGCGTCAGGACCAGTTACAACTAGGGCTGATTTAAACGCTTTGATTAGTGAGTCTTCGAAAGTAGGTGTTGAGGTAGTTAGTGAGTTAGTAAACTCTGTTAAAGTCTACGACTTACTCAGTACGGACGTATACGACATATTAAGGGAGTTCACTATAGAGTTAGACTTCATACCCGATAATGCTGTAGTTGTAGATGTTAGGGATAAGAAGGAGTTTGAGGTATGGCACTACCCAAACGCTGTAAGTATTTACGATATAGATATTTCAGAACTACCTAAGGATAGACCAGTTATTACCTACTGTGATAGCGGTCAATTAAGTAGTGTTTGGGCTTCAACATTAAGGGCTAAGGGGATTAACGCCTTCAGCTTTAAGGGAGGTTTAGGAAGGATTAAATCATGTGTTAGTGGTTGAGGAGTTCGGGCTTAATAATTACTTATAAGTCCTCCGTCAATATCTAAAGATTTTGGGGGTTAAAGTGATTGAGGAGGAATTAGAGAACCTCAGTATATTTATTCAGACGTTAAATGGTGGTAGTTCTCTAGCTCCGTGGGTACCTACTAAGGACGAGTTACTCCCATACATAATGGGCTTAGCTAAGGTAGGGTCAGGTGATGTTGTTTATGACTTAGGCTGTGGTGATGGTAGGGTGGTTATCGAGGCAGCTTTAAGAGGTGCTAAGGCTGTATGTGTTGAGATTAATAAGGAATTAATCGCTAGGGCTGAGGAGAGGGCTAGGAAGTTAGGAGTCATTGATAGGATTGAGTTCATCAATGATGACTTCTTCAATGTCTCGTTAAGTGATGCTACTGTAATATACATGTACCTACTGACTTCAGTTAATAAAATGCTTAAACCTAAATTGAGTAGGGAGACGAGGTTAGGTACTCGAATAGTAACTCTAGACTTTGAAATACCTAACTGGAAGCCAGTCCACGTGGTTAGGGTTTCTCTAGGTTATAGGGAAGCTATTCTGTACCTATACATAAGAGGTATTTCAGACCTTCACGACTTCATATTATAGTTACCTACTAATATGTTTTGAGAGTACTTCTACTAACTCCTTAGATTCGTTAAGGACTTTCTCACGTATAGGTCTGATGATGTCTATGAGGTGTTTAACTACGAATGACTTTAAATCCGCAGGATGTAGGGACCCGTTAAGGTATAACTCCTCAAGCTCTTTATACCTACTAATACTTATAGGCCCACCATACCTCTCCGGACGTTCTATAACTACTTCTTTAGGTTCTTCATAGAATATTATATACTTAGCTAACTCTACTACCGGGTTGAACTCCACCTGACGTGGTGGGCAGTAAGCATTAAAGACCTTACTTCTTATAACCTCATCAGAGTCTGTTATAAATATCGCTGATTCAGGACGTGATTTACTCATCTTAACACCTGATAACACGTCATCTATCTCACCTTTGACGTCCATCCTACCAATACCTTGAAGTGAAGTCAGCAATGGTGTGTGGATAGCTATAGGTTTCTTAAACCCTAACTTCTCAGCTATATCCCGAGCAAGCATATGCGCCTTCCTCTGATCTAAACCACCTAAAGCTATGTCGAGGTCTAGGTAGAATATATCGGTAACCTGCATTAACGGGTATATAAGTTTGGAGAAATCAGTCTCACCCTCCTCACTCTTCCTACCCATTATAGTTAAAGCCCTCCTAACCCTAGCCAACGATACGGATTTAGCTACCTTAATCAAAATACCCCAGTAGTCCTTATCATCAACTAAATCCTCAGCATCTACTACCTTAACCCTACTTATATCAACGCCGAGATACCTAAGAACTGATACTACGTGATCTGCAGCAAGTCTAATGAGTTTCATATCACCACCGAATTTATCATTTATCCATGCGTGCCAAGTAGCTGCAAGTAAATACATCTCAACACCAGCGTTGACTAAGTCTCTATACTTTAGAGCCCATATCAACCAACCAATATGGAATAGACCGCTGGGTTCAAATCCTAAATACCCTTTGAGTTTAACCCCCATCTCCAGCTTCTCTTTAAGCTCATCAAGAGTTATGACCTCAACAGTATTCCTCCCTATCAACTCTAGCTTCTCCTTAACATCCATATATATCCCGATCTAGTTATACTTGATAAGTTCTTAATAAGTTAACGTTATAAGTTAATACACATTAAATTAATTGAAGTGATGAGGAAGAGCTGAGCAGATATAATGAAGATGTTATCCTCAACTGAAGAACTAATGATTTTAAACTTAGTACTAATATTCTAGCTAGGTCTAGCATATGAAGTATGTAGGGATTGCGGCATATAGTGGTGAGGCACCTCCTGACTTAATTAACGATACTAAGGAATTCGTTAAAGGCTTAGTAAGTTGCTGTGGTAATGAGTTAGTCTTAGTTGTAGGTGGGTATTGGGGGTTAATGAAAGTATTAGTTGATGAGGCTCTATCATTAGGGGTTAAAGTATTGATAATACCTCCGATAGAGTTAGAAAACATCAGCTATCCTGAGAACTCATTAGTCATTAAGAGCGGTACCTCATATAGGTTAAGGAGTGTTATACTAGTACGTACTAGCGATGTACTAGTAGCTTTAGGAGGTGCTGGAGGTACTTTCCAAGAGATAGTAACAGCTTATGATGAGGGTAAACCCACCTTCGTTTTAGGTGGTAAAGGATTACCTACTGATAAGGTTAAATACATAGCTCCATATATAGATGATAGGAGGACTTCTAAGATAGTTTATGTAGAGGATGTTAATGAATTAGTACTTGGAGTGTGTAGAGAATTAAAATGTAGTACCTAGGAGAATGTTTTTAAGTTTTAAGGTAATGATAACTCAGGTGGTCCCCATTTGTGTTAATGCTATATAACACGTTAAGTAAGAGAGTTGAGGAATTTAAACCATTAAATGAGTTTAGAGTGAAGATGTATTTCTGCGGTCCAACAGTTTACGACTACATGCATATAGGTCATGCTAGAGCTTATGTAGCTGCCGACGTCCTTAAGAGATACTTAAGCCTTAAAGGGTATGACGTACTACATGTTCAGAACATTACTGATATAGATGATAAGATAATTAAGAAAGCTAATGATGAGAACGTAAGTTGGGAAGTAATAACTGAGAGGTATATTAAGGACTATATTGACATGCTTAATAGGTTGAACATTAAAATACATATACATCCTAGGGTTTCAGACCATATTAAAGATATTATAGAGTTTATAGAGGATTTAATATCTAAAGGCTATGCTTACGTAACACCCTCAGGTAGTGTATACTTTAGTGTTGATAGTTACCCACACTATGGTGAGTTATCAGGTAGGTTAGACCGTACAGAATGGAGGCAGGAGGAGGAATTCCTAGCTGAGAAGAAAAAACCTTACGACTTCGCATTATGGAAGGCAGCTAAACCTGGCGAACCGTATTGGGAGTCTCCCTGGGGTAAAGGCAGGCCTGGATGGCATATAGAGTGTTCAGTCATGAGTTCTAAGTACTTAGGCAGTCAATTCGATATTCATGGTGGTGGTCAAGACCTAATATTCCCTCATCATGAGAATGAAAGGGCTCAGAGCGAAGCTAGGTTTGGCTTAAGACCTTGGGTAAAGTATTGGTTCCATGTAGGTTACCTAACTATTAGGAAGGAAAAGATGAGTAAGTCTTTAGGGAATGTTATATACCTTAAAGACATATTTAATAAGGTTAAACCTGAAGTTCTTAGGCTATGGGTCTTATCAGCACATTATAGAACACCTCTAGAGTTTTCAGAGGAGTATTTAGAGAATGCTAATAAGTTATTTAATAGGTTAGTAAGTTCTGTAAATCTACTTAAGAAATTACTAACTGAGGTAGAACCGACACATTACTTAGATGAACGTGGTATTAGTATATTAAAGGAGTTAAGCAATATTAGAGAGTCCTTCTATAGAGCTATGGATGATGACTTAAACACTCCTAAGGCTTTAGCATGTGTTCACGAACTTACAACATTAGTGTTTAGAGATTTAGAGCAGAAACCTACTCTAGCATCTGTTCTTAAAGCGTACTCAATCATGAGAGAGTTTAATGAAGTTCTCGGTGTATTAGACAATTATATATATACTGGAGTTAAGGAAGAGTTACTTAATAAGTTGATAGAATTGTTAGTGATTATTAGGCAGAAGCATAGGGAGGTTAAGGATTACGAAACAGCTGATTGGATTAGAAGTGAGTTGATGAAATTAGGTGTAAAGCTCATGGATTATAAAGATAGGAGTAAGTGGGTACTAGAACTCTAATCACATGATTAGTAGTTCCATATCTAGAAGACTATATAATCCCATCTGTACGTATGAGTTATTATGGTGGGGTCATGAGTAAAGTCATTAAGATGTGTGAGAATGTATACATACTTGATGTGGAGATACTTGGACTAAGTAATTGGTTGTCAACCCATCTCGTAATAGGTGATAAAGGTGCGTTACTAATAGATCCCGGACCTGTTATTAACGTTAATGAATTAGTTAATTTATTAAGTACTGAGTTTAGTGATGTACGTATAAGGTATATAGCATTAACCCATATACATCTAGACCATAGTGGGGGTTTAGGGAAGTTAGTTAAGTTACTTGACAATGTTAAAGTATATGTCCATCCGAGAGGTGTTAAACACTTAATTGACCCTAGTCGTTTATGGGAGGCTTCTAAGGAAGTCTTAGGAGACCTAGCATATGTTTTCGGACCTTTAGAACCTATAGAGCCTAATAACTTAGCTGGATTAGAGGATAACTCAATCATAGATTTAGGTGGTGTTACAGTCAGAGCTATACATACCCCTGGACACGCATCTCATCACATATCCTATATTATAGAGCCTTATAACATCCTAGTATCTGGTGATGCTTTAGGTAATTTCTTCAATGGTAGAATATATCCAATCTCAGTACCGCCCTTCAACCTAGTTGAATATATGAAAAGCATAGATAAGTTACTGCGGTCTACATATAACTACATTACAGTAGCACACTTCGGTTACGTTAGTGATAATACAGACATCTTCATACAGAGAGCTAAGGATAAGGCATTAGCCTGGGCTTTACTAATAGCTAACATGATAAGTAGTGGTGTTAGAGATCCTGGAGAAGTGTATAAAGAGTTAGTGAGGAGGGATTTAGAATTAAACTACATGGTTACATATAGAGAACGTCATAAATTGCTTGAAGGCTCTTGCTATAGAGCTGTGTTAGGTATGTATCAAAGTGTTAATGAGTTGTTAAGTAAGTATTCATCATTGGAGAAAGCATTAGTTCTTAATAACTAATTAGTCAGTAGTATAGGTGTTTTAGTATGTACTTAAAAATGTTTTTTAGAGGTTGTATGGGGTATCGATAGTGCATGAATACTCGGTAGCCGAAGGTATAGTACTGAGTGTAAAGTCGTTGATGAGGGAAGAAGGGTTAAGTGAGGTTTCAGAAGTTACAGTATCTGTAGGTGATCTAGCTCAGATAGATAAGGAGGTATTACTGGAACTGCTTAAGATATTGAGTAGTGAGTATGGGTTAGGTAATGTTAAGTACGTGATCGTCAGTGAGGAGACTACATTTAAATGTAATTATTGTGGTTTCTCATGGAGTTGGTCATCAGTTAAGGACTCCATACTTAAAGACCTATGCGGAGATATTGTAGAGTGTGATAATCCGGTACACTTCATTCCGGACCTAATTAACGTCTTCATGAAGTGCCCGAATTGTGGGTCTCAGGATTATAGCATATTGACAGGGTATGATGTAAGATTAGTAAGTATTAAAGGTGTTAAATAATGAGTGGGGTCAAGGATTATAAGGAATATATGATACTTGATAAGTTAAGAGGTATTAAGAGGGCAGTACTTATAGGTTCTGGGAAGGGTGGTGTTGGTAAGAGCACTATAACAGCATTACTTGGACTACGAATGAGGAATTTAGGAATTAGCGTAGGTATACTTGATGCAGACTTACACGGTTCATCAATACCGTACATCTTAGGTATGAGTAGTGAAGTAGGTGTTGAGGCAGTTAAGGGAGGGTTTAAACCGTTAGAGATACATGGTATTAAGGTGATGTCATTAAGGATGTTTGTAGGTGATAGACCAGTACCGTTGAGAGGGGAACGGAAGAAGGAGGTTCTTAAGTACTTACTCTCTATGACTTTATGGGGAACTCTAGACTATCTATTGATAGACCTACCTCCAGGAATGGGTGATGAACAGTTAACTTTAATGAAGTATTTAAAGGGGCCTCATGTAGTAGTAACAATACCTACTAAAACATCTATTGATGTCTCATTAAGATACTTTAAATTCGTTAATGATTTAGGCTTCAACATACCGGTAATAGTAATAAACAACTTAGTAAACTCTACAATAGATGATGAATTACTTACTAAGTTACGGAAGGTAGCTCCAGTAGGGAAGTACATCATAATACCTTACTGTAGTGAAATAGAGTACTCACTCAGTACCGGTACTATACCTAAGATAGTTATTGAACCTATAGATAATTTAATCGATTGTATACGTTAATAGTGTGAAGTATTGATCGAGGATTGCTGATCTGTGAGGCTACTTAATTAAGATCGACTAATGACGTCTTATATTAGGTGTAAGATGCTTATGAAGTTATCAACAAGATGTATGTATGGTCTAAACGACTTAACATACATATATTCTCTAATCTTCATAAACGGTGTTTCTTCATCACTAATTAACTTAGCGATGTCGTTAAGAGCTTACGATATTAGTAACTCAGCATCTCTAGTAGCAATTACGGTAATGTTTTATAACATGTCATACGTCATAGCTAGTTGGTCTTTAAG
>Ga0326760_1000417_pt1 | contig 23108 bp, 18 predicted proteins | sample GCREP_S_FD_207668 | JGI IMG/M metagenome (GOLD analysis project Ga0326760, IMG submission 207668) | Hot spring sediment microbial communities from Geyser Creek Basin, Yellowstone National Park, WY, United States - GCR.EP_S | ecosystem: Environmental > Aquatic > Thermal springs > Near-boiling... | reverse complement strand
GGTCCTCAAGGCAAGGAGAGACAGACTCATCTATAGGGAGTTCGGGGTGGTGTACGACAAGGATCTCGTGGGGGCTTTAGACGTGGCCAGGTCGGTCGCGGCGGGGGCCTCCGGGCTATACGCCTCTTTGACCTACCTCCCCTCGTCTCTAAACGCGCCGGAGTACCTACTTCTGCGGAAGCTCGCGAAGAAAAGCGTCAAGACCGCCAAGAAGCTCGCAGAGCGCCTCGGCGTCTCCGGACAGCTGAGGGGCGAGATCGACGGCAAGATTCGGGAGATCAGTCGCCTCTCTGCGTCTCTCCCCCGCGGCGTCACCTGGCTTACGTGCAGAGATGCGGGCTACGTGGATTGGCTGAGACACGCCTGCGTCTCCTACCGGGTTCTGAAGGGGCTTCTAAGGGGCGTCGCCGTGGCCCGGAGGGCGAGGGAGGGGCTTGACGTGGTGTTTCTAGACTGGCGGCTCTACGAGATCTACATCTACTTCCTCCTCTACGAGGCCATGAAGGAGCTGGGCTACGCCGAGTGCGACCCCGGCCTCTGCCGCGGCGGAGACCTCTGCTTCGAGCGTGGGACGCAACGCGTCTGCATACTCTTCAACAAGTCTCATAAGTCCTCCATCGTCGCCTGCTACGACGGAGAGCCCGCTCATATGCTCAGAGGCAGGCCCGACGCCATGATAAGCGGCGGGCGGAGGATTGTGGTGGAGGCGAAGTTCTCCAGCGAGCCGCAGTACATCACGCTGGGCAGATTCAAGACAATGGCGTATGTCTACGAATACGGCGCCGACGCCGGCCTGCTCCTTTTCCCCGACTTAGAGGACAAAAAGACAGACCTAGAAGACGAGGCCACGCTTGAGATTTACAGATACATGCAACAACACGACGGCACAGCCACGGTGAAACTCAGAGACGGCCGGAAAATCCACCTCGTAAGAGTAGACCCAGCCGAGGGCTCCCCCTCAGAAGCCGACAAAAAGGCAAAGACAAGACTCACAAAAATCCTCAAGGAACACACGAGCTAGCAAGGGCGTACATGCGACGAGCAACACGCGGCGTCGAAACCTCGTTATCTTCGGCAAATTCTGCGCCGCCGCGGCGGCCATTCGGGATACAACTATCCAGCCCCCCTCGAACATCAGGCAGAGACATACGAAGCCATCCACGACGCCGTAACGGCGGACGGCGACCGCCGTGACGCCTCAGGTATGCGGCGCGCACCTCCCCCCAGTCTCTGAGGAGGACACATCCCGCTCTATTGTGTCTTGAGATGTGTATCTCACAGCTATTACGAGGCCGGGGAAAAGCCCTGCGGCTAGGCCGAGCGGGCGTAGAGACTCAAGTCGCCCACCTGCCTAGACCCACAAACTGTTATCTATTACCCACTGATATAGAGAATCCGGGGGGTTAAGGAGCAACGATTCGGCGCTCCGCATCCTAGACGAAAATAGACACACGTTGCACAGAGTCATGGCGGAGGCGCCAAGGTGCAAACCCCTCCCGGCTCCCAAGACCTCCATGAAGAAGCGCTGGGCCAAGGCCTGCGGCAGACGGAGGGGTTGGAGCGGGCGCTGTCCCTACCGCCGTACGGCTTCCCTGCAGTTGAGGATCCGCCCGGCACCGGCAAGACGTCGATAATCGCCGCAACGGCGTGCGAGATAACCACGACAGGCGGCAAGGTGCTCACTGCGTCGCTTACAAACACGGCCGTTGATAACGCCAAAGGGGGATCCTCGAACTCTGAGGAGAGATCGGGAAACACGTCCCCAGAACAGGCCACCCAGCCAAGATGAACCACGGGAGGGGCCAAGCCGGCGTAGCATGCTGAGACGCCAAAAGGCAATTTCCTCAACTGTCCGCGAAGCCCCGCAACGCAGAGACCCAAAGCACACGCCGCGTTCATGCGGCACGCCCCCGCTCCAATGAGAGACATCGGTGATTCACGTAGTTTGCCTATCTGCCGCCGGATCCGCGAGAAGTCTCTACGCATGCAGACAACGCCATAGACTAGCTCCTCAACAATCTCAGGACGCGGCGTTGATCGGCCCGCTGTAGGAGGTCGGCGAGTCTCCGCAACATCGGCTAATGTCAGCGTTGCCGAGGACTGTCCTCTGCGGCCACCTTAGTGCCTAGCTGTTTACACGCCCACGGTGACGGGTCTGCATACACGGCGAGGTGCCTCCCATAATCTTCGCCGCCATATTTATACAGCCTCCTCCAGCTACCATTCACCTAACCCACGCCGCGGAAGGCGGTGCGGGAGATAGAGACGACCCATCGCGTCAATCCGGTCAGATCCGGCTGACAATAGTGAAAATGCGGCAGTGACACCATCCACGACCTCCTGCGCTGGATAATCATTCATAAATTGTGACAAACGCAAAGCGTGACAGAGAATTGTGTTTTGAACGTGATCAACAACGCGGACATTAGCCGATGCTATAGAGACTCGCCAGCCTTCTACAGCGGGCCGATCAACGCCGCACCTTGAGCTTTTCAAGGAGCCGATTTATGGCATCCCCCACATGCGTAAAGACTTGCTGAGGTTGCGGCAGCAGATAGGCAACAGCTGTCCACCTATTTGCCGGCTCAGGCGGCTTGCCCGAGGTATAAAGGTGGATGGCGCCCACGCGGATCCCCCTCTTAAGTAGAACAACGTGATAGCCGAGGGCATAAATCTCGTCCACCTGCGTCTCCGAAAGGCCTACGTCCTTTCTGTGGAGCTTGACTTCCAGCAACATCAACGTTTTGTCGTCAATCTTAAGGGCGACGTCGAGGTTAAAAGACCTGTCAAGCACCGTAACTGTAGGTTCGAGGACGACGTCGTAACACCTCTCCAAGGCATAACAAGCAACAATTGCGTTTCCCAGAGGGTTCAGCGGCGCATTTGCCAACCCCCCGTATATCTGCTTCAGAATCCTCAAAGCCCTCCGCCAATCGACGCACGCCTCCTGCAACACCCTGCTGTACAGCTCATGCGGGACGCCGGTAGATATCCGTCTTATCTCAAAACCGCCGAAAATTCAGAGACTCCAACAACTCACCCATGCAACTCCTTCGGCACGAGGCTGTACCCCTCGGCGCGTAGATAACTGTTAAGCCACACCCCCATGTAGTCCGACTTCTTCTCGGGGATGTCCAAGCCCAGTAGCCAATTCACGTACCGCTCCAGTTGCCATGGCTTCGAGCCGCCGTACTTAGCCGCCACGTCGGAGAGCCGAGCCGCCACCGGCCGGGGCAACTGAGGCACGGGGCCCGCGTAGTATATCTCAAGGCCAAGCTCGCCCGACACCAAGTCAAAGTCCCCGGACTCAAGAGCATCATACACTTCGTTGCTCATAGGCCCATACGACCAGATGTAGAACTTGGCCCTAGCCAGGGGGCGGCCGCCGTACCTATACTCATAGACGACACGCCTCTCCACGTCCACGTCGTACTGCGCCAAGAAGACCAGCTTCATTAGCTTCTTCACGCTGTACACCCTACCGCCCAGCGACTTAAGTAGAAACATAACAACCTCCCTCACCCCATACTCCCCAACGATAACAGACTCACCCATAGTCATACATAATAATACTGAAATTTATATGCTTATGCCATAAATACCCCAACCACGGCGCAAAACCCACAGCCGAGGACTACGCCACACCCAACCCGCCTGCCCTCCTCGCCGCCCGCAAGCCACACACGCCGTAGGCGCAGGCCCTGCTACCGTCTTGCCCATCTGGCGCCGGTTCACTCCAAAACCCCAAACGGCACAAGACTCCACACCACCACGGCGATACCCCTAAAACGTGGGGAGTCTGGACAAGCAACAAGGTCGTAATCGCCATCTGGCGCACCATCACTAGCCGCGCCGCATACCCAACCTATGACGCCATAGCTACGCCAAGGCGGACCGCCAACGTCAGCGGGGGAAGTCCACTATGTAATAGTAATACCGACGTTTCCGTAGATTCAGGATGCCCACTGCTACCCTCCTCCAATCGGCATCCTGCACATGTTTCTTATGGGAGTGGGGCTGACGCGTGTTCATCAAGTCTTGTAACTCCTCTTCAACAACAACCCGCACAGGCGGACAAGCGGGCCCGCAGAGATAACGCTGGAGACGGCACATCACGTTATCAACATAAGGAGACACCACCACCTCACAGTCCTCATCCCGGATCACAAACGCGCGGCCCAGCGGCGCCACCCCCACCTTCGCCCACTGCAAGCATCCACCACGGGCCAAGCCGATAACCAAGCCGTCTGCGGACATCAGCCGAAGCTCCAACCACGGAAATAGGTACCTGGACAACTCAGGATCTGCACGCAAAAGAAACAAGACGATAATTGCTGTAAAAATCACATCACCTATTACTATGAGAGCTGATACCGTAACAAGACCTGAGATCCAAAGCAGGTAGAGTGTGAGAAGAGCTAAAAATATCAAATATGTGTAAATCCTCAAGTGTATCTTCCCTTTGTCTCGCATAATAGCTCGTATATACTCCTTCATCTCTCTTAAATAGCCATATTTATAGTAAATACGCAGTGATTCACCTAGAAATAATATAAAGCTAAGTATAGTATATATACTAGTGCATTCTAACACACAAAATGCCAAGATTCCTGCAAATATCGGTAGCACCACCTTTCGACTGAATCTGTCTCTAATGCCCCTGTCTCTGGCGTCCTCCTTAATTCTACTTGAGACCTTGAACTTCACCTCGCCATATCGCACCCACTCGACATCGTCGCAAGTCGCTCCCCTATATTTACAGAGATACATGCCGTAGAGATCCGCCGACACAACCACCGCCCTTCTACCCCTAGAAAGATCAACTGTAATAGTTCTACTGGTAGATAGCCTATGCAGAAAACTCCGCACCGTTAGCTCGCTCAAGGCAAAGATCCCAAGCCCAAACCACCACCACAAAGGAGGCAAAAGCGCAGGATAGAATGTAGCAGTATCTTCACTCTTTAGCTTAGCCACGGCATCAAAGATTATGCGTGTAAAGAGAAGTGCATAGACTAAAAAAACTGCTAGAAGCGGAAAAGTGATAATCCAAAACTCAGCGCCTATCGCTGGTATTTGAAACGGTAGGTTCCATGAAGCTGTTAGCCCAAAATTCATATCGTAGTAAATGAATACTGAAGTTCCATAAACTAAAAGTAAAAATGACATAAATACACCGTAGAGCAAAATTAAAATAATACTAGAACTAAGCACAGAAGTTATAGAAAAAATGATTGCTAAGAAAAACAAGAGAGATCTTAATACAAAAAAGAGTAAAATTGATATAATAATACTAAGAGATAGATATATATATATCCAATGTCTCCTATGAAATGTTAGATAGAATCCCCCTAAAGACCAAATAACATATACTGCAACGAGGGCTATCAATTCAAAAATCAGATTATCGCTTACGTCACTAACATGTCCAACGAAACGCGACAATCCGACCCTTATTATCTCTAGAATATCCGACTGAGGTTCTACAGGAAAGAACAGACTAAGTAGAAACAGTATTTCAATAACACTTAATACAAGAATAAATCGATTAAAACTCCAGAGTGCTATGGATCTCAACGGCTCTGGTGTTGCATAAACAGCCCATTTACCTAACTTAGGTCTTAATGCAATCGCCACAAGAAGAAAAATGGCAACTGCTATGGCAGTTGCTGGGGCAAATAAGGGACCCGCAGTTATCGTTGCAGATTCGCCAGCTAGTAATACTAGGTACCTAGGTACCGCAAGAGGATACAACGCCAATGGACTCCTCAACGGCGATGTATGTTGTTGTATATACAGCCAGCCGTGCCCCAAGCCGCAAAACGCAATTACCCTAGTATTCAAGACGTTCAGAACCGTCGAGTTTTTGCGTTCGCCAATTTGGTAGGTAATGATCAAAGAAAGATTGAGATTGTAGGGATTATTCACGACCAGATACGCGGTGCCGTTGCCGGCGCCGAAATCGTAGTCGCATCCCTCATGCGGCTCCCGCGTGGCCCCGAGCGCAACAACCGCGAGCGCCAGGGCGGCCAAAAGCAGAAACCGCACAGCGACAGAAAACAGCCAAGATAAATAGGTGCCGCCATGGAGACAGGCAGAGCCGTGTGCCTCGCCTAACGCCGCCGCTATACGCAACCAGGAACGCCCCACTCTCTAAGCTTCTTGACCAGCAACTCTAACTCCTCTCTAGTCAGGACCACCAAGTCAAAAGGCGCCTCTCTCAGGAATTCCGGTCTTATCTCCTCAAGCTTGTTCTTCTCGTGCTCCGGCACGAAATAAACAACGACAAAATACTTAATACCACATTCTTTCACCTCCTTGAGTTCTGTGGCGAATTCCTTTATCCGTTTGGCGCGGTCCTCCCCCACGCCCACCCTGACGTTGATAGCCACGACTGGCTTATCCCGCGGCACCGCGCAGTCTATTTCTCGCCTCTTCCCACCGCACAGAAGTGTGTATTTCCCCGCGTTTCCGCAACGCGCCTTTACCGCCGTACATACCTCGTTTTCGGCTCCACGCCCCCGCCAATGCCGCCTCTGGTGCTCCTCCCAGTTCTTATAAAACTTGTACAACATGGTTTCGAGCCTAAGCGGATGTGCCAGAAGACTCCTCACCAGCTCTGCAAATGGCCTAAGCTTCTCGCGGTCCCTGGTTCTTCTCAGAGAATACACGCCCCCCAGCCCGCGTCGCTTAAGCTCCCTGTGAGAAAGACCGGTGATCATGACGAAAAACGGCACCATGACCTCTGGGTCTTTGCTTATCAACTCCACGAGGTCTTCCGAGGTGGCCTTTCCGAAATCCACCTCCTGGGTCTCGGCGTTGTAGAGACTAGAGGCTGTGAGGATCTCAGCAATACGCCTGGTCATCTCGTCAAGCTCCCTATACAGCTCTGGGATGTCCTCCACAGACGGCCGCGGGATCTTCTTCAGAAACTCCTCTACGTCCATGGCGCCGCATCTACTGTATTTAATACATCTTTAGGCACACAGAGCTCCTTAATCACGTGGGACTGGAGCCTGAGGTAGCCGCTGGCGGCTCTCTGCGCGTGGGCCGTGATCCACCTCCTGACGGCTTCGCCGTTGAGGAACACCGTCAGCGGCCGCAAGAGCCGCCGGTTCCTGGGCACTAGGTAATACACGCTGTGGCGGGGCACCACCTGCCCCACGGCGTCTACGTAAAACGCCGGCGTCTTCGCCACGTCAGACCACAGAATCTTAGGCCTGAGGAGCTGGGGCATTGGCGGATCCTCGTGGAAGGCATACCAAGGCTTCCCCTCCCTCCGCACCACATACCTCCCCTCCAGCACCCGCCTAAACCGGGAGAGATACGCCAGCAGAGGCCCCGCCCTGCCCTCGTCCAGCAGTCTTCCGTCACGGCCGTACGGCACCAGCATCACGTGGCGAAGCTTCGCATAGTCCAGCTCGCCTCCCGGCGTAAACAGCGAGAGCTCCCTCCCGCTCACCGTGGGGTAAGCGAAGGCCCGGAGCTCCTGGGGGACGGCCTCACGCGGCACGACGAAGACCTCGTCTCTGCCGGTGGCCACCCCCGCGCTCACCCGCTCCGCCAGTAGCCCCAGCTTCACGCAACCGCCGACCCGCGGCGCCTCTCCCGCCAAAATGGCCGGGAGCCACGGCGCCCCGTCCCGCGGGAGCTGTACCTCCACCCTCCGGCCGTCCCGCAGAGCCACGGAGGTGGGTCCCGACGGCGGCGCCTTGCGCACCACAGTAATCAGCGGGTAGGCCAAGACGTCTCCGAAGGCCCTCTCGTCTACAAACTCCAGCTCCTTCACGGCGTACCCAGCCAAAAGCCTCCGAAGCGCCTCGGCCGACTGCACGTAGAGGTACTTCTCCGGCGTGATGAAGACCAGCCTCCCCCCGGGCCTCAGCAGAGAAAGCGCCTTCTCGAAGAAAAGCATATAGAGGTCAAAACGCCCGCGGGCCACAGAAAACAGCCTCCTATAGGTAGCCCTCAGCTCTGGGCTAATCCTCTCATACGACACATACGGCGGGTTGCTGATCACGAAGTCGAAGAGGCCCCCCAGCTCCTCCACCCCCATAAGCAGAAAGTCGCCCACCACAACCCGCGCCACGCCCCCAAACCGCCTACGCGCCACCTCCGCAAGCACCCCATCCTTCTCCACACACACCACCTCCGGCAACACGCCGCCGCGGCTCCCCAGATAAGACAACAACGCCTCCACAAAGACGCCCCTCCCGCACCCCGCGTCAAGAACCCGCGACCCCACAGGCGGAGAACCCCCACCAAACAACTTCTCCACCATACGCAAAGCAAGAGAAGGCGGAGTCTCCACCTTCCCCACATCCACAGCAACTGCAGATCTGCCCATACCCACTATCAAATACCGCCTTAAAAAACCACCACAGAACACAAAAACTTACACCCCACCCCCGCACATCCACGCCAAAGCGACACACGTCTCCAGGAGACGCGGCGCCAACCGCCGGTAGATATCCTCCACAATATCAACACCTTACCGCGCAGTTTTTGGGCAACCCCCCACACTCTTCAGGTATGTCCCCCTCTCCTAGGAGGACACTCGCCGCCTTGGCATAGGGAGTCCCCGCGGCCAGCGACCTAAGCTCTTTCTCCATCCGTCTCTTTTTACAAAAGAGGTACGCCTTTAGGCAGAGTCCGGGCTCGTTACATATCCGTCTCTCTCTGCAGTCTATGGCTATTGAGCCGTCTGGCTGTCTGAAACCTAGGGCGTCGGGGAGAAGTTCCCTGAATTGCCAATAGAGCTCCCCGCCGTGCGCCCTAGCCACAAAATCCATCCACCCCAGCAGAACAACCCTGCATAGCTCTCTCTCCTCAGATATAAGGCGGGCCTTCAGCTCCTTAAAGCATGTCTCCAGAAGTCTCCTGTTGAAGAGATGAGAAAACCCCCTCACCACAGTCTTACGGAATTGTCTAGTGCACCATAAGCCGAACGCTGTGAAGCACCTCCTATTCGCCAGCCTAAGAAGCCGCTGTACAACCGCGCTTAACGCCTCCCCCATGTCATTATGAGGGATACTTCCACCTTAGATAATTTCGTGCATACTTTACAGGTGGCAACGAGGTACGGGCCTGCGTCAAGCTGGTGAAGTCGAGCGACCTGAGGTAAATATACGCCGCCAACGGCAGAGTGGCGTCATTTCCAGTGTAGAAGTAGCCCAACTTTACCGCAGACTTAAACTTGCTAAGTTGTACAAGCCACACGCCGTGCAGACCGCCGTCCACCATCGTTCTGCCCACCTCAACCGCCCTGCTAGGTCCTATCCCAACATACTTGTAGCTCGACATAAGGAGTAAGCCACCAGACGACAGCCTCAGCCAGCGCCTTGCGAAATTCCTCTTCAAGGTCCTCCACTCCGCGTCGTGGAACTTCCTGCTCCGTACAGCGACGACCAGCTCCGGATTTTCGCGCGCGTTGTTGCGGTATTTCTCCAGCGCCTCCTTTATGCCGCCTACAAACTCCTCAAGCTCCTCCTCTTTAAACTCCATAGATCTACCCCTTATATGGAAGTCCTTGTCAACATACCCCACCACATTTCCGCGCCCAGTCATCAACACGGCAATGCCCTTCGCGTACTCCTCGCCGACTTTCCTCAGCCCTACACCGACATACAGCGCCCTCGGCAACTTAAGATACTCTGAACGTGTAGTCGGCAACTCGACGTAGTAAGGGATACAACCAGACCGGAAGAGAAGCCCCGAAAGCAAATTAGCTATGTAATACTCCTCTCCCCGGCCGCCTACTACCCCCAGCAACCTATCACCATTAACCAGCTGAAGCGTAGAGAGACCATTGTAACTCCGCGATTTTATCTCGGCAATCTCCCTGAACCTGCTCTCCAAGGTCTTGCCGTCTAACAGCGCCAATTTAACACCGCCCCTATCTAGATCCCAGATGTCCTTCAAGCTCTTAGGATCCAATTCCACAAACTCCAGCAACGACCTGTCAGCATACCTATTGAACAAACTCTCCAACGCCTCCCAATATTCAGGTCTCTCATAATAGACCTTGATAGATAGACGCCGCAAGGCAGGACACCTGTATGACTTACGCCTAAGCACGTCATAAGGTGACATGCTCTGACTCGCATCCCCGAAGTAATAGAGGAGATCGCCTTCGTCAAAGCTTAACACCTCTCTAATAGACTTGGCCTCTATCTCGCTGAAAGACTTGAGAAACCATTCTGGCAATTTACCGTCGCCTATACGTACTACAAATCTATCGGGAAATTCAGCCACAAATCTTGCATCAATGCCTTGGCCACGCAACCACTTCAAGACTTTTTTTGAGCATTCCACAGTTATAGGCTCACAAATAGAGCCGGCTTTAGATTTGAGGATCGACGTCTCTGTCACTCTGTATATTTTGTGTATTACTTGGTTTTGTTCTATGTGTTTAAATTTCCCAAAAGGACCCTTGTCTGTGAGACCTGGGGGAGTAGAGTAAGGATACTGCATACTATATTCAGAGCTGACGACATAAATAGTAGTTGTTTAGATTCTGTGTATTATCCGCCAAATGTGCGGATTCGAGGTTGGGTAGTGGCGAAGCTAGGCAAGTAGTCTATATGCATATAGAGACGGCGTGTCTTGGATGCGGAGATGCGTTGACGGTGAGACCTTCCCACAACCTTACCTTTACCTACTGCAGGCACTACAACATTATAACCGCCGTATAGAGCCCGCCAAAGGCCTGGCTACTTGCAGGGCGGCGCGTGTTCGCAACTTGGCTTGAAGACGCTAGGGGAGGCCGCCTAGAACAAGGTGGTAATCAGCGACGGAGAGTTAGCATGTGGACAGGAGGTAGGAGGACGTTGACGTGTCGATCTTCCGTGCATCAACCAAGTGAGACTACGCCGAATCTCTAAGGCCCCTCGACTCAGTGTTTTACGCCAACAAGCTCGCCACTGTCCTATAAGAGCTTGACTCTACAACCTACACGAAATACTCACCTCAGCCTCCTGGATCCCACCCTTAGCACGAACTCCCTTCCCCCGCCCACGTAGTGGTTGAAGCGGCCTCCACAACCACTGCACACGTAGTGAATTACGTGGTACCCTCTCTTTGGCATGTCCCACTCCTTTACCTTCTCCACATTAGAAGAACCGCAGAAAGGACACTTCATATGTGAACAACACATCAGGTATTATATCACTATCGGTCAGAATAGCTAGATTTAAAAAGTGCAGAACTATACGTGGAGACACTACTTGAGAGAGGAATACCCATCGACGCAATCAACGAATACTCTACCCCAGAAAAGAAGCCCGGCGGCCGGCCGCCGCATTGGGAGATGGTATTTTGGTCAACGCGGAAGCCTCTGGCTGGGGCAAGGGCAGTTGTGGCGGCGTCTCTGCTCCCCGCGGAGGCGTACCAGACGCCGGAGCAGTTCCTAAACGACCTCTTCCCCTGCCGACACAGCCGCAAGACCGTCCACGCTTGCAACCCCGCGCCCCGTCTAGTGAAGATGATGCAGGGCAAGAAGGTGCTTGACCCCTTCGCCGGCTTCGGCTCAATACCGCTGGAAACCGCCAGGCTAGGCGCCGAGGCCGTGGCCGCAGACCTCCTCCCCGTTGCGTACATCATCCTCAAGGCGGTGCTGGAGTTCCCCCGCTGGGTGAAGCCGCAAGACGTGGAGAGGTGGGGCAAGTGGGTCGTGGAGAGACTAAGGGAGGAGGCGGGGGAGCTCTACGACGCCAACATCTACATCGGCACCTGGGAAGTCAAGTGCCCAGTCTGCGGCCGCTACACCCCGCTGGTGGGCAACTGGTGGCTCGCCAGGGTGAAGGGCAAGGAGGGCTACGAGCGGCTGGCCTGGATGGAGTGGCGCGACGGACGCATTGAGGTCCGGGATCTAAATGAGGAATGTAGGAGAGAGGGAAGGGGGCCATGCGACGAGCTGAATGCCGAGGTCTCGACGAGAGGGGAGGAGGGGGAGGGCGGCTCCGTAGAGTGGCGCGGCAGAAGGTACGTTCTCCCCCGCAAAAACGTAGACATAAAACACAAAAAGACTGCGCAATGTCTCTACTGCCGCGTCGAGATAGACCACCGCGTGGTGAACGGTAAGCTTGTCAGAGGCGAGAAGAGCGAGGGGGATTGGTACGTCAAGTGGGCGTTAAGGCAGTGGAGCGCCAACTACGAGCGGTATCTGAGGGGCGAAATCACGCTGGAGGAGCTCAAGAACTCCCCCGCCCGCCCTACCTTGCTGGTCAAGATACGCATAGAAAACGGCGACCTAAAGTTCCAGCCAGTCACCCCCCAAGACGTAGAGAAGCTATGGAAGGTGCCAGAGGAGCTTAGAGAGATGTGGGGAGACCCAGACATACCAACCGAGCAGATGCCATTATACGAAAATAGGCGAATAACCCCAATGCTAGGTGCAACAAAGTGGTATCAGCTCTTCAATCCGCGTCAGCTCCTTGTCCTTGTCAAGCTGGTGAAACTGATTAGGGAGGCTGGCCGCCTCGCCGAGGAGGAGAAGCTCAAGGAAGGCGCCAGCCAAGAGGAGGCGAAGAAATACGCCGAGGCTGTGACGACGTACCTAGCAATAGCCTTAGCTAAATATGCAGATTACAACTCGTTGGGAAGTGGGTGGAATCAGTCGCTTATCATGGGTCACGCTTTAAGCATGAGGGGCATTTCAATGATGTGGAACTGGTACGACCAAAGACCGGACAATAATTGGACCGGCGCGTACTTGAGAAATATCCTCGGCGTTACCGAGGCTGTAGAGTATCTTTCCCAGACGCCAGGTGCCGTGAGGGTCGTGTTGGACGACGCTACTGAGCTTTCCAAGCTTGAAGGGGGAGGTTTGACGTCGTGGTGACTGATCCGCCGTATGTTGATGACGTGCCTTATGCGGAGCTGAGCGATTTCTACTACGTGTGGCTTAGGCGGGCTCTTAGCGGCGTGGAGGGCGGCGAGTTGAGGCCGCGCTTCCTGCCGGAGGCATTCTTCGACGAGTTCGGCCTTGAGATACCTACGCAGTGGCAGAGGTTTGCGCCTAGGGAGGTAAGCGAGAACGAGGGGCGGTGGGAACACTTCGGCATGAAGGTGACCTTTGCCGACCTGCTGTCTAGGGCCTTCAGCAACGTGCTTCGGTTTTTGAAGGAGGACGGCCTTCTGGTTGTTTATTACGTGGCTAAGGAGCCCGAGTCTTGGGAGGCCCTTGTGGACGCCTTATGGCGGCGGGGTGGCATGACTCTAGTCGCGGCTTACCCCGTGGTAACCGAGGCGGAGGAGAGTGTGGTGGCTAGGGGGAAGGCGTCTGTGCTGGGGGGCTACGTGTCGGCGTGGAGGAGGCGGGCCGGCGAGAGGCCGCTCGACCTAGACGCGGTGGGGGAGGGGGCTGTGGCTGAGGTGGCGAGGAGGGTGGAGGGGCGGATGAAGTTGGTGAGGGGGAAGAACGGGGCGACGGCGTGGGTGTATTACTACATGGCGGCTTTGGAGTTCCTCACGTCGTATTTCCCGGTGCGGATGGGGGGTGTGGAGCTGGACTCGGGGGGCTTGCTTAGGGCGGCTGTTTCGCTTGCCTTTGACGCGCTTATGAGGGCGGCGGGGGTCAGGCTGGGGGACCGGGCGGGGTATGCCTACCTCGCGCTTAGGATTTTGGAGAGCGAGCGGGGCTATGTGGACAGCGACGTCCTCGCCCACGTGGAGCGCATGACCGGCTTGACTCACGTGGAGTTGGCGAAGCTGGGCCTCATAAGGGAGGCTGAGACTGGGGGGCCGAGGGTGGCTAAGCGGAAGGTGTTTGAGGTTTTGGCGCCGCGGAGCGACGCCGTGGATGAGGTGAGGCGAGTCTACTCGGCGCAGAGGGGCAGGTCGCTTGCGCTGGACTGTCTGCGGCAGATGCAACTCAACCTGCTGGCCAAGGCCCCCGTCTCCTGCACCCCCGAGGCTAGGCAGGAGGCTTTGGCCCTCGCCAAGGCGCTGGCGGAGCTGGCGAAGGCGGGCATCCTCGACGAGGATGACCCCGACGTGAAGTTGGCTAGGGCGGCTGGGGGGCTGGAGTGGTGGCAGTGACGAAATTCTGACCTCCTCCCCGCCCAAGGGGTTCCCCCTAGGGCGGCTCACTGGCGCCCTCGCCCGGCCTTCAACGGCCCCTCGGGCCGGGATCATGGAGCTACCCGGGCCAGCACCGCGGGTCATCCACCCCCAGCAGGCGGCCTAACCATAGAAACGCCTATCTTTGAAGCTTTCTCCCCATCCCCGCCCTAAAGGGCGGGGCTTTCGTCTGCTACAATAACGAAATTGTAAAATAGTGGGGTTTACAGCTCTATATGTCTTTTGTGAAGCTTCTCGCGGAGGGGAGGGTTAGCCCGGCGGTTGACGTCTACGAGGTCTATAGGGCCCTCTTTCTCAACGGGCGGCCGGCTCCTCAGCACGAGCTTTACTGTCTGCCGGAGTCTTTTCTGAGGGTGACCTACGTGACGCCGGGGTTTAGTCAGTACGTGGAGGATTTCTTGCGCCGCCTGGCGTCGGGGGAGCCGCAGATCTACCTGCTCCCGGCTCTCTTCGGGGCGGGCAAGTCGCACTTTCTCGCCTTTGTCCTGCACGTCGTCGCGCTGTATAGGAGGTGTAGGGGGAGCGGGGAGTGTGTGAGGAGGTATCTGGCGGAGTTCGGCATAGAGCTTGAGGCGCCCACTCTTGAGCGGGTGCCTAACGTCGCGGTTTTCCGCCACGACCGGGAGCCCGAAGCAGTTGCCGCTCAGCTGTGGAATTCCCGCACGAAGGATGGGTTGAGGGAAGTGGTGGGGGGGAACGCGCCGCTTGTGGTGGTTTTCGACGAGGCTCAGTACTTCGACGAGAGGCAGGGCTTCGTGCCGTGGCTGCAAACGCTTGCGGAGGTGGTTTCTGAGAGCCGGGGGGCCTACCTCTTCGTGTCCTATGCCCTCTTTCCGGAGTCGCGTCCGGCGACTGAGGCGTCGTCTTCTCTCTTCGTGGTGCAGAGGATGAACCACGTGAAGGTGGCTCTTGACACGGTGAGGAACATCGCCTTGGTTTTTAGGCGGTGGGCTGGGGTCCAGCCTGCCCGCGTGGATCTGGCCCCGTTGAGGGGGGTGGTGCGGGATGAGGAGCTTGCGGAGTTCGAGAGGAGGCTTCAGGATTCGTACCCGTTCAACCCGGTGTTTCTTGACGTGTTGCTTAGGCTGGCTGACGAGTCTGTGGCGGAGCGTACCAGGGTTCAGCTGACGAGGGAGCTTCTGCGGACGCTGTCTCGCGCCTATTTGAACGCGGCGTCGGGCGAGCTGGTGACCTTCGCCCACCTCCCCGAGCCTAGGGATCTGCTCATCATCGGGGGGCCCTACGCCGAGTATTGGAGCCGCTTGTTGTCGCTGTATGAGGAGGACGTCAAGAAGGCGGGCGGGAAGGCCGCCGCATCCGTCCTTAGGCATATCCTGCTTGTTACTTTCCTGGCCAAGCTCCTCCCGGTGGCGGTGCTCTACCCGACGGAGGACGACTTGGTGTTGGGGGCCTACAACGGGGTTGACGTGAGGCCGGTGGATGTGAGGGACGTGTTGGCTCGGGTAACTGACGTGGGTCTGCACGTGGCGAGGCTGGGGGATAGGTACGTCTACTGGTTCGTGGGGGACGAGGCGTATGCGATTAGGGAGGCCATGGGCAAGTTTTCCGACGAGGACGGCTGGGTGGTGGTGGCGGATGAGGTGGCCAGTTTGCTGAGGGAGAGGGCCGGCGCCTTCTCGGCGGTCTACATCTCGGGCCCTGGGGAGAAGACGTTGGGTAAGGTCAGGGTGGTGTCGGCGCGGGACGCTTGGCAGAAGGCGCTGGAGGAGGTGGACAGGTCGGTCCTCGCGGTGGACCTCTTGGAGTTCGGCGTGCCGAGGCGGCGCAACAACTTGTTTGTGGTTAGGCGTGACGACAGGGCTGAGCTGCCTCCGGACGCCAGGGAGCTGCTCTCTAGGCTGGTGAACGTCTCCAGCGTTAGGGAGGGGGCGGTGGCCCTTGGCCAGGTTGTCAAGGCCGTTGAGGAGGTTCTGGGTAACCTCCCCATGTACTTTCCGGACCTCCTCGGGGAGGAGGGGGATGAGAGGCTGAGGCGGGAGATGGAGCAGCTGCTCCGCTCTAGGGTTGAGCGTTGGAGGGAGAGGGCGAAGGCGTCGCTGAAGAACACGGCGTATACGTGGCTTCGGAGGGTGGCGGCGGGGTTCGCCGACGTCGAGGCCAGGCGGCTGGATGAGTACCTCGCGGACGTCGCCAGGCGGAGGGCTGACCTCATCTCGCAGGTGGTGAGGTCTCTGTTTGAGGGCGGCGTGGTGGAGTGGGGCGGCTTCAAGAAGCTGGGGGACCTCTGGAGCGTGTATCTCTTCAACGATCGCATGCCGGCGGCTCCGATATCTTTTGACGAGTTTGTGGATGCTGTGCGGGACTACTGCGCGGGGTGTAGGTGTCTCTTTGAGGTGGATGGGTCGGTGAGGTGGCTTTCTAAGTCGGGTTGCGAGGTTCCGCCTCTGGACAATGACGTGGGGGTGGCGCCGCTTATGTGGCGGGGCCGGCTCCAGGAGTGGGCCGTGGAGGCGTTCTTGAGGCAGCTGGCTCAGCTCTCCACGGGGTCTTCGCGGCTCTACGTGGTGTATAGGAGGCCGAGCGGGGAGGAGGTTAAGAGGGCTGTGGACGAGGTTCTGGCCGCGCGGTCTGAGTGGTCGTTTCTGACGGAGGGGAGGGTCGTGGAGGAGGTGCTTCAGAGGGGCATCGACGTGCGGGTCGACGGGGCGCCTGCGCCGGTGGTGGAGCGGGGGCCGGGCTCCCGGCTTGTGGTGGAGGTGGTGGCCACCGACGACCTTCTGTCTGTTAAGCACAGGCTGAACGTATGGGCTGAGGAGCGGGAGGAGGGGGTGTCGGGGCGGCGCTACGTCTTTGAGGTGGAGGCGCCGGCGGAGCCGGGGGCGTATGCCCTTGAGGTGGAGGGGGTGTTTAGAGACGGGGCGCGGGACAGGAAGACCGTCACAATTAAGGTTAGGGGGAAGTGCAGGAGGGGGGTGACGAAGTTCGAGGTGGGCCCGGGCGACGTGTTGAGGGCGGTTCAGGCGACCTCTGTGCAGGACGCCGAGTCGTTGTTGAACTACTTCGCCGGGAGGGGCCTTGTCTTTGTTTTTGAGGTGGGGGCGAGGAAGGCGGATCCGGAGACGGAGCTTAGCCTAAACGCGAAGTTCGCGGTGTCGGGCGCCGAGGCCAGGAACAGGGCTCTTAGGCTTCTGCGGGCGGTGCAAGACGTGTCGCCTGCCGTAGACGCCGTGTTTAGGTTCAAGCAACCGGCGGCGGTGGACGAGGACATGGTTCAGAGGTTCAGGGGGAGGCCCCTCAAATACGAGGTGGAGGTGGAGGAGGAATGTTGATCAAGAGGAGGGGGCCTCGGCGGGTGGCTGTGGTTGCGGCCGAGGGCAGGTTTGAGGTTGGCGTGCCGCTGGAGGAGGTGGCTGGGTTTCTGCGGAGGCTTTGGCCTTGGGAGTTCGGCAGGCACGTGGAGGAGGGGGAGGGGGTGCTGGTGTTTAGGGATAGGGTGCCGTTTGAGAGGGCGCTTGTCTACCTCCTGGCGAGGAGGGGCGGGCTTCCGCCTGGCGACGCGGAGTTCCTCGCCGCGTCTCTCCGGCTCCACGAGACGGCGCTGATCGCAGATGCCTTGCTCTACCGGCTGTGGCTCTGCAGGTCGGGGGGCGGCGGCTGCAGGCGGGTGGTGGACGCCTTCGTCAAGATGGCTAAGGCGTATCGGGAGGTTCTGCCGTGACTTCTCTAGTGGAGATCCTCAAGTCGGCGGGGAAGGAGCTGTACAAACATCAGCTGGATTTTGTGTCTGACGTCCTCTGGCTGGCGCGGCCGCGGGTCTTGCTGGCGGACGACGTGGGGCTGGGGAAGACCATCCAGGCCCTTCTCCTCGTCAAGGCGTTGATGGAGATTGGTCGCGTCAACCACGTCTTGGTGGTGGTGCCCCGCGCCGTGTTGGGGCAGTGGGAGGAGGAGCTCCGGCGGTTCGACGTCCCCCACTTCACCGTGGAGAACCCGGAGTTCCCCATTGGCCACAGGGTGTACCTAGTCACGCTGGATAGGGCGAAGATGCCGGAGTACCTCGATGCGCTGAGCCGCATCCAGTGGGATCTCGTGGTGGTGGACGAGGCGCATAAGATAAGGCTTGGGACGCAGAGGCAGCGGCTTTCGCACCTCTGCAAGGCGGCGGGGGGCTGCCTCCTCTTGACCGCCACGCCGCACACCGGCGACGAGAGGGACTTCCAATTCCTCACGTCTTTGGCCGACGTCGTTGTCAGGAGGGAGAAGAAGGATGTGGAGGAGTACGAGGGTAAGAAGATCTTCCCCTCCATAAGGTACTGGGTGGTGCAGGTGAAGGCCTCTAGGGAGGAGGCGCAGGCGCTCTCCGCGGTGCTCAGCCTTCTGAAAAAAGCCAACGTGGAGCCCATTGTGAGGGTTGTGGTGGAGAAGAGGGCCATGTCGAGCCCCGTCTCTTTCTTCAAGACCTTGGGCAGGGTGGTCGGGGGGAGGTGCGACGAGGAGGCCCTTGAGGAGGGGGAGCTCGACGCGTGTATAGGCAACGTGGCGGGGTGGAGGGATTTGGCGGCGTATGCGGAGAGGTTCGCCTCTGCCTCAGATAGGAAGCTCGCCGCGTTGAGGAGGCTGGTGGAGACCTTGAGGGGCCGCAAAATCCTGGTCTTCACCGAGTACGCCACGACGGCGGAGTACCTCTTCAACGCCTTTGCCTCGGGCTGTAGGGTGGTGGACTCGGGGGACGGCTTCGCTAGGGCCGACTGCGGCCGGCTGGGCGTCATGTACGCCACGTCGCGGGCCAGAGAGAAGATAGACGTGGGCCGAGAGGCGGCGCTTCTGGCGGAGGGCCACGAGACTGCCCTCTTCATCTCCACGGACATAATGTCGGAGGGCGTCAACCTGCAGAGCTTCGACGTGGTTGTTAACTACGAGGTGGTGTGGAGCCCCACTAGACACGTCCAGCGGGTGGGGAGGATCTGGCGGTTCGGCCAGAGGGCGGATCCCGTATACGTGGTGGACATGGTGTTGAAGACGCCGGCCGCCGAGAGGGATGAGTTCGACATGTACCTCTCCCTTCTGGAGAAGCTGTATGAGATCTCGCTCAGGGCTCTGCCGCCTCAGAGCTACGGCGAGTTTGAGGTGTATGAAGTTGCCGAAGACACGTTTAGAAGAGTTCTCGAGGTGGGGTCCGCGGCGTTTCTCACAGAGGCGGAGGTGTACGAGGCGGCCGCCGGCGGGCGGCTTGAGGCGCTTAAAAAGAAGATTGAGGCCATCATGAGGGAGAGGGAGAAGATTAGGTGGAAGCTTAGGCAGCTGGTGGAGGAGGGGCTGGAGGCTAAGCTGGGGCCTCTGCCGGGGAGGCGGGCGGAGCCCGGCGGGGGGTACTACGTGGCCTACGTGGAGTACCTAACCGACGGCGCGCCGCTGTATAGAGAACGCATGTTGGTGCGCCTCGCCTCTCCGCTCAGCCGGAGCAGGGAGGTGCCGGAGGTTCTCCACCGCGAGGCGGAGGTGCCGTGGGACGCCGTGGAGGAGGAGCGGGGCGAGGTGAAGGAAGACGAGCGGAGTCAGGTGGAGCGGAAGATCCACGAGGAGGTGTGGCTCAGCCGCCTAAAGCCCTACCTGGAGAAGGTGCGGAGCCTTCTGCCCATCGGCGCGCCGCGGTACAGGGTGGCGGGGGTCGTGAGGGCGAGGGTGTTGGGCGTGGAGGTCGCCGCCGGGGGCTTCGAGGAGCTGGTGTGGCAGGAGGTGAAGAGGAGCCGGAACATCATGCGGAGCGAGCTCGCCGCGGCTAGCTGCGTCAAGGCTTGGCTGGCGCAGAACGGCTACGCCGTTAGGGAGGACTACGCCAGCGTGCCGCGGCCTTTCGACATGGTGGTTGCCAAGGGGGGTCAGACGTACGTGGTTGAGGTGAAGGGGAAGTGGGTGGGGAGGCGCGACGACCCCATATCCTTCACGGCCAATGAGATAGACTTCGCCTCCCGGTTCCCAGACCGGTACATAGTCTGCATCGCCTACACAGACGGCGACAGGTGCGTGGAGCTGACCTGCCAGCCCTTCGCCCAGTTCCAAAAGGAGTGGGCGCTTGAGACGGTCCGCGGCATAGAGTACAAATACAACGCCAGGAGAAGGCAGGGGTCTTAGGCAAATCGCGACGCATCGTTGCCGCAATTGTAAGCGTCGACCTGTAAGGCGGCATTGTCGCTACTCTAAGTATGTGTAAACGGCTCCACGTATGAGTAGACAGATTTTCACGTGGTTGAACTATTTTACAAGCTTTATAGAAATTGTGGTTTTCTTGGCAAAGACGCTGGGCGAATAAGTTAGGTAGAGCTTCTCCGCCTTTTCCCCCTCTGGGATTAGATACATTAGATGGCCTTCGGTGTATGTGCCAGGCGCGACGTTGTTACCCAAGTCAAGTCCCACATACACAACTGCGCCCTCTATAACTTCCTTAGTGGGTTGGAATATCCACTCTAAACTAATTGGGTATTTGATTTCGTAGCTCTTACCAGCGCTAGTTACTAGCACAAACGTAGAGAGTTCAAACATCGGTCTTTTTATCTCAGACCCCGCGTTTTCGATCTTCATCTTGACGAGAATAATCTTCATGCCCTCAGGTGCGCCGTAGTAACTCTCGCCTGATTTGATGTATTTAGTTTCAACAACGTCCTCGGTCATCACCCTCCATTCGCCGGCAACAACCGTCTGGCCAAGCGACGCCTCCACGATACCCGCATTTGCAGTGCTCGACGTAATTGCCTTCGATTTTTCTGTCTCTTCCGTTGTCCTAGACGTGGTGGTTATTACAGTCACAGTTCCACTCTCTTTTCCTATCTCCTCTATGACTTTGGAAAGGGTGTATGCGGTTAAATGTACCGCCGCTATGCCTGCGAGGATTATGAAAGAGAAAACCGTTAAAACAACCCCTAAGACCAGGGGGAGGGTCCTCCCGCCTCTTTTAACCGCCATGTATATGCCGACGGCCAACGCCGCAATGGCCAGGAGATAGCCGAGAGCTGCTGATGCTACCAAAGCCGCTGGAAATGCCACGAACGCGAGAAAGAGACCAAGCAGAAACAACGCTACTGCTCTACCTGTGGACATACATATATATGCTTCGGGATTTAATAAATTTTCATTGCTACCTCAACACGAAGGGGGCGCTTAAGGATGTCGAAAGGTAGGACGGGGGTTTACAGCGACGGTTGCTCCTCTAGCTTGTCCGATCAGCGTTGACGGCTATGCCGGATTCGTCGCTCTGTTAAGTGCCGCCGGTAGTGGCAAGATTTATAAGTTTACTGACATATTTGTACGTGAGCTTGGCTGAGGAGATCAAGCGGGTTTTGATGGAGCATCCGGAGATTCTAGTGGAGGTCCTCACGGCTAAGCCGGAGATCGTCTACGAGGCTTTAGCTAAGCTGATGCCTTGGCAAAACCTAGCCACCAAGGACGACTTGAGGAGAGTCGAGGAAAGTATTGGCAAATTAGAGGAAAGGGTTGAGGGATTGGAGGAGAGGTTAGGCATGGTTGAGGAGAAGATGGCCACCAAGGAGGAGCTGAAAAGGGTCGAGACTGCCCTTAGGGAGGACTTGAGGAGGATTGAGCTTGCGCTGAATGCCCTGGGCGCCAGGTGGGGGGTTCTTAGCGAGGATGCGTTTAGGAGCGGCGTGAGGGAGCTTCTTAGGGATGCGGGGTATGCCGTGGAGAGGTGGATTTACTACGACGATAGGGGGTACGTCTACGGCTACCCAAGCGAGGTGGAGCTAGACATAATAATTAGGGACGGTAGGACGTTTGCCGTTGAGATAACGTCGGCTTTGAGGAGGGGCGACTTGCAACAGATAAAGAGGAGGGTGGAGCTGTTCAGCGCCGTTACCGGCAGAAAGGTAGACGCTGTCTACGTAATTACGCCGTTTATTCACGACAGAAACCCCGACGCGGTGATCGCCGTGGCCAACGCCATGGGCATCGTCGTAGTGTGGCCTAGGCCGTGACGCGGCCGACCCCCCGGGGGATTGCGCTCCGCCGGTGAAGGCGACGCGCGTAGCCCTATCGGCTCGGCGAAATGCGCCAATGAAGCCATGCGGCAATAAATAAAGGGTATCTATTACTATTCTCGTCTATCAACATCTCCAGTAGGGTAGAGAGCGTCGGTAAAGGTGTTGGGGCGTTCGGTGAATTCATTCCGACAAGGGGTGCGGCGGGGGCTCTGCATTGCGTGTAATCTCCGCCTTGGCGTTCCGCCGCGGCATCTGCCGTCGGTCGGCGGCGCAATCGGCCTTCATCGAGCCGTCTGCGGTTTAGGCGGCGGGTTGGGTCCGTCTCCGTGCGGAGGAGAAAATATATAAAGTGGGACGGACATGTGGGACGTGATGAGGAAGGTTGACGGCAGGGGGAGGCTGTTCCTCGGCAGAAACTACGCGGGGAAGACGGTCTATGTCGTAGAGGTTGGGGGCGGCTTGGTGGTGACGCTGGATAGGGACTTAGCCGAGAGGGCGAGGGCCCTCGGCGTCAAGGCGCTTCTAGAGGTCTACTACAGACTGCTTGACCTAGTCGGCGAGCCTACTGCAGAGGATATCGAGAGGGCGGTGGAGGAGGCCGTATGGAGAGATGCGTCGTCGACACCTCGGTCTTGATCTCTAAGCGGCTCGACGCGGTGCTCCAATGCGCAAAGCGGTACGTGACTTCGGTAGTTCTGCTGGAGTACATGACGTGGGCTAGGAGGTCGGCCGAGGAGGCGGCGGAGCCGAGGAGGCGCGGCTACCTTAGGTTGCTACAGCTGTTGCCCAGCCTCCTCCGCCAGCTTGACATAAGAGTTGTGGATGGGGTCGCGGTGGAAGACGTGGATATCGCCGTCAAGTGGGTTCTCGAAAGAGACGTGAGTCCCGGCGATGCCCTCATATCGGCCGTGGCCCGGAGGCTAGACGCCGTGGTGATCACTAGGGACAGAGACTGGGAGAGGTTGCCTGAGGTCAAGAGCGTAATTCTGCCTTAGCCGCCGGCGCGGCGTCCTCGCCACGGCGACGTGTCGCTGACAGCGTCCACGGCGTGCACCCCTTGCATCTCTCCAGCCGGAG
>Ga0326760_1000416_pt1 | contig 23196 bp, 27 predicted proteins | sample GCREP_S_FD_207668 | JGI IMG/M metagenome (GOLD analysis project Ga0326760, IMG submission 207668) | Hot spring sediment microbial communities from Geyser Creek Basin, Yellowstone National Park, WY, United States - GCR.EP_S | ecosystem: Environmental > Aquatic > Thermal springs > Near-boiling... | reverse complement strand
CTCATTCGTTCTCCAAATAATTCATATTATTCTTAAGTTTGCTAATTTGGTTTAAATTTTTCTGAAAACCACCAAATTTCAAAAAGGTATCTATATCCCATTTTTATTTTGGGCCTGGCGGGATTCGCCCCATCTATTATGGGATTTGACCCAAATTTGGAGATTTGCATTTGGCTCACCTTCTAGATATAAGTGTAAGCTCGAAAAATTCATCCCACGATATTGGCCTTTTTTCCTTCTTTTCCAACTCAGTCTTCATAAGAAACAACTTCTCAAAAGTTTTTTTATCGATAGTTAATGTCTTTCTATCCATATTTTTTCTTAATGGCTGGGTATTTAAAGCTCTACTAAAAAATTTCTTGTGTTAATATCGTTCAGTAATGAACTGAACGAAAAGCATTTAAACTTTTTGGACAAAATAATTACAGCATGGTAGAGAAAATAATCATTGCAGACAGGGGATTTGAACAACAGTTTCATCTACTCTCTCCTCTCAACATTAATATAAATGATGGGAAAATTTCAAACATGGATTTTTACAATCTTTCTCACATTTTCGAAAGAGAAAAAGAGCAACTTAAAGAGCTTGTTGATGAAGAAACTTTTGCAAAAATTGAGGAATTTTTGAAATGGAGCGAACTAAATTCAATTGGTCTGGTGCAGAGGATAAAGTATTTACAAAGCTTAAAATCTTTCTTTAAGCATGTGAATAAAAAACTTAACGAGATAACAAAAGATGATGTAATAAAATGGCTTGAGAGCATTAATGTTAGTGCGAAAACGAGAAAAATAAGGTATTATTGCGTTAAGAAGTTTTTTGAGTTTTTAGGAAGCGAGATTTTCAAGGATTTAAAAATAAAGTTTATCTGCAGGCAAAAATTGCCAAACATTTTGAGTGAGGAAGAAGTTCAAAGAATTGTTGAATTGCTTCCTTACTTTCTTGAAAAAGTTTTCTTTGCTGTTTTGTATGAATCTGGGGCAAGAATTTCTGAGTTTGTAAAGGTAAAGAAAGAAGATGTAAGCTTTGACGATCATGGAGCAACAATTTTGCTTAGAGGAAAGACTGGAGAGAGAAGAGTGCGAATAAGAAAGTATGCAAGCTATTTGAGACAATACATGGATTTTGTTCAAGGAGAATATTTGTTTAACTGGAGCTATGGAAAAGTAAGAAAGCTTTTTGAAAAAGCAAGCGATATTTTGGGAAGAAGAGTTTATCCTCACTTATTAAGGCATTCCAGGGCCACACACTTAGCCAAATATCTTACAGAGAGTCAATTAAAAGCTTACTTCGGATGGACTCAAGATAGCAAAATGACAAGGATTTACATTCATTTAAGCGGAAAAGATGTTGATGAGGCTATTTTGAAGATCCCGATATAAGTTTAAGATATTTTGAAACCGCCGCCTCGCTTATTCCAAGCTGCTTTGCTATTTCTTTGTTTGTAATGCCTAGATTTTTCATCTCATTAATCTTAATTATCAGTGGTATTTTGCTAGCCTCAATCTTCAAAACTTCTCCTTGCTCACTACTTTTTTCGATTGCAGCCTCTCTCATAGCTTTATATTTATTATAAATACGTTCATCAACTTCCCTAAATTCGCCAAAAGTAGCGTCTATCCCTAACTGCTTTAATGATTGGTTTAAAACGATTTTGTTTATAGTGCCTGTTGCTAGAGTGAAATAGTCTAACTTTCCAAACACCTTTTTCAATTTTTCTTCTTCCCAAGGATCGTCTGAAAAAGGTTTAGGAGTAAGAAATATAAATGTCCCTCTTGTTGGAACTAAAAACAATGCATTAACCATCCCTTCTCTATATTTTTTGTCCAGCCACTCAAATTTTGGAATGCAAAGAAAGACAATTAAATGCCTTACTCTTAGCTTGGCGAAAACTTTTTTCAAATACTTGCTCTCAATTTTGTTCCAATCCTCACCCATCATCACATTAACTGCCTCATCTATGATAAGAGGCTCATGTTCATCCAGTTCATTAATCTTGTTAATAACATCCTCATAAAGATATGCAACATGCCTCTCTGGTTCGAATTCTTTTTCTTGTAATTTGAGAATTTGTCTTGAAAGTTGAATTGCTAGACTACTTTTTCCCATTCCTTTTGGCCCTGTAACCGCAGCGATAACGTCAAAATCTTTAAGTGTCAAACCATAAAATAGCTTTGCTATTTTTGTTAAAACTTCGTCATTCTCACTTGGTTTTATTTTTTCTACTTGCAAAATTGTTTGGCTTGCTTTCATAGGGTTTATTTACCATCTTTGTTAAAAGCTTGACGCCTATTTTAACATAAAAAGGTTGGAAACCTCGCGTCTTTCTGTGGAATGTTAAGTAAATGTCCCTTTACTTACAAACTTTGCTTAGAGATCAAGAAAATGAAAAAAGTTTTATAGATTGTGTCCCACTACACTAATACACGAAAATCGTTTTGTGTCCTAGTCGAGTAATACACAAGTGTCATTCTGGGTTAGTTTCATCATCAAATCAGGTTGGTCATTTCCATACATCCTTAATCAAATTAAATATAGAAACCATTATCAGAACAAGAACAACATGTCCAATAGCTCTAGATATATCCCATCCATATACAATAATGCTAATTGTAAATGGGAGTATCACATAGAAGAAGAGTAAGAATAGAATATCTTTTATGTCTTGACCTTTATCTACTTTCATTTTTCTTCACCTTCAAACAAAACAAAAGAAGAAACAATAAAGATACTAATTGTGGTTAGTGACCAGATTTCTGGATTTTCAAATACAAAAGGTAATGTTAAAAAGCTCCAGAATAGAAGAATAATAGCAATTTTTACCATTTTATCTTCAGCAGTATCAAGGCTTCCTCTTCTTTTCGAGTAGTAGAAAGATAGATACATCATTAAGATAGCAATTGGTATAACAAATACAATTGGGTTTTTGTAGGTTATATGGTAATTTTCGTTAAAGTATGCTCCAATTGACATTACTAATGATAGAGCAAAGATAAAAATATAAATCTTTTCAAACATTTCATTCTCCCCCCTCCAGCAAAAGCTTTTTAATTTCGTCTTCACTAACCTTAACATCCAAATACCTCAAGCTAGTTTCTAATTTAGCATGCCCAACAACTTTAGCAACTAGTCTTATGTCTTTTGTTTTTTCGTAAAGCCTGTTGATGAAATTTCTTCTGAAATCATGAGTTCCAAAATTCTTCAGCCCCAAGACTCTAGCTGCGTTTTTCACCTGCCTGTAATAGCTTATGTAATTGTTGTAAATCAATCTGTCAAGATCCTCGCTTTTTCCAAGCAAGAAAGGATAAATTCTGTTGCTAGAGTGAATGAACTCGTAAACAAGCGGAGCAAAAGGCTGCGGAATGTAGATGTATCTTTCTTTCTCTCCTTTTGTTATCAGCTTTATTTTTAAATAATCTTTCTCAACAAAAACATTGTCTTTTCTTATTGTCAAAACTTCAATAGCTCTAGCTCCAGTTAATGCCTGAATTAAAGCGACAATTCTGTAAGCTTTCCTCCTTATGTAATTCGGAATTTGCAGGAGCTTTTGCTCGTCAGCATACTCTCCTTCTCTTCTTCTCGCTTTCTTAACTCTAATTAATTGACTCGCCTCATTGCCCCTTCCCAAAAATTCTAAGTATTTTTTGAAAACGAACCTAGCTAAAGGATAATTTCTTATGTATTTGTTCATGCTCTCAATGCTTTCATCTCCATTCGAAAAAATTAAGAATGCTTTAATTGTCCTCAAATATGTGCCGATGCTTCTGTTGGATAAAGAGGTCTTAGATTTCAGCCATTCCTCAAACTTTTCAACTTTCTCAATTATATTCTCGCTCATACTCGTTTCATTCCTTCAACACCACCGCATTTTTTATCAATTCTCCGTTCTCATCTTTCAATCTATTGCCGCAAACTGGACAATAATTCCATTCTAGGTTCACTTCGCTGTCGCATTGTTTGCAGTAATACTTTGAAAGCAATCTTTCGAGAATTTCGTCCAAGCCAGCTTTCTTTGCTCCTTTCTTAAAGAAATACTCGTGCATCTGCATGCTTATTCTTATTGCCTCGTTAATCTTGTCAAGCTTGTTCAAAAATAAAATCAAAACGGATGGAGAAATTGTTTTCGCAGTTATTATTTCTTTGTAGATATTCCAAGCATCTTTCATCTTTGCTTTTATTCTCTCAATTTCATCTCTATCTAACAAAGGCTCAACTTCCAAAAAAAGAATTCTTAAAGCATTATAGTATGCTTCTATATCCTTAATAGTTTTTGAGTCCCAAGCACTAAACTGCCTTCTGTTTAGTTCGTTAAGCAAAACGTGTATTCTTTTGTTCGTCAAATCCATTGGAGTGAAAGCTAAAATTTCTGGTTCTTCCCTACCCTTTGGCATTGAGCATCACCTTTATTTAACGATAACACCAGTTACGTTAGTAGGAATAGTAGTTGGAGCTGTAGGTTGACCAGTTATTCCGCTTGTAGCGCTTTTTATTCCTTCAACTATACTTCCTGCAGTCCCTTGATGAATCATAACATAAGCTATTGCTGCTCCAATCATTATTATTACCAAGATTATTGCCCACTTGAACCAATTTTCTGGAGTTCTCAATTTTTGAATTACTTGAGCGGCAGTTCTTCTCTGTATTTCAGCTTCGATAAAATCGCTTCTTTCGGTGCTAGCAAAGTAGTTTTCTATTTCTTCCAAGCCGATAGTCTCTCCCCAAATTGTTACTGCGGTTGGTTTATTCTCATTTTTGTGTCTTTCAATCAATTCTTTCAACGCCTCGTAATTTGATATTCCAAAAGAGTTCATCACATCTACAGCCTCTGCAACCTTGGGGTCTATTGTAATTCCGATGTTTCCATAAACAACAGCAATTGGTAATTTAGATTTTGGCTCGATATAGACATGCTTTGGATCTAGCAAATAGTAGCCATGATTTTTTACGTAAGCTAGATTTCCGTATCTCTCTGCAGCAATTATTTCTGCGTATCTGTTTTGCCTTGGATGGATTAAAATGATTTTCTTCCTCATTCTAGCAACAAAAAATGACCAAGCTGGAGTTGTTAATACGAAAATAATTAGAAGGATTGAAGGTGTTAAAACAGCTGTGAGCCAACCAGTTAATTCAACTATGTTCATCATTCTTTCTACCTCCTTTCATGTAAAGATAAATTATGATTAAACCAAGTGCTACAAGAATAATTCCGATAACTATTCCTTTCAACGTGGCTGGAATGTATGCGACGATATCGCTCATTCACCACCACCTCTCAGTCTTTCCAGAAATCCAGGTTTCTTTTGCTTCATTTCCCCAACCATTACAAACTTCATTAAACTTGCTATTGCTGTCCTTTCGTTAATATCTCCCTTCCCTAAGCTTCTCCTCAAATTCATGTAAAAAGTCATTCTGGCTTGACCAATTTTTTTGTAAACTTCAGGCTTTTGCTGAGTTGGAGGTAAGCTTCTTAAATATCTGCAAACTTCAGCTTCAAACAAATTTTCTAAAACGGCAACATCTCTTTCATCCAAAAAAGTAAGCTTTGTTGTTTTTGCGTAAGCGACCCAAAGAGGAAAATCTTTCAAATTTTCTTCAGCTATTTCATCTTTGAGAATCTTGTCAATGCTTCTTAAAAGCTCTCCTCTATACCAAATTTCTTCGGCGCTTACTTCTTCACTAGGGACAAAGCCTTCTTCCTCATTCTCAGAAGCAACTGCTTCTTCGCTTTCAATATCTTCTTCAGCCATGTTTGTAATGTAAACACCATTGTTAAAAGCTTATCGGTTTACTTACATTCTAGTGCCTTTGAGAAAAGAAACCAGCCCCATTACCATGTTCATAAGTAATAATCCGAGAAAAAGGTATGAGAGCGCGGGATATTGCTCTTTAAATTGAGTGCATTTTAATTCATTTGTTGAAACACTAAAAATACAAACCCTTTTTCCAACATCCCAGCTTGTCGGTATTAATATAGCGCAGAAAAGCATAGCAAAAAAGAAAAATATTGGGGAGTTTTTGTAAATAGCAAAAAAAGTAGCAAAAAAGGCAAGGACTGTGTAAAGTATGTAAATTTCTAGCATCATGTAAATCGCTTTGCTGCTATTGTTAAAAACTTATTTCTTCTTTTTCTTCCTTGCCATTCCCATCACCTAGAGAATTTGAGATAAGTCGAATTTCTTTCTCTTTTTAGCTGAGGGGGCGGGGCCAAATATCCTTTCTAAATCAGGTTGCGCTATCGTAAACCCCCCAGATTTCTTTGTTGTCCCTGTCCCGAATGCCTCTCCAAGCGCCGATTCTAAAGCACTAACATATTTTGCCGCAGTCTTTGCCCCTTTTACGAGTTTTCTAATTTTCATCTTTGTTTCTTTCGATTTTAGTTTTTTTATGAGTCCACTAACACTTATTTTCAATTTTTTCTTCTTCATTATCTCACCCAAATTTCAATTTATCTCTTCTTTTTTCTCTTAAAGATCCCATAAGTTGTTACTACCAGTCTGCCTGCGGGCGTATAGAATACGTGAATGTAATGGTGTCCGGGTCTGCCGACATCAATTGTTCGTACTCTTATTCTTCCTGCTTCCAGAGCTTTTTTCAATCTACTTAAACTCCATCCTTTTCTTAAGTAGCTAACTTTCAATCTCTGCCATGCCACATCTTTCACCTTTTTGTTTCAAAAAAAGAAAGAGATGGGGAAAGGAATTTACTTTACAGCTAACATTCCTAGTATTATCCCGACAATTGTCACTGCTATGAATATGAAAGGCAACATAGATCCTAAGTTAAATCCTGTATATGCTGAAGATGTTATTTTTTGGAATGTTTGGTTAGCCTGTGTAGACCATCCTGTAGTATCAACGTTTGCTGTGAATTGATTGAAGATTGCTACTGCTAAAATCAAAACTAGCGGAACAGTTAACAAAGCGTATACCAGATTTGAAACTCCTTTCATTCGTTTTCACCTTTTTCTATTTCACCTTTTTTGTTATTTGCCCCACAGCTCATTTGTCTATGCATCGCTATGGTCGGCTTACTGATTAGTGGTTAAAGAAAATTGTTAAAAAGATGGAGATTGCGAAATTTACTTACAATTCGATTTTTCTCAAGGCCTCTTCAATAATTCTGCTGATTGGTTTGTTGTATTTTTTCTTCTTTAGCTCAAGCTCTTCCATAATGTCTTTTGGTAACCTTATAGTTATAGTTCTTCTTGCCATAGCTATCTCCTCCACAATAAAGCGTAAAGGGCGTATGCAATGCCAGCTGCAATTCCAACAAAGAAGTAAACTCTAACATCAGGTCTAACCAAAGGAATTAAAACAACTCCCCCAAGAATTAAAGCTGCAGAAACCATTTCCAAGCTTCTTGTTTTTATATAAATAACTCCCAAAATAGCTGCTAGCAAAATTGTGTAGAAAATTTCAGAGCCAAGAATGCTTGTGTATGGATAAAGTGCTGCGTCAAACCATTTTCCTTGAACCAACAAATCCCACCCACTCATTTCAATAACCTCCTTTTCCACTTAACCATAGCAACAGCATTAACACTAGCAAAAAGTTGTAAATTATGTAAAATCCCCAGGCAACAGTTGGAGGTAATCCTAAAGCAATTAAAAGCATAGGCAATGCACTAACAAATTGTCTTAAAACTGGAACGAAATTAATAACTACTCCAGCCGCAGCCAAAAGCAAGCTTAAGTAATATTGCCCAAATACTGCACTCAAAAATGCTGCAGCAACTATTCCCATCAAAATTGCCGCACTAGCAATAGTTTGTACTTGCTGCCACTGAGCTTGTGTTTCTTGCTCAATATCAACCCCAGGATTTGCAACAATAACTTCGTTTCTGTTAAATCCTAAGTCGCTGGCAAAATTACTGGCTAGTAAATTCAGGACAAATTCAAATATGAATAGGAAGACAGCAATATCAATTAGTCTCATTCCACATACCTCCTTTTTATTCTTATTTCAGCGAGGATTGCTAAAAATATGACCAAAGCTATCACTGTAACCTTCACTTGAATGTTCCCAGTTACTACAAAGAAGATTGTTAGCAATGCCATTAAAAATATTCCAATCGGTGCTGTCCTTTCTGTGAATATCAATCCTGCTGGCAAAATGAACAATAAGAATAGCCACTGAGGCCCTAAATCAATCAATGGAAACCAAATTATTGGATTAACAATTCCGAAAAACTGCAGCACTTCATAAGTATCTGGGCCTAGAGCTGCGTGATGTATTTTTACTTTTGCAAGGTATCTCGAAGAATTATCTGGCAAGATGTAATTAATGTTAACTACACTTCTTCCATCAATTTTTGTGTAATAGATTTGAGGATAATTAGCATCGCTTGCGTTCAAAACAAAAAATTCTATGCTTATCGTTTGGTTAGTTGGATCATTGTAGTTGAAAACTATTGTGTTTCCTTGCTGAGTTAATGAAAAGCTTACATTGAAGTTCGTGTAGTTTGTGAATGTCAATTCTGCTACTACAAAAGTTTTTTCTAAGCTGCTCGGGTCTGGGTAAATTTCCCCAACGCTTCTCTCCTCCTTACCATTATCCAAGAAAATTTGATACTTTTGCCCGTTAATCAAATATGTTATTGCTTTTGACTCTATATCAAGCCTTTCTTCTGTAAAAGTTCTTAAAGAGCCACCAAGATATCCTTTCACTTTCAAAACAGCATTTCCAAACCTTCCAGTCAAATCCTGAACTTTAAATATCATTTGTAAAAGCTGGTCTTTGTTTGCATCTACTAAGTAAAGATTAACATATTCTATTGGATTGTGAACAAACAAGCTTCTGTAATAAACTTCTGTCGCTGAATAAGTAACTACAGCTCTAATCATATCAGCCTGGTCTTTTGTCGGAACGATTAATTTCGTAGCGTTGACAGGAAATCTCGTTGAACCCAAGCTGCAGTAAACAATTAATTCATTAGTTGCTCCTGGCGGCAACAATTGGCTTCCATCTTTTTCGTTGAGTAAATTAACAACATAATAATAGCTTGCTTCATAAACTTGCGGAGTAATTACATTTGATGGCAATGTTTGAGTTGGATAAGAATTGTTTGCTATGTAATTCCCAAAATTGATTGTAAATTGAGTTATTGGTGTTGTATTGCTAACAATTACATAATAGCCTTTTGTCGTGTTTATTCTCAGGCTAACATTATCAAAACTGAAAACATCGCTCAAATCTTTCTTAACTTTTCCTTGGTTTACCAAATCTGTAAAGTTTAAAGCTATTGGGAAGTTTGTTGTTTGAACAGTTGTGTAGAAGGCATATGTTGTATTATCCAAGCAACCAACTCCTCTTGTGTTAACTTGTAAATATTGAGTAATAACGCTTGGGGTGTAGTTTTGCGAATCGCTTATTCTACATTCTATTTTGTAAATTCCAAATGGAAGTTTTGCTGTGTAAGGATTTGAAATGATTGTCCCATCTCTATACAAAGTTACATTTAACTCGCTTCTTACACTACAGCTAATTGTTACGCTTTGGTCATCGTAAACTGTCCAATCTGGAGACGCCGTCAAATTTAGATAAGAGTTTGCCTTGCTAACATTAATTGTTGAATAATCCGTTGAGTTCCAATTTCCTGCAGTATCGTTTGCGTAAAACTTGTAAACATAAGTTCCGGCTGCAGGTTTGATATTCCAGAAGTAGTAATAGTGAGTTGATGTATCATTGCTCAAAGTGTAGTTTTTCAAAACTCCAGTTAAGTTTGTTTCCAAAATAACGCTTTGCTGGTTGTTGTTTTCATCGTAAATAGTTGTGTTAAACCATATGCCGTTAAAAGCATCGTAAACAAAACTTGTTGGAGTTACATTAATTTGTTGGAATTGTGGAATTGTTCTTATTGTAAAAGTAACGCTTTGCTGAGTTGTTTGCGGCGAATTTGCATCTGTATCGTTTGCAAAAACTATAAAATTATGACTTCCATCGCTTAAGTTTTGAGTTAAAACTACTAAAGTGTTGTTTTGATAGCTTGCGTTTTCATAAATTGGCACTCCATCAAGAAATGCCTTTACCCAAAATGTCGAGCTTCTGTCATCTGAAACGCTAAAGTTGAAAACAAAATTATTGCTATAGAAGTAAGTTGTGTTTGTTGGTAAGTAAATTGTAATTGCTGGCGGTTGATTTGGCAATTCTTCTGTTGAGCTAACGCTTGCTGTTGGTTCTGGAGAAGCAAGTTGTGCTATTCTCAAATCGTCTATACCAACATAACCACGACTATTCCATCCACCATCTCCTATATACCAACCAACTCCAAAATTTGATACAGTTGAAAATGGCTGAGTATAAGTTACACTACAAGTAGTTGCATCTGGTTGAATTGCTGAAAATATTGCTGTTCCATTCTTATACCATTTCACAGTAACTTGATATTTTCCTAAAATATCCTTACAAGGAAACCCAGAATTTGAGTTACTCCATCTTCCTATTTGCTGATTTTGGTAAGAGGTTGTTGTTTCGTTTATAAACGCGATTGAGCTTGCAAATGTTCCGTAAATACTCTCTAGGTAGTAATTCCACATTATAATTAAGCCTGTGTTTGTGTTTGAACTCATTTTAATGTAAGCCGATTGGTCTGTCGTTCCGCTATCTCTTCCAATTCTATATAGTGTTCCGTTAACTGTATGAACTGTTGGATATGCGTTTTGAGTAAATTCTCTCCATTTTGTTGTATCTGGAGAACCAGAATAAGAAAAATCATCAAAGCGAATAAAAACCGCTGTTCCGTTGCTCAAGCTAGTTGCACTTGGATTTCCATAGTAAACATAAATTGTCGTGCTTGAACTTGCTGGAATTGAAGGAACTTTGACCCATACTCTGGTATTATTAGTATTGCATCCGCTTTCAATCCAATAGCTTAGTAAGTAATCTGTTGAATTAGCAAATCTTATATCTCCGCAATCGCTTCTCATTTTGCCTTGAGAAATTAAAGTTCGAGTATCTAAGGTAACCAAAACTTGATAATCTGTTAATGTTGTTGAATCAGAGTTTGTTATATTAATTGCTTTTCTATATTGCCATCCCGAAAGCCAAGCGTAAGAAGGATTAAAGTTAAGTAGAAAGATAAAGCTAAAGAAAAATATGCCTAGGAGTAGCCTTTTATTCATTGATTTCAACTACCCCACCTCCTTTGTTTTTTGCTTTTCTTTGAAAAAAGATTGAGGCAAACAAAATAAATGCTACCAAACCGACCGCATAGCCGGACTCTGTTATCCATATATATTCTCCTCCACCACTAGTGGTATTTAAACTTCTCAAAGTTTCGTTCAAAGATAACAAGTAATCTTGCCAGCTTCTTCCTTCTTGCGTTGCCGAAGCTACTGCTATGCTTGTTGTTGATGTATCTGTTGAGCTTCCGTCATTCGCTTGACAAATCAAGCTCCAAACTCCTACCGATGCGCTAGAAGATAATACTAGAGAGGTAGTATAATAATTTCCAACTCTTGTTAAACTACCGCTCCAAACAGGTTCATTAAACGGAGTGTAAAGGTAACAAATCACATTAGCTTGAATTGGAGAGTTGGATGCAGAATCGTAAACAAAATCTTTTATATTAACAATATCCCCTGGCTGGTAAACTGCCTTATCCAAACTTATTGCTTGCTGAACTTTTCTTACCCAGAAGAAACCAACTCCAAATAAACCATTCCCAACAACCCTAACCCTGTAAACTCCTGTTTTTTGAGGAGTGAAGGAAATATTTGTCATTCCGTTATTATCTGTAACCTTTTGACCCTGATAAACTAAATTGTTGTTTTCATCCAAAATGTAAATGTTTAGAAGTTGGTAAGGGAGTATTGTTGTGTAGTTTCTTGTCTTCAAAAATATTAAAACATTTTCACCAACACTATAGCTTCTTGAAATTCTGTCAAAATTAATGTCAATTGAACTACTAGTGTATGAGGTTGGATAGCCATACCTCCATGTTCTGTTCTCTGTTAGCAACATATCACCATTATCTGGAGAATTAAACACATTGCCCAAAATAAACCTCGCTCTTACTTTTCTCATGTTGAAGTTTAGCAACAGCCCATTGTAAAAATTAAAAGTGCTCCAAGTTTGTGTTTCGCTCCTATACTCGTCTAAACCATCAGTAACCAATATACCAAAGACAAACTTCCATTTGTCGTAAAAGTCTCTGAAATTGTTTCTGCTTATGTTAAAGCCATACATAAACTCAGTGTAAAGGTAGTTGAAGCAGTAAGGATAGCAAGGAGTTAATCCATCGTTTGTAGGCATTGGTAAATATGTGGTGAAGCCCAAAAAGTAAGATGGTGCTTTTGCTGTTGTGTTGCTGAAAGCCCAACCACCAATATTTGTTACTCCAGGAGAAGTGAAAGGTCTGAAGAAATGAAGCACCTCTTCTTTTCCGAATAAAGTTTCCAAGTAATTTCTCGTTACATTGAAATACCTCATATTTCCCCATACTCTCAGGTTAAATGTTTGCCAAATGAAATCAAGTGTGTAAATGTCAGGTAAATCGTAAAACACTTCAATGTAGTCAGAATTTGCTGGAATGTAAAGAGCTACCTTGTAATTGTAGCCCAAACTGTTGCTCTCTTCAAGCAAAACGGCAGAATAATCTCTACCTAATCCCAAATCTGCCTTAACATTTCTCACTTGTTTGTAAGTTCCTAAGTATGAATAGCCAGGGGGCCAAACACTTCCTGAAGTGTAGTGAACTAAACCAGTTAGCTTATCATACCAGATTATTGGAGTTTGTGCTACTGTTCCAGGAGTTGAGTTGTAAATTAAAATTATCTTCCTGCTGTCTTCAATCCACAAATCATTATTATTATCATTAAATGTTGGTGGGGCACCTCCTGAAGTAGTATAGAAAGGATGACCCCATGATGTTCCAAAATCTATGTCTTTTGCTACAACATCTATTCCATTTCCGCTATAGAAGTGGTTTGAAAATATTACCATATAAACTGGGAGTTGAAGCTCATAAGTTGCATACCTTATTCTAAATGTTGAGTTTGTGTTGTTTGTTATTCTCAACCTCAAACCACTAAAATGCCCATCATACTTCCACTCACTTGGAGTTCTGAAATTCCTATACCAATATCCTCCAGTTGAATTGTAGTAAAGGGTGAAAGTTCTATCAGACCAAAGCAAGAAAGGTATACTACCATCCAATAAGATTGGGTTTTCATAACCACCTTTCAATCCTTCTGTACCATACATGTGAGTGAATGAGAAGAAAACTGATATTCCAGAGGAAATTGGATTGCCAAAGGAGTTTGTTATGTTTACTCTAACTTCATATTTTTGATTCGGCCTTAAAATATACTCCTCTTTTCCCGTATCCAAATTCACAATTTTCAGCTCTGGAAAGTTCCAATTCCATGGGGTTGTTAGAATTGGGGGAGACTGGAATACAAAATATGAACCTGTACTTCCTCCTATGTTTGTGTTATCCACATATACAACAAACCAATTTGCGTAATCGTTATCTTTACACAACCTTGCACTACTATCAATAACATTATTCCAAACTATTGCCCCGCTATTGTTTGCCGTTAAACCTGGCGATGTAACAAAAGTGTAAGAGTAGGTGTTTGAGGAAAGCAACCTTATTCTCCATCCTGTGGATGCTGGTGGTAAACCCAAAACTGTAATATTTATTCCTTTCCCATACATATCATCACAACTTATCCAACCACCATTACTCAAATCCTCTCCAGTTCTTGCATTTTTAATTATTATTTGCGGTTGCTCCCTATCATAAGCTACCCAAAAACTGTCAATCCACAAATTAGATGCGTTTGTTGAAATTCTGTAGGATTGTGCTATCCAACTTGTGTATGAAACTGCACCAGAATAGAAAATAGTCCTCCTTGTTCCAGCCCAAGTATCATTTGTTTGAGGAGCACAGTATGGGCTACCATACCCCAATTTGAGCAAAGTCCAATCGGTGTTTGGCGGTATTGTTATAGAGCAGTAAGGTTTGCCCGCTGTGGTTTGCTGACTACCGTTAATAAAATCATAGGTACCACTGTGGTCGCTGATGTTTAGCTGAACTGGGTAAGAATTTGGATTTTTCACCAAAACATAAAATGTTAACCTGTAAATCACAGCCCAACCAGAAGCACCTAAATAGTGGTATGAAACTAAATAATTTGCTGTATTGCTTCCAGGTGCCGTTTTGTAATACTTACCATCTGGAAAAGCTAACTTATCGTGTAAATAAACTCTATAACGAGAAGAGCCAAATTTCACTGCATCAATAATAATGAAGTAATTTGATGAGGAAGGATTCTTTACATCGCTAACTTTTAGTTTAACATTTACTGGCACATCGTTTTGAGAAAAGTAAATTCCGCTATACTGCTTATGGCTAACACTACTTGAATAGGTGTCAATTTGAGTGAAGAGAGAATCGTTTATGTAAACATCAATATAACCGCAGGCAGGGCACTTATCATAAATTATTGAAAGGCCACTACCAACAAAATTAAACTCCAAATAATCGCCAATTGAAGAAGAGTTGACATTTGTTGAATTGAAGTCGTTTGTGTCCCTTGTAATATTCCAATTTCCAACTTTATTTATGTTTGAGCTTTCTGCCTCAACCCAATACCACTTAACAGGATAGTCACTTGCGTTTATTAAAACTGTTCCCCAATTATTCTCTACACCATCGCTCTGCAAAACTGGATTACCGACTATATCAACTGAGTAAAGGTTTGCTATTCTTTCATGCCTTATATCAATTCCAAATTGCTTGTAGTAATACCAGCTTTCGTTTTCCAAAGTCCACAAATTGTCGTCTGGGTAGTAAGGGTATGGGTAGATTTGAGCTAATGAGATCGGAAAAGATAAAAGAAAAACTAACAATAATGCTATCATGCTTCCCACTCCTTTTTCCTCACGCTTATTGCTATAACCCCTATAACTAAAATGAGCAAGACAAAAAATGGTAAATACATCCAAAAGCTGTTGAGCTTGTCTTTTGACGAAAGATATGCTTCATAAAAAATGCCCCCGCTTGATGGTTCTGAGACATTACCTATTATTTTGTCGAAGAAAACATAGATTAAACCAACTGTTATCAAAGTCGCAATAAATGCTCCCCATGCCCACATTGAACCTTTAAACACCATATTCATACTGCTCCCTTTTCGAAGCTAAGTAAATCACGTAAATCAAAAACAATATCAAAATAGCAAAGGGGGCATACTGCCAAACATTCCTTGTGTTCGCTACTACTTGGTTTGTTTCTTGAGAGTTGTTGAAAAATCCGCCTTCATTAAGCGTTGAGTAAGTTGTATCGATGACTGGAGTGAAAATTCTATACAAAACTATTAATACAAATACTAAAACAACAAAAATCAAAGAGCCAACGAAAACTTCATTCATAATAACTTCACCTTTTTCAACGCTTTGAAAACATCTTTTGGCTCAATTATTGGCCTATTCTTTAACCAAGCTTGAATTGCCAGCCTTGTTCCTTGTTTTCTTCCTCCACCACCGCCAAACAACGGTTTTAATTTCGGAATGTATGGAACTATTGGAACTATTTTTGTAGGAATTGCTGTCGGGAAAACTTTTACCGGAACTGTCGGCTGAATAACTTTTTGCTTCATCATTTGTCTTTGTATTTGCTTTTCAGTAAGCTTTTGAACCATTTTCTCCTCAAGATTAATTGATTGTTCGGCTTTCATTCCTAGAGCTTTTTTAGTTTTCTCTTCTATCCCTTCTTTAATTTTTATCGCTAAAACATCTTGACTAGATTCAGCAGTTGTTTCCTTAACAGTTTTTTCGGCTTCAATTTGTTTTGTCAAATATGTTTGAACTTGCTCTTCAGTTACTTTAGGCCCAACAGTTACAACTCTAGCTTTCTCCTCTTCTTCATTAAGCAAGGTTTCTTTGACATAAGAAGTTCCAATTCTAGAGAAATATGCTTGGCTTGCAGATTCAATATTCACTCCAACTTTTTCTTTCTCAAGAGGAGAAACTCCAGTTACCGTAATTGTTTTTGTTTCAATTTTCGGCTCTTCAGGCTTTTCAATCGGAACAGATTTCGTTGTAACTTGAGGAATAAAAGTTGATGGCTGAGTTACTGAAGGTTGAGTTGTTTGAGTTGTTATTGGAACGATTGGAATGTTTGCTTTAGTTGTTGGAGCTGGAGCTTTCATAGCTGCTATGTCTTTAATTAAAGATTGCTGCATAACTGATAATTCAGCAGTCGGAACAGGTTTTGTTTGAGGTTTCGTCGATATATCTTCCAAAACTGTCTTGCCCCAATAAGCTGGCTGTGTTTTTATTGGTTCTGGAGTTGGAGGTTTAATAGCAACAATTTTTAATTCGGGGGTTGCTGTTTTTTCAACATAGCTAAATGGTTCATAATTATAACCAACTCTGGCTTCTCCAAAAATATACTTTATTCCAGCAGCAACATCCGGATTAACAATCGGTTCTTCTTTTGGAGGAGGATAGAATCCTCTAGGTTCTTCAATTGGCTTTCCTCTTATCAAAGCTGCTTCAACACTTCCTTTTTGTGCAAACTCAACAGTAGTTCCGCTAACTTTTTGCTTTGAAATTACTCCCACTCTTCCAACTTCGGTTCCAACAACTTCATATGGTTTGTAAGGATGTTCAACTCCAGGCTGCTCTAAGCTACGCAAAAATTCGTAGCTTCCTAGAGCTTTTGATTGAGTTTTCTCAACAGTATATTCAAATCCAAACTGGGGATACGGTCTTTCCAAACTCGCTGGCTGCACAACTAATCTAGTTTCTGGTTTATAGAGGCTTTGCTTAGTAACAAATAGTTGCTTCCCTTGATAAACAGTTACTTCCTTTCCTTCAGCTTGCTGTTGCATTATTGTTTTAATTGCACTCGAGATCTCGCTAGCTTTCCCAGTAGCATGATAATGTTCAACAGCTCCAGTTTTTTTATCAACTAGCTCAATAACATGAGTTCCAATAACATCTTTTCCTTGTTTCACTCCTTGAGAAACAACTTTTAAATCATATTCTCCAATAGTTTTAACAACTTCCTTTCCTTCTCCATAAGTTGTTACTTTTTCTACTACAATTTTTCCTTTGGTTGTTGCCATGCTTCCTCCTTTTGTTGTTTCAGCAATAACTTTTGTCTCGCTCGGCTCAACTTTAACTCTATAAGTTTCTTTAACTCCAGGAGCGGGACCTTTCGCAAGAGAATAAGCAGAAAAGGCAATTTGGCCAAGTTTTAACGCAGTTTCAATTTTTTCTTCAAGTGGCATTTTCGCTATATCTTCCCAAGCTTTCTTCGGATTAGCTTGATAGTATGCATACTCAGCTTGAAATTGCTCTTTTTGTTGTTCAATTGCTTCTTTTTCTTTAGCTTGAACTTCTCTAATAGCAGCTTCTCCAGCCTCTCCATATTTTAATCTAATTTGAGCCTGTCTAATGGGTTCAGTAATACCATGCATCAGTTGATGAAATTGAAAAACAGGAGAAGCAGCTTGCATTTTTAGAAATCTCGTTACTCCAGGTTGCATTTGCCCAATTTCTTTTGAAACCCCTTCTTGTAATTTTGAATAAGGAGTTTGTTGTTCCATTTGCAAATATTCTTGTTTTGCTTGCTCGACTTTCTGTCTAAATTGCTGTTCTTTTGTTAAACCTTTCTCCGAAGCAACCTTTATATACGGGTTTTCTAAATTAGAATATGGATGTTGCGACTGAGATGAATATAATATTTGCGATTCAGGTTGGGTTGATACTTTTTGTATATTGGTTGTGGAAACATTGGAAGAAGTCTCAGAAGAAGCAGGAGTAACAGTTTTATAAACAACAGAACCAGTTTGTGATGGAGAAACAGGTTTCTCAACAGGAGCAGATTTAATTTCAACTTGAGGCTTGTAAGTTAAAGGTTCAACAACATTAGGAGTTTTTAATTGAGTTGGTTGAGTAACAGGCTGGCCAGTAGTTATAGAATAGCCTGGAGCTAACTGGCCTGGTTGAGTTTGGACTAAAGCTGTTGGAGAAGCAGGGCCAGATGATGCTTGTGCAGGTTTTTGTTGAGATTGTTGATTTAAAATTTGTTGAATTCTTTGCTGTTGCATTTCAGCGGCTTTTTGAGGATCAGAAGTGCCATAAATTCTTTGAAGCGCAGCTTTGGCTTTGTCTTCCCCAAATTTTTTAGCGAATTCAGAATAAGGCATTCCGACTATAGTTGGCTCTGCTGTTATAGGCATATGGTTGCTGATTTTTCTTTGTTAAAAATCTATCTATTAGAATTTACTTACAACTCAGCTTACTGTTACGTTCAAAATATAAACTCGCACTAAAACATCTACAGGATATGAATAATTTTCTTGCCCTTTTACAATTGGAGAAGGGCTTATTATGAAATAATAAGTATCAGTGTTGGGAATATCAATCGTTATATCTGCAGTTTTCGTGCCAGAGGTATAACTTTTAGTGTAATATGTAATAGTTGCTTTGGAGCCGCTTGAAAATTTTTCAAATTCTGAGGAATTAAGTAAGAGTGTGTTGAACCTTCCATCATTAAGAGACTTAACAAAAAACCATACCGTGTCTCCGCCCTTTAAATCTAAGGATAACGCATTGTATCTTTCTGGTTCGATTCTAACTGTCTCGTTATAAATTAAGATTAAGGCGGCCTCTCCACCCCATTCTGTTGTAACCATTTCTTTCTCTTTTGATGCTTGATAAAAACCGGCTATAAAACCAATTATTGTAAAAAAAGTAGCAAAGAAAATTGCCACAAACGCGATCCCCTTCTCGTTATCACTAAGAGATTCTTTTTTGAAAAAGATTTTGTGAATAATATAGATATTGAATCCTATGAAAAGAATGTCAAGCCATCCCATAAAACCTCCTTTTAAAATTGTTGTGTAAATTCCAAAAAACTCAAGAACTAAAAAAGCAGCAAGAATAATTCCGATTGTTTTGGAGAGAGCATCAATTTTTCCCATTCTATCACTTGGGGATAAAATATTTAAATTTACTTACATGTAGTCATCCTTCATGTTTTCTTTGATATTATGACCTTTCAGAAATTTTTATGACTCAAACTTCTCTTTCTCTAATTCTTTCATCGTTTCTTTTATTAGCTTGATGATTTCTTTCGGAGTTTTGTTGTATTTTAAACTCATTTCAGCTATTGCCATTACTAAGTTGAGTTTTTGAGTTGATGCCCCCAGCTTAACTGTTTTGTCCACCATTCTAAGCAAACTTTCAAATGGATTTGTTTCATCTGTCATTCTGTCACCTTTAGCGGATATTTTTTCAAGATTCCTTCAAATTTATCATAGTAGTATGTTGAGTTTTCTAGATCCTGACCGCTTATTCCCGCTCTACATTTTGGGCAAGTTATTCTTTTAAGTTTTTTCTTGTAAGTGTAAAACTTGCATCCGCAACGAGGGCAAATTATCCAGAGTTGCAGTTTTGGTTTTGGTAATAGAGTTATTGTTTCAGCCAACCAATCACCTCCTCTTTTATTTCAATTGTTCTCGGAGGAACAACATATCGACATCTTAAAATAAAAACTTCACGGTCATCAATTGTTTTCCTGTAAATAGTTCCGTCCAAAGCATTCATCCCGTTGCACATTGCGTTACCAATCAAGTTGTAAAGGTAAATTTGGTAAGCTTTTAAGAGAAGAATTGCTCCAACAATTAAACCAACAAATATCAATATCAGCTTTTCAACATTATCATTGTAAATTTCAATTTTGCTTTTCATTCAACTCACCTCCGCTTTTCGGTTTGTTATGTCGCTTTAATTCCGAGATAACCTCTTTCGCATGTTTTCTACAAAGCCGAACTAAATCAAAAAGATTTACTCTTGCTTTTCTATTGCAGTTGAAAAACTCGCATTTCATACTTAGCCACCTTGATTTACCTTTATCCACATTCCATTTTTATCTTCAGTCAGTTGCAAAAGATTTTTGTCTATGAGTTTACTTACACTTGAGAGAATCTTTTTGAAATCCTCATCGCTGTAATCCTTGAAATATTCTCTCAGTTTAAAGTAATCCAAACCGCCATTTTCTTTTGCCATTTGCAGTATTTTTATCTCTAGTAGTGTCAAATCTTTATCATTTATCTCTAGTATCCAGTTTGTAGACAGCGTGGACACCGTAGACACCCTTTTTTCCATATAGGAAGTATAACCCTCAAAAAAATCCCTTAAAAAATTTTCGATTTCTGGCCAAATCTTTAAATTTTTGCTTTTTCTTTTCTGGGGTATCTCTTCCTTATAGGAGAAAAGGGTGACTACGCTGTCTACGGTGTCTACAGTTATTTTATCTTCAAATCTTGATGCTGCCTGTAGGAACTTATTCGGAATTATTTTTATCTCTCGTGTCTTCACTACTTGATCGTTCTCCCTTTTGCTCCTTCTTACAGTTTCTAAGTGAAGATTGTTTTTCAACAACAATGCAAACCTAGTGGTGTATCTTATTTTATCTTTAGCCCACAATTTACTTTCAACATCCTCAATACTCATTCCAGACTCTTTTGCTAACCAAAGTTTAACAGCAGTCTCAAAATCCAAATACACCTCCTTATCTAATTTATCTAGAGTAATGCCCTGATTTGCAAGCATCTCCCTCAAAGTTTCGTAAACGCTTGCTGCCTCGCTGTTCAGCATCTCTTCATACTTTTTTTCCTGCTCCTCTTTTATTTCCTCACTAGTTAGTGAAGAGAAAGGCAAAACATTTGAGATTATCTCGATAAATCTACCGTCATACCTTTTCCTTTCAAGATTTTTCTTATTTAATTCGTAAACTTTTTTAACCTTTTCGAAATTTTTTACAAGCCAAAACCTTAGAAGAGTAAGCTCCCTATTTGCCATTTCCAAATCTTTTTTCTTTGGCTCTTTTGGAGTAAATCCGCTAACTCTAAACATCTCAATTCTAAGGCACCTATCCTCGATATCCTCTGGAATTCCATAGTTTGTTGCGAGAACTTTTGGCCCGAAAACATTAAAGTTAAGTATCTCCGTGCCACCCTCGCTTAGTCTAGAGTAAAACATTCCTCTTACACTTCCATTTCTCAGAATACTCCAAATATCTTGCTCTTCTTCCTTACTTGTTTCCTTTGCCTTAACTTTCATTTCGTCAAGAAAGAAAGTGCATCCGTGCTTATCGATAACTCTTGCAAACAAGGCAATGCTCGTGTTTCCAGTCAAATAGCTCCTTCTGCAAACAAAACTCAATGCCTCTAGCAATCTTGATTTTCCACTCCCTTTATCACCACTTACTAAAATATAAGTTGCATAACCAGAAATCTCTGGAATCCAAGTATAGACAACAAAAGCTTTCAAAATTTTCATGCTTGTTTTATCGTTAATGACTACTCTTTTTCTCAAAATCCTTTCAATTCTTCTCATCGTTTTAGTAAAAAAGAAATTAGGCTTACTGTTGAGCCTTTCTATTAATCCCTCTGGATCGTCTCTGTCAACAAACTCAAAGTTTGCAATTCCTTCCGCTCCTTTTATTTTCTCTAGAACTTTTTTCTCGTCTTCCTTGAATTGGTTTTCATCAATCAAATAAATTGTTGGATCTTCGTTGAATTTTTGAACAGCAATTGCGTATCTCTCATTTCCTTTTTCTCTAACTTTACAAACCTCGTAGACAATGCTGTTTTTCTCATCGTAATAATAAGTTCTTCCTTTCATTATCGAGAGCAATGTGAAAATTTCCTCTTTTGTTGCCTCTTTAAAGTTTAATACCAGCACGCCAACACGCCTCTTTGAAAGAAAGGTAATCTTCATAATCGAGTAAAAACTTTTTGCAAAGCGCCGCAAACCTTGCTATGTCTTTTGTTATTCTTATTTTTTCCATCGTGTTTTTCAAAATATCTTTTCTAAACTCGAGATTTTTCAGTAAAAGTTCTTTCTCTTCGTTGCTAACGTTTTCCTTCTTTGCAATCTCCTTAGCTTTTTCCAGCGTTATTACTTCCAGCATTTTGACCATCTTTCTTTAAGATTTTTTCTAAAAAGTCGTCGATGAAACTAAGAAGCAAATAATTTGGACAGACAACGCTTATGAAGAATAAAAACTGTGCAAGTGTTTCGTCAAATGGTGCTAGATAGAAACTCACATGCACTCCCGAAACAATGATAACTAATGTCGTTCCAACCGCTGAAAACAATCTCATTCCTTTATCAACTACGTCCAAAAACTTTTTCCAATCCATTTACTCACCTCCAAAATACCATTCTACCTTGCTTGGCAACTTTCTTTCTTGCCAAACTTTTATTGTTCTCTTTCCATCTTCGATAAACATTCTCAGAACTATGTCGATGTTTCTCAAAATAATTTTGTTAACTCTTGGAGCAACTTCTCCTGTTTCAAAGTCTTTGATTTTTTCGTGAGCTATGATTAAGTTTGTTGTGTGCGGAGTGAGAGAAGCTAATTGCCTAATGACTTTATCAGTGAAGTTGTTGAAAGCATTAATTGCTCGGGGAGAAAAGTAGGCTTCTTGTAGGAAGAATGTTGAAAGGCTTGTTATACTGTCAATGATAACTAATTGATTGTTCAATGCTGGAATTTTCTTAACTATGAAATCTAGTTGCTTTGGATTGTCGATTTGCTGTATTTCAAGCTTTGTGTTGATAGAGAAAAAGCTTTGTGGATAATTCCTGTCAATTAAAAGCAGAATTGATTTGTCAAAAAGTTTTGAGAGAGTTAGGGCAAACAGGCTTTTACCAATCATTGGCTCTCCAAAAAGCATTACCGTTTTTCCTTCGATTTTCTCTTTAATCTTTTTTAATTCTTCTTCCTGCCTTTTCTTTTCTTCCTCGTAAATTTGCAAACCAGTTTTTAGCTCGTTCATTGAACCACCTTCAACTCATTCTCCTTTTCCTTGAGCTTGTCGCCAATAATGTCTAGAGCTACCTGTAAAGCTCCATCTTCTATTGGAGAAATCTGATTAGAGAGCCTGAGCCTTTGATAAAGCGACAAAAGTTGGGAATAGTAAATCTTTAAATTTACATACTCTAAAACACTATTGGACATAGGATTCACCTCCTTTTTCTAAACTCATCGGCGAATCCCTTACCAGGCTGAAGGAGATTTGTTCTAGAAGAAAGAGATTTGCTTGAATGGGCCTGGCGGGATTCGAACCCGCGACCAACCGGTTAAGAGCCGGCTGCTCTACCTGGCTGAGCTACAGGCCCTTCAAGAATTATTTCCCTCTATGCATTAAAAATCTCTATGAGAAAAGA
>Ga0326760_1000413_pt1 | contig 23220 bp, 29 predicted proteins | sample GCREP_S_FD_207668 | JGI IMG/M metagenome (GOLD analysis project Ga0326760, IMG submission 207668) | Hot spring sediment microbial communities from Geyser Creek Basin, Yellowstone National Park, WY, United States - GCR.EP_S | ecosystem: Environmental > Aquatic > Thermal springs > Near-boiling... | reverse complement strand
TGGGGCGGGTCTCCGGCAGGGTGGTCGCCTTCCTGCCTAGACACGGCAGAGGCCACAAGTACCCCCCGCATAAGATACCTTACCGTGCAAACATATACGCCCTTCACGCCCTGGGGGTCAGGTCCATCGTGGCCGTCAGCGCAGTGGGCTCCCTAAGGCCTGACTACGCCCCCGGCGACTTCGTCGTCCCAGACCAGTTCGTAGATATGACCAAGGGCAGGGAATACACCTTCTACGACGGTCCGCGGACCTGCCACATCTCCATAGGGCTTGAGCCCTTTACCCAGGAGATACGTCAGGTATTGATAGAAGCCGCGAGGAGGTATAACAAGACGCACGACGGCGGGTGCTACGTCTGTATAGAGGGACCTCGGTTCAGCACAAAGGCCGAGTCGCGGATATGGCGTGAGGTATTTGGATGCGACATCATCGGGATGACTCTTGTGCCTGAGATAAATCTGGCTAGAGAGCTCGGCATATGCTACGGGCTTATAGCCCTCGTCACGGACTACGACGTCTGGGTGCCGCATCAGCCCGTGACTGCCGAGGCCGTGGAGAAGATGATGATAGAAAAAATCGGCATAATAAAGAAGGTGATCGCGGAAGCCGTGCCCAAAATTCCGGCGGACATCCCCAAGTGCCGCGAGGTGTTGAGACATGCCTGCGTCTAAAATTTATATATCTGAGCCTTGAGGGGGTCATGTCGACTAAGTACGTAGAGGCGGGGGAGCTGAAGGAGGGCTCCTACGTGGTTGTCGACGGCGAGCCCTGTAGAGTTGTGGAGGTTGAGAAATCTAAGACGGGCAAACACGGCAGCGCGAAGGCCCGCATAGTTGCTGTCGGCGTGTTTGACGGCTCTAAGCGGACGCTAAGCCTCCCCGTGGACGCCCAAGTCGAGGTGCCCATAATTGAAAAGTTCACGGCTCAGGTGCTCTCTATCTCCGGCGACGTCATCCAGTTGATGGACATGAGAGACTACAAGACCGTCGAGGTCTCTATGAAGTACGTGGAGGACGAGGCAAAGGGCAGGCTTGCCCCGGGCGCCGAAGTTGAGGTGTGGCAGATCCTTGACCGCTATAAAATCATTAGGGTTAAGTAGTCTGCGCCGGAGGGGGGGTTGCAAAGAGGTAGTAGGGGTCTTCTCCCGCGATTTCCTTCAGTATTCTGTCAGTAAGTAGATCTACCAGGTCTATCCCCGTCCGCTGCTTCACGTCTTCGTACGAGGAGAAGGGCTTTTTCCTCCTCTCGTCTAGTAACTCCTGGACTTTCTTCTTGCCGACCCCCCGCAGTAGCTCTAGGCTGTGTAGTTTTAACGTGATGGGGCCGGCTGTGTTGATCCATTTTATGAAGAACTCTTGTTTCTGCTCCACGATCTTCCTCACCACTACGCGGAGGTTTTCTCTGCCCTGCGGCTGGAGGTCCTCGTATTTAATCCTCCTTACGATTTTGTCCACCTTGTCTCTTGTGCCGGGCCCCACGTATACCCTCTCGCCTATGTCCACCGAGGCGCCCTTCTTCAATGTAACCTCTAGGAGGGCGAAGTGGTCCTCGCCGACTAGGTGGGCATACAAGACGTCGTGTGGGAAATCTCTCCGCATCTTTGGGGGGAGCCTATACAGCGCAACCTCTGGAGGCAGTACATCTACTACATATGCGTACTCCTCCTTTCTGCTTTTCATTGCCCTGTGAGGAGCTTGAGGATTTCTCTTAGCTCGTTGTCTGTGTAGTCTCTTCTCTCAAGGTATGAGAGCACGGTCTTAAGCTCATCGAGGCTCTCTATCGACAGGTTCACCAGCTGGATGGCCGTGACGCGGGTGAAGCCGAACTTCTCCATCAACTGCCTCACTAACGCCTCAGCATCTTCAGCATCTCTTTTCACAACCTTCTCTAGGTAGTCCTGGGTTTTCCTCTGCTCCTCGGAGAGTTGCGTGGAGGTTGCCAGCTCTCTGAGTATCTCGAGAGCCCTCGCGTTGGTTACCTCCTCTGACCTGCGTATCTTCTTTACGCTCACTTGTCTGTGTATATCCCACGTTTTTAACTTTCTCGCCTAGAGCATCCTCACATATTCTTTCGCCGCCGTGGTGTATGCCAGTAGTCCCTTGGGGCGGTACACCTCTCTAATCTTCTCCTCGTATGTTTCGTATTGCTTAAACTCCAGCTCCAGCCTTGTTTCCCTTACGGCTCCGTTCCGGGCGCAGAAAGCCTTTGACGAGGTGAGCGAAATACAAGCCTCCGACCCGTCCCTTGCCACATATACCTCCACCGTGTAGGGGTGGAGGATGCTCATAGGCCTCTGCCTTATAATATCAACCATCCACGGGAATCTGCGCAGGACCTTGGCAATCTCAACTAACCTATCCCTAAGATCCAGCCACTTCTTCACTCACTCCACGCCGAATGCTTGCAACTCCGGCCACTCCCTTAGAAGCTCCTCAACGGTGTCGGTCTTGATAACTAAAGCAGGCTCAGGCGGCTCCCTAGGCCTCTCCACCTCCCTCCCATAGTCTCTTAGCAACTCCTCAACGCATTCCTCCACCGCGCGGCAATACGGCTGATCCAGCTTCGCCCCATTCACAACAACGCCACAGAAGACGTCGTATTGATTAGTCCACGTACCCACCCTTACATACTCATACCACAGCCCCACCTCAAACCGCCCAGCAAGCTCCCACAAGGCGTCAGCCACCTGTTGCCTAATACAGCCACCAGCCTCCTCATCCCTCCTTCTCCTCCATTTCTCCTTCGCCTCCCACCTCCTCCTATCCCGCGAATGCACCCACACCCGGTACTTGATACACACCCCTCCGCGACAGCCCTCTGCAGTCAACACACCCTCGTAGAGGCATCCGTCGCTTGTACACCACTCCTTAGGCGGCGGCTCGTATTCCACATACTGAAGAATACCGAGTTTCTGAGGCAGTTCAAAAGCGGAGGCTGTGGTCTTGATTTTCTTAACCGTCGTCATATCCACTTCTTCAAGGCTGTTAAGACCTCCTCCACCGCCCTCCTCTCGATTAGGTAGGTACCTTTCTTGTGTCTCTTTGCGAGCCCCTTCTCCACTAGCCTCATCATGAGGCTGTGCACAGCCCTCCCACACCGCCTATCCATGCCGCATATATCCCGCGTCCTCATGGCTTATGCCGCGTGGCTTTCCATATACGGCTCCGGCGAACAGCAGAGGCTAGCGGCGGAGTTCGTGAACTACATTCTCCAGAGGGCGGACGACTGAAATTAACAGACGTCTGCGCCAAAAATTTTAATAAGCTTATGCTTCTGAGGGCGCATGGTTAAGAGGACCCATGGGTACCGTTACAAGTCGAGGAAGTTGCTTAGTAAAAAGCCGAGGGAACGCGGGATGCCTGGGCTGTCTCGGCTTCTCTACGAGTATAAGCCGGGCGACAAGGTGGTGATCGACATAGACCCCGCATTCATACCAACCGCCCCCCACCGGCGCTACCAGGGCAAGGTGGGGGTTGTCGTGGATGTTAGAGGAAAGGCGTATGTCGTGGAGACCTACCTGGGCGACAAGAAGAAGATTATTATCACCACGGCCGACCACCTAAGGCCCTATCAAGGGGGTAGCTGAGCGTCTTCCCCGCCTGTGTAGTGAAGTTGGATCTGGTAGTACAGTTTGTCTAGGCCCTCGCCGGTCTTTGCGGAGACGAAGAGCGGCTCCACGAAGCCCCCCATGTTTGCGATGGAGCGCAGAATCTCCTTCTCGTACGTGGGCAGGTCTATGGAGTCCAGCAACGTGTCCGGGTCCTCTGCCCAGTTGATTATGTTGGTTAAGGCCTCCTCGGGGAGCAGGTCGGCCTTGTTCACCGCCAGTATCTGCGGCTTCTTGAATCTTATTCTGCTTGAAAGCGCGAGGAGCATGGTGGTGGTGAAGCCGTCGATGGACTGGACATATACAGCGTCAGCCACGTAGACCACCAAGGAGTGGACGTCTGAGAGCTTCTGGATGAGGTACGCGCCGCTTTGTCTGAAGGCGAACAGCTCCATTTGCCCCGGCGTGTCGATTAAGTAAATAGGCGCGCCGACCACCTCCATCTCTTCTTTAATCCTCTCAGCCTCCGTGGCGGCCATGTCCACCGCGGCGATTATTGAGGCATTTGGGCCGAGCTTGTACTGCTTCATTATCTTCCTGGCGCTTATCCTGTCTCTGATGTCTATGTCTGGAACATAGGGCAGGTACTCAGCCGCCGGGTCCAAGTTAACCACTCCGACGTCGTAGCCTTGGTCGTCCATCCAGGTGGAGAGAGCCGACACGAGGGTGGACTTGCCGGAGCCCGCCGTGCCTATGAAAAACACCGTGTACATTACCTCCTCTGTTTCTTGATTTCCTCAGCCACCTTGGCGGCCACGGCTCTTATCTCCTCCTCCGTCTCAACCATCACGTAGCCCTGTAGCTTCTCCTCAAACCAGAGGGCCGGGTATTTCTTGTCTGGAAACGTTTGGTATCTGTACCCCAGCCTCTCGAGGGCTTGGGCAACCTCCTGGAGCGTGGGTCTGTTCACCGACTGACTCTGCGGGAGTATTCTACCCCTCGAACGCGGGATGGAGGAGTCTAGGTAAACAAGCCAGAGGATTCTGCCCCCCTTCTTTTTCATTCTACGAGTACGGCGTTTACAACTCCGTCTTGTCCAGGCCTAGAGGTGACGACCGCCTTGCCGACCTCTGTCTGTATCACCGCCCCCTTAACTATGAAGTTACGTCTTGCGAAGTCGGGGTTTGCCGGGGTGGACACTATGGAGAGTATCTTTGCCTTAACGTGCTTCTTTTCTTTAGCCACATAGACGTTGGCGTATCTCACCTCTCTTATCCTCACCTTAATGTTCCCCCCTCTGACCCTCTCCACATATCTTACGTCGTTTTCGCCCAGCTTAGGTATCTGTGGAGACCCTCCGCCCAGGGCCTTTTTCTTCGTCTTGCGGACTCTCCTCTTCTTTCCGCCTGTGGGCTTTTTTAAATCGCTTCCCTTGTAGAACGCGCCTAGCTTCACGGCCTCCCATAATACTGGGGTTTATAAAAATAATCGAAAACCTCGCCCTTTAGGGCGGGGATGGTGGAAAAGCTTTAAAGATGGGCGTCTCTATGGTTAGGCCCCCTGCTGGGGGCGGATGACCCGCGGTGCTGGCCCGGGTAGCTCCATGACCCCGGTCTGAGGGGCCGCTGAAGGCCGGGCGAGGGTGCTGATGAGCCGTCCAAAGGGGTCGCCCTTTAGGGCGGGGAGGAGGTCAAAAATCTCAATCCCATCTTCTTTGTGTTGTATTACCCAGATATTGGAGGGGGTAACTATTATTAAGCCGGGCCTACAGTAGCTTTAATGAAGCGTATTGGTCTTGCTCTTCATTACTCACGTCTCGGGAACCTCGTGGTGAAGCTCAGCGAGGTTCCCCCCCTCTACGTCAATGTATACACATACACGATGAAAAAAGTCGGCGTGTTATACGACGTGATAGGAAACGTGAAAAACCCATACGGGCTGGTGAAGCCCTTGACGCGTGACGAAACCGTGGTGGGTCAACCTCTGTACGTGAAGCCGCATGACTTAGATAGGCGGAGGAGGAAATGACCAGGAGGCTGATTTTTGAGATAGAGGAGTATAGATGCCCTGTGTGCGGCGCTGTTAACGAAGTTGCTGTGGACTATGAGCGGGGGCAGGTGATATGTAAAAACTGCGGGGCTGTTATAAAGGAGGGGGTGGCGGATCTGGGGCCGGAGTGGAGGAAGCCCGAATCCTCGAGGGCGTATTCAGGTCCCATAGGGTCCTCGCTGGGGGATATTGAGTACGGCAATGTGAAGATCACGGATAAGCTCAAGGCGCTGAGCCTTAAGAAGTTCGCGCGCCCTATGTCGACGCCTCTTGAACGCGTTGAAACCGACGTCAGGGAGTTCCTCGACGCGGCTAGGCAGAAGTTGAACCTGCCTAAAGCCGTCGTTGAGGAGACCGTGGTGCTTTATAAGAAGCTGTATGACGCGGGGTATAGAGCACCTAGGCTGGAGAGCTTCGCCGCGGCTCTCTATTTCACGCTTAAGAAACACGGCGTTGCCGCCATAACTTTGAAAAGTCTAATTGAGAACCTGGGGGTGGATAGGTCTACCTTCGTGTCTGCATATATGGAGCTGATGAGCGTTGCCAATAAGCTAGGCATTAAGCCGCCGCGCGTAGATCCGAGGATCTACATACCTAAGATAGTGTCAGCTCTGGGCATAGGAGACGAGAAGTCGGCTGAGGTGCAACGCATAGCTGTGGACATACTGCGCTACATAATCTCGTCGCCGCGTATTAGAAACGGCAGGAAGCCGCAGGTGCTTGCGGCGGCCGCGGTCTTCTACGCCTGCTACATGGCCGGCGTGGAGATAACGCAGAAGGAGCTGGCGAAGGCCGCGGACTCCACCGAGGGGCCTGTCAGGGAGCTTTTGAAGGAGCTGGCAGATGTATTATACGTGGAGGTGACTATATAGAATCTTTTTAAAGAGGGGTGCGGTCTCTGCCTGTGGCTACCCAGGAATTTACAGAGGAGTCTGAGGTGCTCACCGAGGTGGAGATCCAGATACTACAAGGATTAGAGAGACTTGGCGGAAGCTATCAGCAGAGAAATCTCTGGAAGTACATAGGTATAGACAGCAAGACGGGGCTCCCGATTCTGGCTAGACTTGAGAAGAGGGGGCTTATCGCCCGTGAGAGGGTGGGGGGCAACAAAAGAGGCGTGTACGTGATTAGGCTAACCGAGAAGGCGTATAAGTTGTTAAGTAAAATACGGGAGGAAGCCGCGGAGACCTTTGCAGTGGATTTCGAGGCTCTTCCGGAGGAGCTGAGACTTCTGTTGTCGATTCCCTGTACCTACTGCTCTTACTCGGATAAATGCGGGGTCAGCTTCATAGCACCTCATAACTGTGATCTGCTTGCCAAATGGGCGTACCGCCTTAGGATATGAGCCTCGTCAGGTCTTTCATCGCAGTGGATATCGACGATCCTGACGTGGCGAGGAGGATTGAGGACGTGCAGAGGGAGGTTGCGCGGCTTGGGCTTGACATAAAACTCGTGGAGAGGGAAAATCTACATCTGACTCTCCGGTTTTTGGGGGAGATCCCACAGAGCAGGGTCAACGACGTCGTTAAGGCCCTTGCAGGCGTCAAGATGAATAAGTTTCAGATAAAGCTGTCTGACGTCGGCGTGTTTCCAGACATGTCCAGACCGCGGGTGTTGTGGATCGGCGTTTCTCAAGGTGCAGAACAGCTGGTAAGGCTGGCGTATGTGGTGAGGGAGGCCGTGGATAAATTCGCCGAGCATGAGGAAGATAGGGAGTTCACGCCGCATTTGACCATAGGTAGGATAAAGTCCGGCCGCAACGTGGAGAAGTTGCGGGAGTTAGTAACGCGTTATAGAGGGGTTGAGTTCGGAGTTGTGACTGTGGATAAGATAAAGCTGAAGAAGTCGGTGTTAACGCCGAGGGGGCCTATTTATAGCGACCTTTTTGTACAGCCTCTTACGTGATAGAGGAGGTACTTAAAGAGGCCTACAAGCTGGCGACGCCAAGCGAAGAGGAGGAGCAGAAGGTTAGGGAGGTTGCGCATCGCGCTAAGACCCTCGTTGGCGAGGCCGTCAGGATGAGCGGAGTCGACGCCGGGGTGGACGTGTACGGCTCCGCTGCGCGCTCCACTTGGTTGCCGGGCCAGCGCGATGTTGACGTCTTCGTCGTTATTAACAACAGAGACGTAAAGCCCGAAGACGTGGTGGGCTTTTTGACGCGCTTCTTTACTGAGAGGGGGGTCTCATGGGTTATGCGGTATGCACAGCATCCATATGTCACCCTTTTCTTGGAGGGGTACGAGGTAGATGTGGTTCCGTGTTATAAAATCGGGTTTGGGGAGCGGCCCATCACAGCCGCCGACAGATCGCCTCTTCACCACAAGTTCCTCGTGGGGAGGCTAAATGAAGAACAGAGGCGCGACGTGAGGGTCTTGAAGCTGTTTCTCAAGACGATAGGAGTATACGGCGCTGAGATTAAGATGGAGGGGTTCTCTGGATACTTGACCGAGTTGTTGGTGGCGTACCACGGCTCGTTTCTCAACGTGATAAACGCGGCGGCTCGGTGGAGGCCCTATAGGACCTTCATAGCGTTCTCGGAGGTTAAGACGAGGTTTAAGGCTCCTCTGGTTGTGGTGGACCCGGTGGATCCCAACAGAAATGCGGCTGCAGCGGTCTCGTTGACTTCCATGTCTACGTTCATATTGGCGGCTAGGCGATTTCTGAAAAGGCCATCCCTCTCTTACTTCCAGCCGCAACCCGGCGCCTTTCTCCGGCTTAACACCGTGGAGGTTGTGTTTCCCTATCCCAACGAGCCGCCTGACACGGTGTGGGGCAGGTTTAAGAGGGCTGGGAGAGCCTTGTATAAGTGGCTTAGGGAGTGCGGGTTTAAGGTACTCCGGTGGGGTGCTGAGAGCGACGAGAAAACCTACGTCTCGCTTATATACGTCCTGGAGCAGGTGGAGCTTGCGCCGTATATGTTACACAGGGGGCCGCCTGTTTACGACGATGCGGCTGATGCCTTTGTGGAGAAATACGTGAACGAAGAGGTTGTGGGGCCGTTTGTGCAGGGATCTAGGGTCTACGTGATCAAAAGACGGCGCTACACCGACGTATCTGACTGCATACGAGCACGGCTGGGCAGAGACGGGTACGAAATACGTATCAATACATACGATGGCGACTTGGTGAGGAAAAACCCCTGGATTACTTAAGCGATGTGCTTATAAACAGAGGGGAACCGAAATATATGGACATATACTCCGCTAAGACTTTCAGCGACGCTGGGCAGTTTCTCTCGGAGCTCGACGCACAGATAAAACAGCTGGAAGACCTGGTCAAGGCAGTGGGGGCGGAGCTGGAGGGGCTCAAGCCCTCGCTTGAGCGCTACAGAAGACTCCAGGAGCTTCTAAAGAGGTTCAGCGGCGGGAGCGGCGAGAGAAGCGCGCCTCTGGAGATCACAGGTCTTCAGCTCTACGTGGACCCCAACCCCATGGTTAGGTACGAGATTCTGGAGGAGTCTTACAGACACATGGTGGATCTCCTCAGCGTCTTGAAAAAGGTGCGGGAAGTTGCGCAGTCTGTCATCAGAGAAGGTGGGCTTGAGTCGCTGAGGATCACGGTTCAGTACAAAAACGGCATCCCGGTGAAGCTTATTGTAACAGGGTAATAGCCTTAGCCTGCCTACCGCTGAGCACAACGGGGGAGTTCCTCGGCACCGAGAAGACGCGGGATAACACGTCGCACTTCGTCCTAAACAGCAGAAGCGCAGGCGCCGATCCCCACTCTATATACGCCTCAAAGTTGGCAATGCCCTTCGCCAGGATGAAGCCGTCCTTGAGCCAGCGCACGGGAGAGATGTTTCCCGGCGTCGTGATGACTTTGTAGCTTGCTAGGTCGGTCTCCAACACGTCTATTTCGTAAGGCTCTGAACGCACCACGAAGGTGGGCTTAACGCCGTTTCTCTCCAGGGCCTCGGCCACCACGAGGTCTATCTGCGCCTCGCCTGCGTTGTCAAGCACGTAGTACACTGCGGGAGGCATCTCCACATACTCCTCTATAGCCGGCTGATCCCACACGGCTTCTTCCAGCTTCTTAGGCCTATAGCCCAAGACGCTTGTGTCCACAATGTTGGCCGCCGCGGCTATTCTCAACGCAGTCCTCAGATCCCACGAGACTTGTTGCAGCCTCTGCTTGACGGCCTCTGCAACCCGCTTGCCCACTGCGGCGAGCTTCTCCTTGTAATCCCTATATGGGTCCGCGGCGCCCACCAACCCCGCCACCTTTTGGAAGCTGACGGAGAAGGCCTCGCTTCTGCTGGGTTGCCGGATAAGCAGGGAAAGCTCGCTTAAGATCTCTGGCAACTTATCCAGCCTGTGTAGCCTTATTAGATCCCCCGTCCTCGACGTAATAATGCAGAGCTTGCAACTTGCCTCGTCAAGCCAGACCATTGACTATCTCCACAACCTTCTTAAGATCTTCCATCGCTACATCCCCCATAACTCCTATCCTCACGGAGCGGTCTCTGTATTTATACATCCCCCCTGCCACGACATAGCCCCCCTCCCTCAGCTTCGAGACGACTTCTTTCGGTTTTTCGCAGTGAAACGCAGTCACCGTGACGCTACGCGTCTCAGGCGGCGGGATGGGCCTCAGCCTCAGCGACGAGTATAGGTACTCAACCCTCTCCCTGTGTACATCTGCGTACCTAGCCCCCAGCTCCAAGATGTAGCTAAGGGAGGCGTCCAGCGCAAATAATACGGGGATGGGCGGGGTGTAGGGGGTCTCCAGGTGCTCCATGGCTTTTAGGAACCTCCTGAGGTCCATGGAGGGAGGCACGCCGGCTGTTGCTCTGGGCTCCGAGGCTAGGTAAAGTATTGAGGCGCCGGGCGGCGCCAGCAAGGCCTTGTGAGACGCGGTTGCAACCACATCAACGCCGGAGGGAAGCGGCTCCGCGGGGAACCCCGACACGCTGTCTACAAGAAGCAACGCGCCGTACGTCTTTGCGACGTCGATTAACCGTTTCATCTGTTTATACGCGATGCCGGTGCTGGTCTCGTTGTGTATTAACAACACGGCTTTTATCGCCGGGTCTTTTCTCAACACGTCCTCCACCTCGTCTGGGGCCGGCGGCGCGTCGCGCTCTACCTCCACCACGTTAGCCCCTCTGATTTTTGCCGTCTCCACAGCTCTTTTTCCGAACTCGCCGTAGACGAGAGCCAACACCTTCTCTCCTGGGTTTACGTAATTATACATCATGACGTCTACGGCCAACGTGCCTGTCCCCGGCATCACGATCGGCCTAGATGGGTACAAGGCGCCGAGCTTCTCCAGAACCGACTTGAAGAGTTTTTTGAACTCGTCGCTTCTATGGAAAGGCGGCTGTCTCGCCATTGCCTCAATGACGAATCTAGGCAACTGGACGGGGCCTGGGGTTAGGTACTTCATAGCTTTATCCTCGAAATGACCTCTTCTATGTTTGAGACAAGCTCCTCCGCGAGCCTCCTCATGGCTTCGCGGGTCTCGGAGCCTACATGCGGCGTAACCACGACCTTTTCGTGGGTTATCAGCTTCTTCAGATGAGGGCTTTTGGGGGGCTCCTCGGGCAACACGTCGAGCCCGACGCCCCACAGCCTGTCTAGGTGTTGCAACAAAGCCTCGTGGTCTATCACCTCCCCCCGGCTGGTGTTTATCAATATGGCGTTGTCCCTAAGCAGGTCCAGCCTTTCGGCGTTTAGCAACTTGTAGGTCTCGGGCGTCAGCGCTACGTGTATAGTAACGACGTCACTTTCTCTCAGCAGGAGCTCAAGCGGCACCTGTCTACCGCCCAGCTTCTCAACCTCCGTGCTCACGTCTATCACGTCTGCCGCCAGTATCTTCATGCCTATGCCGCGGGCCATATGCGCCACCGCTCTCCCAATTCTTCCAAACCCCACAACTCCCAGGGTCTTTCCGCCGAGCTCCACCCCGACGTATCTGCCCTTCGGCCACTCGCCTCCCTTCACCTTAGCGTCTAGGAGGGGGATCCGCCTAGCCACCGCCAGCATGAGGCCAAGGGTCAGCTCAGCCACGCTCTGGGTGGGGGCATGTGGAGCGCTGACCACCGCGATGCCCCTCTTTATCGCATAATCCACATCTACGTTGTCTAGACCCACGCCGTATCTCGCCAGAATCTTCAGATTGATCCCCGCATCCACCACCTCCCTGTCAATCTTTAACCTCCCCCTAAAGATCAAAACGCTGTAGTCTTTTATTATATTTATTAATTCTTCCCGCGAAATCCCAGGTCGTAGATCAACCTTTATCCCTACTTGTTCTAGCCGCTCCTTTATGAGGGGGTCAACATTATCGATGATCAACGCCGACATTATGGCGTTGATTAGTTTGCTTTATAAACTTTAGTTAAATTTTTGCCTTGAGCGTGATGAGAAAACGGTCTGGGGATTTTCGTGAACGTGAGACCGACGCTGATTGGGTATTTTTCTGCATATTACAGAGGCGGACACACTTTTATACCTATGTCATTTATTAACAATGGCCGCCCTCTCCGACTCTGTATATAATGTACTTAAGGCGCTTGTGGAACTATATACCAAAGAGGCCGCACCTGTCAAGTCAAAAGATATCGCAAACGTATTAGGCATACACGAAGGGTACGTGCGTAACATGCTCTCAATCCTCAAGTCTATGGGGCTTGTGGTTAGCAAGGCGGGCCCACACGGCGGTTACATACCGACTTCAAAGGCGTCTGATGTGCTTTCGAGACAAACCTTCTCAGTGCCCATAATGTCCTTGGGAAACGTAATAGGGTACGCGCTTGACATCACCCTAATAGGCTTGTTGTCGGACAAGCCTTACGCCTCGATGAGGGTGGTAGGGGACGTATCGGGTTACGTCGACCGCGAGGTTCGAATAGGCCCGCTTCCCAGCGGCTTGGTTCTTATTGGGAAAATCATCAAGGCAGATATAGAGTCGCTAGTTGAGATAACTTCGATCGTCTCGATACCCAGGACGACTGTGAGGTCCATAATGACCCCAAACCCTGTGGCGGCTAAGCCGGAGGATCCGCTGAAGTCCTACATCCAGCTGTTTGTCGAGAAGAGGTACAGAGGCATTCCTGTAATTGACGAAGATTGGAGGCCGGTGGGCCTTTTAATGGCGTCTAAAGTCATGGATGCCTTGTCCTCCTGCAATCTAGAGGCTAGGGTTGGAGACGTCATGACGCCTAACCCACCTACTATTCATGAGGATGAGGATATCCACGAGGCGATCCGGCTAATGGTCTCTAGCGGCATCGGGCGGCTACTAGTCGTGAACTCTGAAGAAAGACTGGTGGGCATAGTGACTAGGACGGATATTCTCAAGAGGATAGCTACGCTGGAACAGCTCGTATAACACAGTCAAAATCGTATCTAGTGACCACCCTCCTGGCTAAGAAGCCGGCGACATATTTACTGGCTTCACATGCCGAGGAAATCAGGTCGAGCCCCTTTAGGAGGTGGAAATACGCTAAAACCGCGAGAAATACGTCGCCGCTTCCCGTGACGTCTTCGGTCTGGATCTTGGCGCTGTTTATGTGGCTGATCTTCCCCTGTTGTAAAACGTAGGCGCCCTCTTCGCCCAGCGTATACACCACAGCGGGCCATCTCTTTGCGAACTCCACGAGTTCTCTTACAGTGAGTTGTATATCGTCATAGGAAAAGTGCACCAAGTCCGCGGCTGGCAACGGCAGGCGTGTCCGCAAGTACCCCTGGAGGTCAACCGCCACCCTCCTCGCCTTTACCTCTGCGTCTCTAAGTTCGTCGTAGACCGGCGAGAGGATTACTACGTCGCCTTCCACCTTTCTTATCCCTCTCTCCGGCTTTTTCAAGAGTTTAACAGTCCTCGGCTTGGTTCTGTAGTCGAGTTCAAACGTCGTTGTGGCGTCTGCCTCCTCCAGCTGGGGCGCCGCGCCCATCCTCTGAAGAATCTGTCTTATCTCCGTCGCCACCTCTCTGGAGGCTACCCCTACGGCTTTTGCCCTCACGCCTAACGCGCCGAGCGCAAGAGAGATGTATAGTACGGAGCCGCCGTATCTCATGGAGGTTCCGCTCGCGGTATGGATTATATCCACGGTGGGGTTACCTGCTACTACTACTTCCATAGGCGACGTGAAGCGGTAAATATATATAGTGTTATTTAGAGTGGTCTATGCCTCCTTTGCTGGAGTTGCGCAATGTAAAGATGTACTACGGCACATCTAGAGGCACCGTGAAGGCAGTAGACGGGATCTCCTTCAGGCTCAACAAGGGGGAGGCGATGGCCCTCGTGGGCGAGAGCGGAAGCGGCAAAAGCTCTCTCGCGTTCACGATAATTAGGCTTCTGCCGCGCAACGTGGCAGAGGCAGGAGGCGAGATCTTGTTTTACGACGAGGAGCTGGGCGTTGTGGATTTGGCGAAAATGAACGAAGATGAGATCAGGAGGAAGATACGGTGGAAGAAGATTTCTATGGTGTTTCAAGCCTCTATGAACGCCTTGAACCCGATACTGAGGGTGCAGGACCAGATGATCGAGCCGCTGGTTCTGCACTTGGGTCTCTCTAGGGAGGAGGCCGTGAAGATAGCCGAGGAGGCCCTCCGCTCCGTGGGTCTTGCCAAGGACGTGTTGATGAGGTATCCCTTTGAGCTGTCTGGCGGGATGAAGCAGAGGGTGGTTATAGCTATGGCGATTATGATGAGGCCTAGGCTTGTGATTCTCGACGAGCCTACTTCGGCGCTTGACGTGATAACTCAGGCCAACATAATGAACCTCTTGAAGGAGCTTGAAATAAAATTCGACCTCTCCTATATACTCATTACCCACGACATAGCTCTGGCGTCTGAAATCGCCGATAAAATCGGAGTGATGTACGCAGGGAAGCTTGTGGAGGTGGCACCTGCCGACGTCTTCTTCCGGAAGCCGAATCACCCCTACTCCCAGAAGCTACTCGCGGCGATGCCCACGTTGCGCGAGGAGAAGTCCATAGAGTACATCCCGGGAGATGTGCCCAGCCTTATCACGCCTCCGCCTGGTTGCCGCTTCCACCCCAGATGCCCATACGCCATAAAGGGCAAATGCGACAAGGAGGAGCCGCAGACGAAACAAATAGACGGGAGCGAGGTGGCCTGCTGGTTGTATTGATATGCCGTTGCTAGAGGTTCAGGAATTAAGGACTTGGTTTCCAGTTAAGAAGGGCTTGTTTAGCCGTGTGAGATATGTCAAGGCCGTCGACGGCGTCAGCTTCGCGTTGGAGAAGGGCGAGGTGCTTGCGGTCATCGGGGAATCAGGCTCCGGCAAGACCACGCTGGGGAGGACTGTCCTAAGGCTGGTCAAGCCCACCGCCGGCAGGATAATATTTGAGGGAAACGACGTGACAAATACGCCCGAGTCGGCGCTTAGGTGGTATAGGTTCTCCACGGCTATGGTGTTTCAAGACCCCTTCAGCTCTCTGAACCCGTACCATACGGTGCAGTATATACTGGAGGAGCCGCTTATACTCAGGGGAGTTCCCCCTAAGAATAGGGCCGAGCTTGTGGTTAAGGCGTTGGAGGAGGTTAAGCTTGTGCCGCCTGAGGACTTCCTCAAGAAGTACCCGCATATGCTAAGCGGAGGCCAGAGACAGCGCGTGGGCATCGCCAGGGCGCTTATAACAAGGCCGAAGTTTATTGTCGCCGACGAGCCTGTCTCGATGCTTGACGTCTCAATACGTGCGGAGATACTATCGCTCATGCGTTCTCTACAGACTAAATATGGGATCACGATGATGTACATCACACACGACATAGCCACAGCCAAGTACCTCGCCGACAAGATCTTGGTCATGTACGCAGGTAAGATGGTGGAGTACGGACCTTTCAGAGGCGTGATAAAAGAGCCGTTGCACCCCTACACCCAAGCGCTTATAGAGGCGTTGCCGGACCCAGACCCAACCAATAGGTTTAAGCTGAGAAAAGTCCCGCCGGGCGAGCCGCCAAGCCTACTCAACCCACCGGCTGGTTGCCGCTTCCACCCCAGATGCCCATACGCCATAAAAGGCAAATGCGACAAGGAGGAGCCGAAATTTATTGAGGCGAAGAAAGACCACTACACAGCTTGTTGGCTCTATTGATACACATATAAAAACACGAGAAGTCGCATACTTTATGCGGATCGAAAGAACTGGTCAACCGGTTTCTAAACTCCTCCAGCAACTGGAGGAGGATCTGCGGCGCGACGACATAATTTACCTTGAGAGAGTCCCCTCGCCCCGCGCCGGTGAGAAGTATAGAGATGTTGTCTCCAGGTTCTTCGCGGAGTTCGGGATAGCGACTGTGTATATCAAGGTGCGGAGCCCCTCCTTCGAGAGGCGGTATGTGATAAATGCGAAGTACGACTGGGCCATGGGGGGCGTCGTAGAGGGCTGGGTCGTGGAGGGAAATGTGGTGAGGATGTACGAGCCCGTAGCCATTAGCCTCAGCGACATTGGGAAGGCGCTGGATTACTACGGCGAGACGTATTGGAAGGCTGAGGAGCGGCTTTTGTCAAAGAAGATGGCTGAGGCGTATACCGAGGAAAAGCCTCCCGCGGATTAGGGAGCTATCCTGATAACAGGCGCCTCTGTCCCCACCGCCATAACGTAGTTCAGAATCGTTCTTTTTATCTCCTCGCCTCTTTTTATGGCGACCACAGACTGCCTCCTCTTAAGGGTCCACACAACTTCATATAGCTGACCAAAGAAGCCCACGTTGCCGCCGTGAGTAACCACAACCACGTTTCCCAGCTTCAACGGGATATGCGCCTTTATGGCCTTGTTCTGTAGGTCGTAGAGGACCGCGTCGAAGGTTCTGATCTGCCGGCTCACCTCCTGCGGAACTATTAGGTTTCTGCCGTCGTGGAAATGTAGTTGAAGCCTCCCGCCCTTTACGGCGGTCTTGCCCTCTACTCTTAGCAACTTTAGGGCGGCCTCCTGCGGAGGTATGGGCAACAACGCGTAGTATCTGTTCTCGTCAGGAACCACGCGGTAGACCTCCCCCGTAGGTACGATCTCCACCACGTCCATTAACCCCACCGGGAATTTGTAGTCTCGCCTTACTGCTCCGTCTACCTTTACGTAGCCTCTAGATATTATGTACCTGGCCTCGCGCATCGTCTTGGCGTATTTCAACACATCTCTAATTATTAAAGCCAAAGGCAGAGAATAAGCAAGGCTGTGCGGACCTGGAGAAGGCCTAATGACCCAAACTCCCCCCTCTTTACGCGGAATAGGCCACCAATATGGGGCAAGGGTTCTGCGTAGGTGCACCATAGCTTACTTCTTTCTTCTTTCTATTATTTTTTGTCTTGCCTTATCTGACGTGTCGACATCCACTATCATAACTTTCGACGGGTGGATTGGGTAATACACAGTCTGGCCCTTGCTGTTAGTCCTGGTAGCGCCTTCGACGTGTATCCTAACCCGCTTGAGGTCTACTCTGACGACTTTCCCTGTGACTCCTTTGAAGTCTCCTCTCATTATCAACACAGTATCTCCACGTCTTATCGGGAGCCTCTTTACTCCTAGCTTCTTCTGAAGCTCGGGCGTCAGCTTGGCGTTTAGCAACTTGCGCCGTAGATGCAAAGGTGCGCCGTAGAGACTCCGCCTCTGTTTCCTAGGTTGCGCAGACGTAGTAAACGGCATAGGGCGCTTTTAGGTAGGCCATATTTAAAGTTTATCTACGCTTATCGCCCCTCGTCAGCGCATTGTTGATTTCCTCGAGTTCTTTGAGGATACGGGTATTTACTTCGATTAGTCTCTCTATACGTCTTCTGACCTCCTCCACGGAATCTCCATGTGTAGGTAAAAAATATTTTACTCCACCAGTGGCGGCTGGCGTGCGTTTGAAATTCTTGGGCGGAGCCGGCGAGGTCGGCAGGCTTGCGGTATTTATCAGAACCGCCTCTAACGGCGTATTGTTGGACTACGGCGTGTCTTTCGACGCGCAGGGTAAGCCGGTATTCCCGCTACATGTGCGTCCCAGAGATCTAACTGCGACTTTCCTCAGCCATGCGCATTTGGACCACAGCGGTGCTCTTCCTTCTCTTTATGTGTCTACCAAGACTCCGCTCTACGCGACGCCCCTTACGATGGAGCTCAGCGATTTGATGTATACAGACGCCATTAAGCTGTCTGGCTACTACCTGCCCTACACGCAGGAGGAGGTCAGGGAGACGATGTCAAGCGCCATACCTCTCACGTATGGAGAGCCCATGGAAATCGGCGCCGACGCCGTTTTGTCAGTCTACAACGCTGGCCACATACCTGGAAGCGCCATAGGAGTTATAGAGATCGAGGGATACACCGTGGTCTTCACCGGGGATTTCAACACGGTGGACACCAATCTGCTGAGGGGGGCTGACGTCTACAATTTGCCTGGGAGCCCCGACGTAGTTATTATGGAAGCCACATACGCGTCCACAGACCACCCCCCGCGCGAAAAGCTCGAAAAGGAGTTTGTGCAAGCCGTGAGGGAGGTGCTGGAGCAGGGCGGCAGCGTGCTGATACCGTCTTTTGCCCTGGGTAGGGCGCAGGAAATCTTGCTGACGCTGGTGAAACACGGCGTGGACGGCTACCCGATCTACGTAGACGGGCTTGCGAGACAGATAAACCAAATCGTCGGGAGGTATCCCCATCTGTTGAAAGACCCCAACCTCTACAAGAAGGCGCTGGACGTCTCCATAGAGGTACCCAGCACATACGTCAGGAGGGGAGCAATGGAGGAGCCCTCTATAATCATCACGCCAGCCGGCATGTTAAAGGGCGGGGCGGCTCTCTACTACTTTAAACGGCTCGCGTCTAGCAGAAAAAACGGCGTATTCCTCCCCTCTTTCCAAGCGCCCAACACGCCCGGTTTCGAAATCCTCAGCAGGGGATACGCCGTTGTAGACGGCGTCACCGTACGGGTCGAGGCCAGGCTTGAGTGGTTCGACTTCAGTGCGCATGCAGGCAGGAGAGAAATTGAGAATTTCGTGAAGAGGTTCTCGCCGACTACAAAAATCATCTTTGTACACACCGATACCCTTTCCGCCGCGCCGCTGATAAGACGGCTGGCGCAAGAGGGCTACGACAACATATACCTCCCAACTACGCCAGGAGATGAGGTACACCTCAGCACCTCTTAAACCTAAACTATATACGTGAAGATCTACCTCAGAAAAGTAGACGACACGCTTATTCCAGAGCTTGTGGAAATAGACGTTAAGAAGCTACGGAAACGCAGAGTCAAACTCGAAGACTTATACATCTTCCTAGATGAGCCTATCCAGGAGCCCCAGCTGTAAAACAGAGGATAGTTTAAGACGGCGGGGGAGGGGTTGGTGAAGGTTGGTTTAGATGTGGAGGTGTCCCGTCCGCCTCGCCTAGAGCATCCTCACGTACTCCCCCGCCGCCGCGGCGTAGGCTAATAGCCCCTTGGGGCGGTACACCTCTCTAATCTTCTCCTCGTATGTTTCGTATTGCTTAAACTCCAGCTCCAGCCTTGTTTCCCTTACGGCTCCGTTCCGGGCGCAGAAAGCCTTTGACGAGGTGAGCGAAATACAAGCCTCCGACCCGTCCCTTGCCACATATACCTCCACCGTGTAGGGGTGGAGGATGCTCATAGGCCTCTGCCTTATAATATCAACCATCCACGGGAATCTGCGCAGGACCTTGGCAATCTCAACTAACCTATCCCTAAGATCCAGCCACTTCTTCACTCACTCCACGCCGAATGCTTGCAACTCCGGCCACTCCCGCAACAACTCTTCCGCCTCAGTTATTTTCTTTGCGTATAGCTGTTTTTAAACCGGCGCATGGAGATGTGGCGTAGACGCGGAGAAGCCGCCTCAGCCGCGGCGCTTTATTCTGTATACGGCGGCCTCTACGGAGAGGCCGTTGTCTCCTCCGTCGCCTCCGCCGTGGCGTTGGCGGAGGTGGGTCAGTTTAGAGAGGCGGTGCAGTACGTGCAGAAGGCGGCTAAGGCGCTGTACGAGGCGGCTAAAGAAGTATTCGAGAAGGTGGAGGTGTCTCTGCAGAGGCTGGTGGAGCTGTTTGTGGAGGCGGTGGCGAGGGTGCTGGCCTGGGTGGATGAGCACAAGGCCTACCTCTTCTTGATGGCCGCCGTGGCGGCTGGGGTGGTTGCGCTGTCTGCTGCGTTGAATCTGTGGGGTTTGATTGAGATGGAGAAGTTGGCATATGCGGCGTCTCTGACGCCGTTTGTAGCCGCTGGCGTCGAGAAGTACTCTAAAGAGGAGGTGTTTATCATTTTGAAGAACGACCCCGACCCCTACAAGAAGTTCAAGGAAGTGGCGAAGGTAGCAAACGCCGGGAAGGTGAAGCTGGCTGAGCCTTGGGAGTCGCTGAGGGTTTTGATTATGCCGAGGTCGTCTGAGGAGAGGGAGCTTATGCGCGGCAAGGCGTATAGAGAACTTGACGAGGGGAAGAAGAAGGCCCTCTTCTACGCAACCCTCGCGCTGGAGGAGGCATTCGCAGTCTACAAGTCTGTGTTGAGAGAGACCGCGGAGGGGCTTAGAGAGATGGTGCAGAGGGTGGAGGTGGGGGAGGAGCCGTTTAAGCGGGTTGTGTACATGGCTGACCTCGGCCTGCTAACTCAGCTGGCCGAGAAAGAGGACAAGGCCTTTGAAGACGCCTCGAAGATCCTCAGGGTGCGGCTGAATGAATATGCTGTCAAGTACGGACTGAGAGACTTTCTCGACGTCGAGGAGGGCGCGGCGAGGGGGCTGGCAGAGGCGGAGCACAAGCAATTCTCTAGATACAGTGGTGCGAATTTCGGCACGAAGGCCTTGGCGGCTTTAATGACGTATAGGGAGTATGCGCTGGGTAGGAGGGGCGTCTTTGGCGCGGCGGCTTGGTATTGGCTTGAGGTGGGCGGGTCTGCCTGGCTCTTCTACTATGCGCCGTGGACTGCGTACGACAGTGCTAAGAGAACTAAAGTGGGGAGGCCGGTGGCGGTGGAGGAGATGGTGGCGGAGGGCCTCCGCCGCCTTTTCCTAAAGCCCAGCGCCGACCGCTACAGCCGCTTCGTCGAGGAGCTCACAAAAGGCGGCAAGCTGGCGCTGAAGCCTGATAAGACCAAGTCGTCTTACGTGTTTAGGCTCTACGACATGAAGGAGGGCGGCAAGCTCGACGAGCTGGGCATATCGCTGAGGATTTCAAAGGTGGGAGAGGGCATAATCTACGCCTTGGAGTTCGAGGATGTGGAGAGGTGGCAAGAGCTCTTCAAGCAAGAGCTTGAAGCGGGGATGAAGGCGGCGGGGGAGGTTAGGGAGCGTCTGCCCGTGGAGGACCGCTTCCCTTACATGCTGGGCTGGGTTAACTCAGACGTGGCGATAACCAGAAAAAAGGACGCAAGGATGTTGGAGACGACCACCTCTTATCTGTGGCAACTGGCTGAGACGCATGCTCTGTTCGGCTGGTCCTACGTCGTAGTGCACGGCGTGAACTTGACTCTTGAGGGGCCGAAGCCGCGGTTTCACGCCCGCGCCTCCCTCGAGAAACTCGACGAGGCGATCAAGAAGAGCGCGGAGGGCGGGTGGCTTAAGATGCTGGGCATTAAGGCGGGGAGCTGGGATGGCCTCAAGCGGTGGGTTGCGGAGAACTGGGGCATCGTGGTGGAGACCGCCGCGAGGCGGCTGGGCGAGGGGGTCCGGGGAGAGCTGGAGGCTCTGAGGGATAAGCTGAACGACGACAAGGTGGCAAGGGAGGTCGTCGCGCCTGCCCTCCTGCTGTTGCAGGCGGAGAGGCTTGGCGTGAACGAAACAACGCTGAGGTACCTCGGCGCGGTGGCCTCCGGGGCCATAGACGGCGACGGGTACGTGTCTGCGGCGTCGAAGAGAGTCGAGCTGATCAGCGGCGAGCGCGCAATTGCCCAGCTCTGGGGGGCCACCCTCGCGGCATACGGCATTAAGACGAAAGTAGAAAAAGCTAGGAGCGCGTTTAAAGTCATTGTGTCTGGCGATGATGCCGTCAGGCTGGCCGGCCTATACTTCCTCTACGGGCCTCCCCTACTCGAGGAGGATGAAAGAATTATTAACCACAAGCTGGCTGGAACCGTGGAGCTCAGAGCCAAGGAAGCTCTTAACGTCAGCTGGGAGGGGCTGAGGAGGACTCCAAGCGGTCTCGTAGCCGCCGACTTGACCATATCGGCGGGCAATATCAAGGTCAAGTACAACGTGTATCTGCGTAGCGACGAGGTCTTGCTCCAATTCCAATCGTCGGACCGGGGCCGCGCTGAGCTTGCGGCGCGCCTTTTGAGGCTTGCGGGCGTCAGTGCGGAGGTGAAAAAGGTGAAAAAGGTGGGCGGCAGAGACGAGTGGCAAGTCTGGGCAACCACCAGCAGGCTTGCGGCTGGGCGCGAGGAGCTCAGAAAAGCCCTCGCCGAGATCGTCAAGAAGGCTGTGGAGAAAGGCTGGGTGGACGTCGGCAAGGCTGAGGGCTGGCTGGAGGAGCTGGAGGAGGGCCGTGTATTGAAGGAAGGCTGGCCCGAGTACTACGTGGGGCTGAAAGATGGCGCGCTGGTGGTCAAATTCGGCTCCACTGACCGCAACAGCATAGAGCGTGAAAAGCAACAGCTTGAGAAGATGGGCCTTAAGAGGGGCGTCCACTTCTCGGTGAAGATGCCGGAGGAGGGCCGCGACGGCTACGTGTATCTCCGTAAGGAGGGTTTGATCCATGCCGCCTGGCTCTCCGTATATGGCAAGGATGAAGACCAGAGGAAGCTGGCGGCGGAGTTTGTAGAGCACATCCTCCAGAGGGCGAAGGACGGGGGCGAGGAGGTGCGCAAGAAAGCCGAGGAGATCGTGAAGAAGGGCAAGGAGAGGGGCTCCCTGGAGCTGGAGGACTTTGAGAAGAAGTTTGAGGTGAACGGCAAGACATATGTCGTGAAGGTGAAAGGCGGAGAAGCCGTTGAGGAGGACAGAGGCGGCAGAAAGTTGCTAAGGATTAGGATCACGGCGGAGGTGGGCCGCGTAGAGGGCGAACACACGATTGTAGACCGCGTGGTGCATGAGTACATAATCACCTTCGGCAGATACGGCAGAAATATGGTCTTGGGCTTCGCCGCGGCCAGCGCCAGGGCGCCGGGGGGCAAGGAGGCAGACGCCGAGAGACTATCAGCGCTGATCGAGGCCCTCACGGGAAGGAAGCCGAAGATAATTAAGAGGAGCGACGGCCAGATAGTGATAGAGTGCCGCAGAGCGCACCTAGACGGCTTCATGCGCTATAAAGAACTCGCAAACGCCATCGCAAAGTAGCTGGAGGAGACGAAGGACAGATAGAAAACGTTCGCTCAATAGACCGGCTGTTCACAGAGACATAAGTTTTTCAAAATATCCGATGTGATGCGTCTATCTTTGGTCTACCGTCGTCAGAAGCGGCGCTGACACCGAAACGCCAGTCATCAACGCTTCTGTCTCGCCCATCATTTCATTTGTATTGATCAGGTTTAAAAACTGATCTATTCAATCTGTCATGCCCCACCCAGCACAGCGTTCTAGAACTCTAAGGAGGATAAAAGTAAGGACGCCAGGCGGGCGAACGGTTACGAGATATGAGAAGAGAGCGAAGGGGGTGCCCAAATGTCCAGTTACTGGACTGCCGCTTAGCGGCATGAACGCGAAAGTGTATAGATTCGGCGTCTCCATAAGAGCCCCCAGTA
>Ga0326760_1000412_pt1 | contig 23258 bp, 22 predicted proteins | sample GCREP_S_FD_207668 | JGI IMG/M metagenome (GOLD analysis project Ga0326760, IMG submission 207668) | Hot spring sediment microbial communities from Geyser Creek Basin, Yellowstone National Park, WY, United States - GCR.EP_S | ecosystem: Environmental > Aquatic > Thermal springs > Near-boiling... | reverse complement strand
CAGTAATGCCATCAATACTGGCGTCGATAGGGATTCTGTACAGCGTTAGAATAGGGGAGTTCTCAGCACCAGAAGTGCCGGGCTATCTGAGCGGCCTACCCGCTGTGCTGGCTGTAGTAGCTGCTGTCCTCTGCATTGTTTTACCAAGCTACCCACTGCCAGCGAGAGTAGTTATAGAGAGGAAGAGGCTGTCAATGTATAGAGCACTGTTTGCTGTGGGCACCCTAGCCCTGGCAGCACCCCTAGCACCCCTAGCCACAGCTCAAAACATTTTAATGTTTACAGCTCTAGCGAGAATAGGGTCAGCCTTAGCCATAGTGCTTGGAGCCCCAAGCCTTGCTGAAACCCTTAAAGCACTTCTCCTTCCCCTCGACGACGTTGTTGAGGGCATGGCTAACCACGTTAGGGTGTACAGGTCAATGCTTTTGTACAGAAGTGAAAAGCTTGAGAGCATGCTTAGAAGGGGCTCCAGGCCGTGGCTAGTGGAGTACCTCGGGGAAGCTGTCTCATTCTTCAGGCTTGTTGGCGATGTGAACCCCGCTGTTTTTGAAACCTTCGCTGCTTTTGTTCTTGAGATGCAGAGGTGTAAGAAGAGGGCACTGCTTTACATGATCACAATGGTTGCAACAGTTCCAATAGCACCAGTGCTGGGAGCTGTAGCGCTTAAGCTTGGGCAGGAGGTGGGAGTATCAACACTACCAGTGCTACTCGGCTACACATCATCCCTGTGCTACGGGTACATAGCATCAAAAGTAGCAACAGGAAGAAATGTATCATCAATGCTACCGGGAATAGCAACACTAATATACACATCAATGCTGTAGACACCAAAAACAGTAAGTTTTATGAGGATCAGTTCTCATAAGCAAGCCCCTAACAAAGCTCTTCTCTAGGCGAGTGTTTAATGAGAAGGGAAGGTGTTAGAGGACCTCCGCAGAGGCTAGACAAGTGGGTTAAGCAGGACCCTAAACAAGAAGCTAAGCAGGAGAAGAAACCCTAGACCATAAGTTGCTCAGTTTTAGAGTGTCAAGGAGGTTGACTAGCTCCTAGCCCTAAAGGGTGAGGCTTTCAGTTGTAAAAGCAGTTAACCAGCCAAAATACTCATCACAGCTCAGTAGCCATCATCGCTTAGAGGGGTTTCCATCATCATGTGGCCGCATGCTTGCAATGGAGTTCAAAATTTAGACGGCTCGCACCCATGGAGCGGGGTTAAATACCTTCGTGGCTTGCACGATTGGAATAGATCAGCACTTCTTGTTTTTGGCTTAAGAGGGTAAAAAACTGCACTGTTGCCTGCCTCTGACAATGCGGTTTCCCAAAATGTTGTGTTAGCCTCCCGGGGCGTACAAAGTATTAGAAGCAAAGATGAATTTGCATAGCCAAGCGCTTCGCCTTCACATAGCTATGTGCAAGAAACGTGGATCCAAAGCTAAAGAGACTCTGTGGGAGCCATAAACATTTGGCTAAGGGCTTTTGAAGCGTATGTGGGGACGCCTGGGTCGCCCCAAAGAGCCCCCGCAGTGAGGGATGAAGCCAGACGGAGTGGGGGAACAATAGATAAGGAGATGAAGAAAGCAGTTAGAGCTGTTCACAACCAAACTAATTACCAGACCTAAACCCCAACATAGTTTAGAACCTCCGCATCTTTTGCTAGCTCCTTAAGCTCCTCTACACCGATTCTCCTGTACCAGAGCATCAGCTCCCTATACCCTGGGAACATACTTGGCACTATGCCACCAACGAGAACTACTCGCTTCATTAAATGCCACCAAAAGTTAGAGCATTAAGCAAAGCTTTATCGGAACTGTGTTTTGAGGTAGGCAAACATGTTAGCAGGTTTGCACTTCTGGAACTTCACTGAGTTTAACCATGTGAGTGAACGTGATGTTCATGAGAGCTCCTCCAAAACCTTCTCCGCCTCTTTCCTCTCAGTATATTTGAGGATCATATTCAAGTTCTTGTGGCCTGTAATAGCTGCTATGATTGATGGTGACACCCCCTTCCTCAGCATATAAGTTATGAATGCGTACCTCAAGGAATGGGCGTTTATCCCCAGCCTTCTGTGCAGGTACTTGTTCACATTAGCCCTGATAACATCCCTGTCCTTATCAATTAACGCTATGCAGGTAGTGAGATCCTCTTCAACAATCTCCTTCGGAATAACCACTAATCTGTAGTCCTCCTTCTTATGCTTCTCAACCCTAACATAGATCCTAGCTTTAGATGTTTTGAGAAACTCCTTGAAAGCCTCAATGGCTTCGCCAATCCTTGAGCCATTCCTAAGAGCAATTAAAGCTATTGCTGCGTAGCACTTTGTGAAGCCCTTGCCCTCTACCTGCAACAGCTTTGTTAGCTCTCGGTAAGCCTTCTCGTAATCAACGTTATAATCCCATGAGCCTGGCTGGGGCTCTCCCAGCCTCTTAGGCATATATAGCCACGCATGTATTTTCTCGCTTATGTCTGTAAGCGAGAAGCAGAGCTATAAACATGCCTGCAAAGCTATTTGAGCATCGCCTTGCATAAGCGAGAACAAATTCTTATGGTGCAATGTGTTTTGAGTGTGAGAACGCAGGGATAATGTCTAGATTGTTTTCCTTACTACTCCAGCCTTGCTCAAGACTAAGTTGATTATTTCCTCGATCTTGTCTATTGGTGGTAGGCATGTGTAGTCGTCTACGAATATCTCTATGTATAGCGATAGGCTATTATTCGTGTTGAGAACCTTGGCATTAACCTCTGATATGTCGCAGCCTAGTGAATCCTCTAGATCCTCCAAAGCATCTGCAACTTCATCATCTCCTAAAGCTTTTTCTAGCTTATTCTTAACTTCTTCATATTTATCTCCAAGCTTATCCTTGAAGCCTACGAGACTTTCAATTTCCAGCCATCCACACTCTCTACATATCTCAACCCCGTCACGCCTTATACGCACTCCGACATGTAGAGTAGCACTAGATATGTTAGAGACCTTCTCGCTATAGACAGAAGCTACAAAGTGTGTGGTCATACCAACACAGTTTCCCTCATCATCAAGAACAGGATCTGCAAACTCTATAATGAATCCCTTGTCTAGGAACCCAAGATCCTTAACCAAATGTTTAAACACCTTGTAGAAACCACCTGCGATGAAAAGAACTCTTGAAAGAGCTAAAGAGGTCAGCCTATCTCTAGGCACATCACTAAAGACCTTACCCAAAGCCTCAACATCCTCCTTAACAACCATCTTTAAGAATGAAAGATTAGACAAACAAATATTGACAATCTCATCAACACTTAAACCAAGCTCCTTAGCAACTTCAACTAAATCCCTATAAACCCTTTCATTAACCCTAATAGTTGGAGACATATGGTTGCACCTAAGGCAAGTGTAATGCATACTTGCATAGAGGTATTTAAAGCATTAGTAGAATTCTTTGATTTGTAATTGCTTAGTTGCTCATTCTGTTATTTTGTAGTAGAACACCCCTTTGTATACCTTATCCCCTATCTTATACTCTACGATTATAGCCCTTAAATGGTCTCCCTTGTTCCAGTTAAGGTTCTGAATGTATTGTTTAGGCATTGTAACGATGTACCTTACATAGTTCCTTGATTTTGATGCCTGTAGCTTAACTATAACACCTTTTTCCGGTTGTTTCATAGTGACACCCTTTCTTCTGTTCTTAGTCGAGACATAATATAAGTGGTTAAGTGGTGTGGAGGCAAGGGCCCCTATGTCTCTAATATTTTCACTACCTGACAAAAGCTTATATAGTTACAGTACTGTCAGTACTGTTTATAGACAAGACACGTGTAGGTGTATGTGCTTTGGCTGGTTTGAGACCTGTTACTTTACGTAAGATTGTTAAGGTTTTGACTACTCTAAGCTCATCTAATGGTATGAGCTTAGATGAGCTTTCAGAAGTTTTAAGTGTGTCCAATGTTCATGCTAGGGAAGTTCTAAGGCTTCTACAGTCTCTAAGGCTTGTCGAGATTAGGGATAATAGGTATGTTCTTAGCTCTGATGGTGTGAAGTTCCTAAATAGCTTTAATGAAGGTGATGCAGAAAGTCTTCACAGAGTTCTAATGAGAAACGATGTCTATAGAGCTGCTTATGAATGCTATGCTAAGGGTATTAGGAGGGCTTCTGAAGTAGCAAAATGCGCTAATGTTAGTATAGTTGCCGCTGATATCGCTCTTAGGCTTATTAAGGAGGTTGAGGGCTTGAAGGGATCTAGAAAGGAGAAGGATAAAGCTAGTGATAATGGTTTCCTCATAGAGTTTGAGAAGGCACTTCTAGAGGTTTATACAGAGCTTGTGAACATTAAGAGGTCTAGATATATTCCCCTATCAGAGGTTACGCCAAGAGTTATAGCAAGGCTTGGAATAACTAGCGAGAAGTTTGTCAGCCTCCTAGGTGATTTGGTTAAGCATAGAAAGGGTCAGATAGTTTTAGTTTCTGCTCCATCCCTAACACAGTACGAATATGTAAAAGTTGATGGGAGGCTATACACACATATAATGATATCGTGGTGATTCTATGAAGCAGAGAGTCGCGCTTCTAAAGGTTGCAATACCTGAGGTTACAGATGTCTATTTTGATGGTGATGGCATTACCAGTAAGAGAATTGAGAGGCTACTCAATAGCGTTACTCTAGGGGGTAAGGAAGTCATGACAATTATTGGAGGGTACGGTATGGGCAAGACACACACGCTGAAGTATATCGAGACTCTTGCTAAGGGTAGGGGATTTAAGGCTATCTATGTTCAGTCCCCCGGGAAAAGCTTCATGGAGTTCTATGCATCTGTTGTAGAGAACCTTCTCAATGAAGTCTTGAGCCTTAAGGATAGTGTTTCCGATCCTGCACTTAGGAAAGCACTTGAGCTTCTTCAGGACACTGATAACGCTATCTATGTTAAAGGCTGGCTCTTAGGATACTCAATACCACCTAAAGTTAGATACAAGCTTGGGTTGATAGGAAGCCTCAAGGAGATCAACGCTGTAAACTTCTTAGTTGAGATGCTTAAACTTGTCACATCCTCAGGTAAAGCGGTTGCAATCCTTCTCGATGAAGTTGAGGCGCTGCTCAGCCTTCCAAAGAACGCAAGGTACTCATACACTGAGTATTTGAGGGAGCTCATTGATGGCATGCCGAGAGGAGTTGCGCTAGTCATGGCTATGACCCCTGCTTGCTGGGATGAGTTAACAACACTTAATCCAGCACTATTTAGAAGGCTTTCGGGAAGCATACTCTATTTAAAACCTCTTGGGAAAGAGCATGTAAGGAAGTTTCTAGAGCTATACTTTGGATCCCTCCTCAACCTACTAGATGACGAAGTTCTCAACTACATCCATGAGTTGGCAAACGGCATTCAGGGAGAGATACTCAAGTACGCATCAATACTTCTTGAGGAAGCTTTGTACCTAGGCAATAACTTGAGGATTTTCCTAGACAAAGCAAAACAGATCCTCAGCGAATATGTCTAAATCATGGGGCTCACCCTAATGAAGATTTTCCTGTCTTGGTATGCCAATCCTCCAGACCCACCATACTGGTTATGGATAAGAGATCTCGATGGAATAATTGTAGCGCTACATAGTTTAAGGAAAGGTGTGCTGGAATCCGCTATTATCAGGGGTTTGAAGAGGTCTCTAGGCTATGGCAAGACCCTTATAGTGGACTCCCTACCCTTCAGCCTATATGGTGGTGCTAGAGGATCTATAGAACCTTTACAGAGCTGGATACTCTATGTTCAGAGAATGTTAGGTGCAGATATGCTTGTTCACAGGGATTATCCACTAATTAAAGTTAGTGAAGGTGATAGAGAGAAGCTATTTAGGAGAACAATCCTAAATGCTGAGCACGCACTTAAAATCGCTGAGAAGCTTGGCGTGGATGTAATGCTTGTTGTTCAAGGATGGGATGTGGAGAGCTACAAGAGATGCACAGAGCACTACAAGAACCTAGGTGCAAAGTATGTAGGTATAGGTTCCTTGGTTCCAAAGAAACGCAATACACAGTTTCTTGAATCAGTTATTAAGGTTGTTAGAGAGGCTGTTGGACAAAACATATATGTTCACATCTTTGGGGTTTCAAGCCCCCGCCTTGCATTAAAACTCTCAAGATATGTGGATAGTGTAGATATTAGCACACCAATTAGAGCCGCAGTGGCCAGAGAAGTTATTGTAGAGGTTGATGGGAAGCTTAAGAGAGTACACATATCAGCTATTGGAGAGGAGCAGTTACTCAAAATATTGGAGACTGTATCCAACGATCTTGCAGAGAAGTTTAGGAGTGCTAAGAGGTTAAGAGATGTTGTTAGAGCTATAGCTGTGTATAATGCCTACGTACTTATAAATTGGCTCAAGAAGAGTGCTTGAACCAGGGAGTGAGAGCTTGATAGAGGTTATCAGTGCAAGAGAGGTAGATATGGTGAGAATTGAAGCAGAGCTAGAGGCCGTATGCCCAATAACAAAGACCGTTGATTGCTACAAACTTGTACTAACCTATGTACCAAACAATGGAAGATACATAGAGTTCGTAAGCTTCAAGAAATACCTAGAGACTTTCAAAGGAAAGGAAATACTGCACGAAGAGCTAGCAAGCATAATAGCAGAAGAGATATGCAAGGCAGCAAAACCAAAGAAGATAACCATAGAACTGCAAAGCAAATTCATGGAAATGAACATAACGGTAGTAAAAGAGCTAAAGTGCACAGACTAAAGCTTTCTAAGCACATCCTCTCGAAGAAACTCCATCAGCTCCTCAAGACTTGTAAACCTAACATTGATTATCTTTGCAAACCGATCTAAAATGGCTTTTTCACACTCCGAATACTCTAAAAGATGTTTGAGTAATTCCCTCGAGTACCGATATAAATAGTTATAGCTCTCTATATCCTCATCCCTGTATATTATGTTTATGCATTCATAGTTCCTAAACATCGCGCTATACGTGAAATTCAAAGAACCTGTAATGACCATGAAATCATTAATATAAATTTTGCTATGGAGCCTTTGCTCAAGATCAAACCTTACATTAGTATTCTTACCTTTGACAAGTTTTGTTAATGCTTCTGCGCGCCAAATAATATCTCTAATGTTATCCTTAACATAATGCTTTAACTCATCAAGTATAGCAGTATGATTATGATTTGCAATAGTAAACACTAAGTATAACAAGTCGTAGTCCAAAAAGTCAAAACATCGCGTAGCTATAAACACCTTAACGCCGTTCTTTGCCAATGCCATTAAGATGTCGAAGACCTTTGCTGATGATACATATGGATAATAGATTAGCTTTTGCGATTTGAACTCAAATGTTGAAATCCAAGGCGTCACTATGTAAATCTCTTTGCTGTGAAATGATAAGGTAAGAAATCGTAGCAATGGCTCTTCAAAGATTGTACCCTTATCTTTAGGTCCTTTACAAATGACATGACTATTACTTTTTAATTGTGTCAGCATAATTAATCACATTTGGGTACGCAAACATCGTTATCTCCTAGCCTCACCCATGCCAAGCAGTTTTTGCTATAGATATCATTAGCTGGTATACCTAATTCTTCTAGCAAGTATGTAGCATATAGTTTTAGCAATCTTCTATTGAGTAATAATATTTGAACATAAGGATCGCCATGTATGCATGACGATCTATTAAAGTAACACATGCCACAAGCACCATTACATGACCGTGGGATTAATCTTACAAATACACGTCTAAGTCCATTGATAATGTACGGAATATACTGAAGTAAAGGATCTTTATTCTCACCAATTTCAATGCATCGTTCTGAAGTAAGTAAATCAAGAAAATTAAGATAGATACTAAATGCTTCCCCTTCACTTATATTTGGCTTACGCCCAAGTAATGCAGCTATTACGACTCTTCTTACAAGCGTAGATAACGTGTTCCAAGAATTCACAGTAAATAGATATGTCAAGAGTATTTGATCCTGATTTGAGAATCTGAGAAACAATGAATCACTAAGTTTCACTAATTCTATTATTTCACTTTTTAGTACATTGTAATCTAAATTCCATATTGTTGCAATTGTTTGGATCTCGACATCGAAACGTGACTTTACTTTATCTAGTTCCTCTCTTTCACCAGGTGTAATAATTACATCTAAGTCTTTTGATGTAGTAGATTTCATGTAGAGCAAGTCTTCCGCAGAACCTAACGGACATTCACCTAACGTAAGTAAGAGGTCTTCATGTCTTTTCTGTAACTTAAGTATATCATCAACTCTTCTACTTCCTTGAAATCCCCAACTGATTAATGTCTGTTCTATTGCCCTAATACCTCCTGAAACGGCTTCATAAAGAGCCGCCCTCATATTGCCTCCTTCATCAACATCTATATACTCGTTTAGATAACTAACAGAAAATCCACTAGTTTTTGCAACATGTTTCAATATGTGATGATTTAATGTATGAGTAAGAACGAATTCCAACAAGCCTAAAACCCATTTATCAGGACTATAGTGCGCAGCCAACTTGCTGATTAAATCTTTAAGTCTGTCACCAACTTCATTTACAAATTGCTTTATGCTGGTTTCATCAATGCTTTGCAAGGATTTTAGTAATTCCATTGCTTTAGCACCTTTAGAAACGCGTAAAATGATTAGGGATTTGCCATAAATACAATTCTTATCCTTATCGAAAGACTCTTTAAGTTTCCTCAAACCATCTAAAATATATGACTTCATATCTTCGATAGCTTCGTCCAACGGCTTAGCAATAACTTTACATATGGACTCTTTACTTTCAAGCTCTTTATAGAGAAGTGCAACGTCGATCAGCTCCAGTAACGTGTGCATCTGTTTATTTGAAGCAATGATATTTAAGTAAAGATCCTTTGTAAGTATATACATCAACGCATTAACAAATACCTGACATACAGTTAGCATTGTACATAATTTTCTGTATTGTTCAGAGCATACATTCATATTGTTTATGCATTCCAAAAAGTTATTGAATATTTTCCTTAACGGTCTTTTGTACTGTATAAATGTACGGAGCCCCCAGCTATTCTTTATCTCATAGCCTATGGCACTTGGTGCGTCATCAACCTCCAGTATTTTTGCCATGACACTGATCTTACTCCTTCTCTTAAGACTTCCTTGTTTTAGCACACTAATTGCCAGGTTTTTGTTTTTACCTTGTTGATTTCCAATTATGACTTTAAGATTGACATAGCCATAGTGAAGCCTAATGTCTTCAGCATAAACATATCTAAATATAGAATTGAATATGTTATAGTCTAACTTTAGTATATCTTCCTCGCCAACCTTATATGTGTAGGAATTGTACGACGTTGCTGTGTAGAATACGCCTATTCTTGGATAAGCTATTGTTTTAGATCTCAACTGATTGATGTAGTTAGGTATGCAGGGTGCTATCGGTCTTATGTACCAATTTTGATAATGTTCACACTTACTACCATTCTTAACGTATATCTGCCAACCCCATTCTTTAGTAAAATCCTTCAATCTAAACCAATTTTCAGGAGCATGTAAATTTACTTCTTCAAGATAGAAACATTGAGGTTCTTTATTAAGCTTCTCTAGCACATATCTATACTCTTCAACAAGAGTTCCTTTAACCGATCCAGATGGTATGTGCGGATAGGGTACAAGTTTAAAAACATTACTTGGGATTTTTATGCTGCTAGGATCAGAACCTTTAATCAATGGTATTACATGACCATATATCTCGTTATACCTGAATGTAACTCTACCAGGAACTAGGATTGATAAAGCAAGTTCGGGTATTTCTACTTGTGAACCAATTTCACGATGTTTAGAACGCTTAACATTAGTTAGAAATTCGCGAATTATAATATATGGTAGATTTGTATCGTAGAATAAGGTCTCAGGAATATACTTCCTCAATAGTTTGAATTCTCCATTCTTTATTATTCCGGGTATATATAAGTCTTGACTCTCTATACTCATCGTATTGCACCTTTGCATGATTGAGAAACGAAGTTAAGAAATGCATCAAGAAGTTTACTTATGCTTTCATCATTGTCTAACTTAAGAACATGAGAAAAATAATTCAAAATGTCTTGGCGATGATTAGATATGAATTTAGGCAGCTCCTCACATTCGAATTTGAAGATGTTTCTGATCTTTGAGCTGCCTTTAACTAAGGTATAGTAATCAAGGATTGTTTCTACGAGTACCTGCTCCTTTATTGTGGGATTATCTGTAGGTACATTAAGAATATCATAGTTTAAAGCTTCTCTTAGGCTTCCACTTCTAAGAAATATTTCAAGTAAATAAGTTTGGTGAGGTACTTCTGGCGAAAGCTGAATTGCAATAACAGTTCTCAGCAAGGGATTTATATACACTCTTCTTCCACCTCTTCCAGCTCTTTGTATTAGCGAAGAAATATTGAAAGGTGCACCATGCTGATATATTACAACAACATCACTATAGTCAACCCCTACCTCTAGTGATGATGTAGCCACAATTATTCCTGGTTGCTCTAAATTCTCACGAACCTTACTTGTATACACCCTTACATAGTATTTAGCTATATCATTGCTTAGCCTTACTAACTCTGCGTAACGTTTATACTCAAGGGAATAAGGCCACCAAAGCTCTCCATCAGACCAACTTTTAATTGATGAGATCTTCTTCAGTTCTAATAATTTTAATAAATCCTTCTCATCTTGAATATTACTGAGTTCACGATTTTCATAATCTCCATAATCTCTCATTGTTTTATGAAATAGGTTGTGAAACACGTTTCTCAGATCCTGTAACCCTCCATTAAGGTTTTCTCTATACAATGCATCGCTTAAGTCATACCGGAGCCTAGCGACGATTTCTAAACTATCTGCAAAAGCAAATGTTTTCTTTGAGTGTCTTGATGAATGGTCTAAAATGATCGGAGGAATATTGAAATGAAGCGCCATTAAGGCTTGGATACTTACAGTAATTGCATCAATAAGCTCCTTATAATTAGGTATGATGATGTAGAAGTAGTCTGATCCTGCAGGTATAACTTCATCCTCCTCGGGTGTGATCTCAATAATGTTCCTCTCATCTGGTTGCATGAATAGCCTTCTCAAGAACTCCTTTCCGGTTATCTCTGGAAGTGTGGCACTTAACCCTAATACAACAAAGCCGTGTTTTCGGTTGGTAAGCCACTTTATCTTTGTCATTAATCTTCGTAGTAAATAGGCGTATCGAGCACCAGTTATATCCGTATACGTATGTATCTCGTCGAGAACAATGAATATAGGACCTTTGAGTGTGTCGTGAGAACCAAATAGTTTATTCCACTTTGGTGAAACAAGGTTCAATCTAAGTGTTTCAAACAATGTTACGTGTATGTCTCCAGGTCTTGCACTAACATCATCTTTGGTTATTTTAACAAAACTATAGTCAATATCATTGCATAGAAGCTTGAATTCCCCTCTGCTCAAATTAATATGAATTTTAGGGTATGTGTTATTAGGGCACTTAAAGAATGTGAATCGACTAGTGAATGAGATCTCATAGGTGTTATCATCAGCCTTGCAAATCTGGACAGGTATTCTACTGTATTTTGATGCTACAACATCTTCTACACACTTACCTTCAGCAAGTTTATTTTGATTTTGAATGTTACGTATTGTTCTTAGGTATTCTCGAGTACTTAATACATCCATATTGTTTATGGATATTGATATGGGATCCTTATTGTATCTCCTCAATACATCATTTAATACTGATGTGTATCTAACTAGTCTCTCAAACTGATCTCGAGCTAGAGCTAGTCGAGGATATATGATAATTGCTATTGGACTTTGGCACTTACTTTCATCACCAGCTTCATTTAGACAAAGATACCTCTTAATCGTAGCTAGAAGTAGGGAGGTTAATAGGAAAACTTCTGATTTTCCGGAGCCCGTAGGAGCTTTAAGAATAATGTACTTCTCCCCTCCTTGGAGTACCTCTAACAGGTTATTCCATGTTGTAGCCAATGCTTTGTACTGGAACTCATAGTACCTTCTGAGACCGTATCCTTCTCCTAGTTTCTTTAGGAACTCTCTAATAACTTTCTTAAGTTCATCTGGAGAAGTACAAGAGGAATTATTCCAGATAGTTTTACACAACATTGAATAGAACTTCTCTGCATAGTCTGTGAGCGAACTAGCTATTTGCTCTGCATCTCTACGAGGTACAGGAACCTTACGTAATTCATTGAACGCAAAAACTCTTGAAACTAACTGTTTTGCTTCAAATACAGATCTGTCAGCAAATCTCTGCTTCAAGTTGGCCAGGTAATGTGCAAGTTCAGAAAATCTTGATTTAACAATAATCTCATTATTATCGACCTCCTTCGCATCTTTGTTACAATAATCTCGATCTTGAATCAATATGAATGGAATACCATCATTGTTAATACCGCATGAATATAGATAGCAAATCGCTGCTTTCACTACATTGTATTGCGATAAGGCGTTATATATTCTTTCGATGGCATGACCATCTAGATGCTTACGTGCACATGCATGGTGAAGCCTATGTAAAAACTCAGTAATTCTATTAAGCACCTCATCCACTTTAACCTTAACAAAATCACTGTACCTCATAGCCGAAATATTCTCCTTTTCCTTATCCTCAATAACTGTTAATACAGCGTGAATTATATATTTCTCTATAACTTCTTCCTCATAGCCACAGCTAGCAAATTGGATAATATTAGAGATTTCCCTTACAAAATTCCTTATCAAACTGAGATATTGACAGTACACTCAAGTATCTCCCTTAGGCACAATTCGATAAGCCTGTTCATGCCTTGGGCTCGTTCAGCTTCGTCTAAACCATTATATATTTCAGCAATACTTATTCTACCTCCTCTAGCCTTAGTCAGTATCACATCAATTATTTTATCTATACCCTTTAACTTGCCTACAATATCCTTTGATGTGTTAAGTGCTTGTATTAAGGTATCGAAGCTCTTCTCATTAATTAAACGTGTATATAAAGCGCCAATTGTCTGAGCTTCTTGCGCATATCCATATGCTTCAAGTATCTTCTTTAATAGGTTAAGGATTCTAATTGAAATGTTCGCAGTTTTGTTATACTCCTCCAGTACTCTACCAATGTTTTCGATAGCTTCACATGAATCAATTGATTTTTTGATCTCTATTAATTGATTAATTGCATGAGAAATTAATGGGGCGGGGCCGGATGTTTCTAAGAATGAACTTAATTTGCTTCTGGTAATGCCATACCTAACTAAGTCCTCAAATTCGCTTATCCTCAATTTATTCCATAACCTATCTGATTCAATAACACTTAAATCTAGCTCCTTTATAGTCTTCTCTATAGACTCCTTTAATCTATTGCTACATTTTCTTTTAACCTCTTCTTCATCATAAATATTACTGAACACTTTTAAGCTTCTTTCTAAAGCTCTACTTAAGTTTTCGATGAGAGTAGATTTTTGAACAAGCGTACATATCTTTACTTTAACCACTCCATCTTTAGAGATTTCATGAAGGAACCCTTTGGCATCATCACTTAGCTTAATCTTTATTAAAGCTGGATCTACATCAAGGTTATCAAGCATATCGTCACAGTTTATTCCTATAACCTTTGTGACTACGAGGCTCTTCAATGATCTGTAGAAGCTTTGCCATGCACTAATATTAAATGGATCTCTTTCTACACCTTCAAAAAGCTTGATTAATAATGGCTTATCAAATCCAGGCTCTGCACTAACTAGTAACGTTAACAAGCTCTTGATCTTAAGGTAAGTATCGTTTATAGTATTTACAATCTTCTTTACCTCGTCAATTCTAGATAATATTTCATCTATTTTAAACCTTATACCTTCAAACGCCATGTTTACTACCTTTAAGTTAGAAGACTTTTAATATCATTAACATATTCGTAAACCTTCTTGAGTTCAGAGTCTATACCTCCAATCTCCTTCTCCAATCTTTTCAATTTTTCAAGATAAACAGTAAGTTCCTTAATTGCAGACTCCAGTATCTCTCTCTTAATACCCTCTCTATTCATTTTCTCAATTAGAATAGTCGTTATATTTCTGAGATCGTCATCGATGGCATCGGCTATCTGCATAGATTTCAACTTTTCAAACTTTCCCTTCAAACTTCCAATCTCTTCAATAAGAACATTTAATTTTAATAGTGACGATCTGATACCTGATAATACACCGCGATAATTCTTCAATTTGTTTATTAAGTCATTACCATGTATAATGTAATGAATGTATTCAGAGAGAATGGTCTTGCCATACATATCTGATGATTCATTTATCTCCTTTGCTATAGAGTCCATCTCATTAATGAATTTGTCGGTGCTAGACCTGTAATTGTCGAGCACAGGCAAGGGTAATTTAATTCCAGATACGAACATGAGTAAATTGTTGATAAGCTTTTTTTGCACATTATTAATCTCATCTATAATGTCTTTAACTTGTTTAGCAGCATTTACAAGATCTTTAATCATGTCTATCACATTTGTAGATGGCGCAATACCTAATTTATTCATGTATTGTTTTAGTAATGCTCCAAGTAACATCCTCTTTCCGGCTTCTGGAAGCTCATATTTAATGTGCTCCTCCCATATATTTCTTGAAAACTTATCCATCGTTTTGATAATACCATATGTCCTAACATCACCTATGTACATATATATAATCCCCTCTAGAAACCCCCTTAACTCCTTAAGGTCTTCCCTCTGTAGAACTGCCTTAAGTTTTTCATATACTCGTCGTGACCTGTTGAGGTATCTCTCACCATTACTCAGTAACAGACCAATGCGTGCTGTAAGTATTTCTCTCTCTTCAATTTTATACCGATACTGATTTATAACCAAATCCTCAAGACTCCTGAGAAGTTTTAATGAATCAATAAATTTTGCCAGCACTGTTGTAGCGTCATCAGACACTGTAATCCCCCATATATATCTGCCTTGAGCGCTACCTACTTCGTGTTCTGCACTTTCTGTAAGTGCTTCTAAATCCTCTACACTCCTCCTAAGTTCAGTGATCTGTTGTTCAAGCTTTGTACGGAAGTCGCCATACTCTTTAAGTACGTCAGCTAAGAAATCCTTGAATTGTTGCGATGTTTGAATCTGAACAACCCTATCTAATACGTCCAGCTTTGATAGTTTATCGGGACATTTAATCATAGAGTATAGCAAGCTTAGTAAATATTGAGCTAGAGTTATAGGAACTTCCTCTATGAATATAGTTTTATTCAAGAGCTTTAAGATCTGGTCGCCGAACTTTTGAGCTAGTACTTCCTTGATTTTTTCTGCAGAGGGATAATTGTACTTTCTTAGCATTGGTATAGATGAGAATGTGAGAATTAATACTAATTCAAGATTTCTTACATGTTGATCTAATTGCGTAATGACATACTCTAAACTCCTCTCACCAAATAACGGGTAAATATTTACAACGATATTCTTACTCGATTTAACCTCGTTTACAAAATCGTTTACTGTTTTCAGCGAATAAATGCGTGATAATAATGTATCGTAAGCGTTAGCATCAATAGTGTTTACTATGGTAATTATGTCTTCCCCTTTTGCACATCCAATTATTGGTTGAACAAGTGCGTGTGGATACAAGGATCTAAGAACATCAATCTTTAATGCATAATAATACATAGAATCTTCTTGAACGTCATCTGCAAGTTCATTTACAAATCTTTCAATGTTGAGCTTTAAAAGTAGGTTCAATAGGTTTACATTTACATCTTCTAATGCTTTTATTTGTAATAAGTCTCCAAAAAGTTCCACAAGACTCTCTTTGTCGTACAGAACTTTGTTATTTAAGCTCCACGCAGATAAAATTTCGTCCAAAATATGTTTAGTGTCTTTCCTTAAATTTTCATTAATACTGCCTTCAACTGAAAGGATGTAGTTAAGGAATTTATTGATTATTTTGTCTTTATTAAGCACTTTGTTGGTTACGATAATTCCCAACTCACGTGGAATATGTAAACCTTTCACATTGATTCCTAATGCTTGAACTACGAATTCTGGTAGTGGACCGCCAGTACAGGCCAATACTTTTGCTAGATTAGCAAGCTTTGAATCATAGTTTTCAGCTACAATAACTAGATTTTCATACTCTGAATACCTAGCAAATGGAATTCCTTCTACAATATCGAAACCTAGAACCTTCCTAATCTTCTCTGCTTTTTCATAGTTATCTACTGGTTCAAAACAGTATTTGATATCCTCGAACTTGCCGCTGGATGCGACATAGATTAGGTTATTAACTATAGCTTCAATAACCCCCTCTTTCAGTATCTTTTCTACAAGACCTGGTCTACCACCTTTACTTATCCACCATAATATATTTGCGAGTAAGGACTTTATAATCTCTTCACTATTCTTAAGCCTTTCATGAAGACTTATTGGAAGTTTATCGAGATATTCCTTCTTAATGGTTTCTGGAGGAAGAGATGGAATTGCATATGTTTTTACCCTCCATATCGTGGCAAAACGAAGCGCTTCTGCAAGTGCTGAACTAGGTGCAAAGATTAAAACTGGCAACACCTTTAATGTTCCGGTCCTAGCCTTATCTGTAGTTCCACGAAGTAAAGATGCTCCCTTTACAAGCTTCTTCAATTCTTCATAACTCTCCTCAACTTCATCAATAAATAGTACTCCTCTCTTTATCTCTTCTACAAACCCATTGCGTCTAAGGTAATCCTCAAAGAAGCTCTCTATGTAATTAGGAAGATCGCTCTCTGGAACCTCATCCTTATGTAACTCCTCCCTTATGTACTTTATAATGTCTGCAAGATAGACACGTGTAGCTGGAATACCTTCACTCAAAGCCCATTTACATAACTCTACAGATAGAGTTGATTTGCCGCTTCCAAAAATACCATAGAGAACAGGAACGATGCAATCGCTTCTTACCTTTTCACCGCAACGCTCCTCAACATAAGTTTTTATAATGTCCTTAAGCTCATTAAAAATATTAGCATGTCGAACAGATAAAGGCTCCCATTGTTTAGTAATATCTTCGGTACGACAAAGAAATCTAATCAATCCTTCGCTAACCAAAGTCTCGACCTAAAACCATTAAGTTTCAGCTTTCTCTACCTACAGTGATGCCTTTAAATTTATAAGTCTTAATGCTTAATGAATGTTTTAAGCAATTTTCAAAATGATTCAAGAAATGTTGACTATTCTAATTAATGTTTTTATGCTTTTATCATGTCACAAGCTTCTTTATCCATTGATCTAACGTTTTTGTGCAGGATCTTTGCGTTGCTTGTGCTAATTTCTTCACGTATTTTAGTCTTTGTGATATTGTTCCACCTGGTAATGCCACTATGTCTGCCTCTTGAAGTTTCTTTACTATTGTTCTTGATGTTATGATTATTTCTTGTGGTGCTAAACCATTCTTGAGGGTTTCTAATATTGCTTGTGCATACTCTTTTGGTAGAACAGCTATTGCCAGGTCGTATCCCTTTCTCGCTATCTCTACCAGTTTTTGTGTAACCCTTCTCTCGTTGCTCCATCTAGTCAGGTCTTTCTGTGCCATGCCTTTTAATGTTGCATCGTAGGGTATTATGGGCTCGCTCTCCTCTATAATGCCATATCTAGCACTAATTATGTAGAGGTCTACCTGTTTTCCACATTTCCTCAACTCATTTATAAGATTCATTACAGCCCTGAATGTTGGTCCTGAATACATCTCCTTGGCAGGCTTCACAAAGTTTTTGAGTAGCTCCCTATACACCTGCTCCATGTAGAGATCAAATGATGGTATTGAGAGCCTTGCCTTGCTTAGTATCTGACTAACAACATTCATATCAACTGATTTCTCTGCAGTACAATGTGTTAATACAAGTATTCTACTAGCTACTCTAATTATTGACGCTAAACTTTCGATGAGCGCGTCCTCGGATAGCAGTGGCTTATACTTCTCAACTTCGCTTTGATCGGCTTTGACAAGCCTAAACCTAACCCTCTCTAAGAGTCCTTGCTTAAGTAGTTGGCTAAACACGTAGACGTTGTGAAAGCCTCTCCTCCTATTCCTATCGTTACCCCTAAAAATAACTACCTGAATACCTATAGACTTGCATATTGCGCAGCCACACTGCTTCCATGGCTTATCCCTAAGCGTGGCTATGTAGTACGGCATGTAGTGAAGGTCACCGGTTCTCGCAAGGTACTTGCTCAAAATCTTTAGAACCTCATCAAGCCCTATAATACCTTGATCATACTTGATGAGAGCGTCTAGAACCTCCCTATTACTATCCATGGACCTGATAGAGGTGTAGACTCTTCCATCAGGCAGAATATAGTTGCCTACAGTTCTAACCCATGCCATTCTAAGGAAGGTCGCGTTATCGAAGGAGACCTCGTTTACATAGTCAAGAAGTTGGTACAGATATGGAATTATTGAGGCTCTTGCAACTCCAAGTACGTGAATTTTCTCAACATCTCTTAACCTCTTTAACAGCTCACTAAGTTCAGCAATGAGTTTCTTAATAAACTCGTTATTCCTCTTAGCGAGACCTCCTATAGCAAAGTGCCTAAAGCCGATGCTGTAAAGCTTCTCGAAAGACTTTAGATAATCACTGATCTCAATACCTTGAACAGCGGCCATCAGAATAAATTTATATTCACCCTTCTCAAACCTTGGCTTCCAGAGCTCATACCCCCTTATAGCGTTCTCCATAGTTATACCCATCCTTTTCTCGGGATTACCGAAGAATGGTATGTGATCTACTGTAACCCCATAATCAACTCCCAATCTTCTATACATCTCCAAAACATAGTCAACTGCATATGGAGGTGTATCCTTGTATCTATACTGCCAGGCACCGCAATCACCAATGAGTTGAAGCCCTTGGGAAAGCCTAAGAAATCTTTTAGCATCACCAGCTCTTTCAATAGCCTCCAGCTTTCTCTTACTAAGTGTAGATATGGATATTAACACACCATCAACTGGGGAAGGATTAAAGAAGTCCCAAATCCTAGCGCCAAAAACAAACTTATCCCTGTAATAAGCCTCACTCTTCTCCTCATTCAAGAAGTTGTACCCAGGATCAACAATGTCATCCCAATCAGGAATTATAAATAGTACATGCTTAACCATTGCTAAGAGACCTTGCAGTAATTCTTATTTCAATATAAATAATTTGTTGCATCATAATATCTATATGTGGTTGCCCAAATAACTTAAAGAGTATAGCAAAAGTGAAAAGTTTACATGAGTTAAATTAACATAGTTATAGTGTGTTATGAATTTCTGTATGGGGATTTAAGTGTCTCTATATCCTTAATACTATGTGAGTTGATGTACGTGAGCTTGTCCTTGTCTATGGTTTGCTTCAACTAGGGAAACTGAATTAGCTGAGCACGTTACTGTGATTCTGGATGAGTGTGTAGGTTGAGAAAGTATGAGAGAGTTCCACTAGTCAAGATTATTGACAGTTATGAGCCTGTATATTTAGAAACTTTAGAAACTCTATTCAAATATACTCAACTTGGCTCTCATCAGCTGTAAGTAGCTTGAGAGGGTCAGTAAATGCAGCTACACGTTCAAATAATTGCCACGATATGCCCAACTTCATGAGCATGCCCTTCCAAGCTTTCCATATTGGTGAAAGCCAATACCTCTTACACGACCACATAGCATTATCCTTACGATCATTAGGATTCTCTATATAGTATAGCTGCCGCTCTTTCTCCTCGACACACCTCCTGAACTCATTAATGTTAGGTGTAGGTACATACTCTAGGTATACAACCTCCTCATAGCCACCCATAACAATCGCTACAACTACAAAAACCAATACCACGCCTATAAGTTCAGCACTAGCATCAACCTAGAACTGGTTAAAAATACGTTTACTACACAACTGATCTTACATGTAGCAGGTAGTAATCATTGGGGTGAAGAACTTGTTACCGCGAACCCAGCACAGACAACTACTAATACAGCTCTTCGCTCTCTTTCTAAATCTGATACTAAGAGTGCTCACCATTCAATTGCTTTATTTGTTTAACTCCTCATCTCACTACACTTTTCTTCCTTATGCTAAGTGATATAGAGGTCTAAGACAGGGGTTTTGCCTTTAAAAATATTTACTCTGCTTCGTTTATTTCATTGAAGGGCTTACCGTGTTTAGCTTTACTGAAGTTTGTGAATATCATAGCGGTGTTCATGAGAGTTATTACTACTTTGTTGTTGAGGGTAGCAAGCTCATCCATATATCTTACCATGCTGTAAGTATGAAGAGAAGGGGTGAGCGTAGTGTTTGTTACACAGTTGATTTGTGTAGGGTTAGGGAAAAGATTGAGATGTACTTAACCTTTGCCCAAATGTTTTCCGGTGAGGAGCTGTCTGTAGACCCCTCATTGAGGAGTGCGAAGCCTATAGAGTTGGTGGATGTTATTGACAGGTTTGAGCCCGCATATCTAAACCCTTCTGAGAAGAGCTTGATTGTGGAGTGGAATAGGTTCTACAAACCTATGGCTAGCTAACCTCCTTCTCTGCACTGAAGAGGCAGGGTTTTCAGCTATAACCTCTATAGCTGTCGTGTCTATATCTGCTTTCGATATCTGTTCTCTACTCATAGAGACCACAACATCTTGAGGCTTCAATCATCACCAGCGACCGTGAGAACTGTTCTTAGGTCTTCTCTAGCACATATAGTGTTTCCGCGTACCTCTGCAAGCCCTTCTCTAACGAGCTTCTCTATGCGCTTCTTCACGCTGTTGGCCCTCAGCTTAAGTGCCTCCAGATAAGACGCTACATCATCTACAGATGCACACCTATTCTCAAATAACCTTAGTTGCAGCAGGTACCTCAGGATAACTATGCTGAGATTCATTGTTTTCTCCCAAAAGATTTACCAGTTTATAAGCTGGTGTTGCTACGCTCCGTCAGCATTGTGAATGGCGCAACAACTTCAGTAGCTGTTGAGCAACAGGCTATAAGCCGCACCGCCACAAGATGCTGTTAGGAGGTTCTTAGGAGGGGTGGTGAGAGGGTACTAATTGATAAAAACCTCAATAGAGCTTCCAAGGCATCTCACCACCTCTGACACTTTGACTATCTCCTAGTATAAATCGAAAACATGGGCTTATTCCATACATACCTGAGCTGCATATCTAGAGTTGTTGAAGAGCTTAGGAAGAGGGGCTTGAGGGAAAGGGTCTTGCTAGAAGTCTCAGGAGGCATAACACCGGATAACATTTTGGAGTACGCAAAGCTTGATGTTGATGTAATTAGCTGTGGCTACATAACAATATCTAGTAGAGCTGTTGACATGAGTCTCGATGTTGTTGAGGTGATTAGAAAGTGAGAGTAGGTGTAATAGGCTGTGGCGCAATAGGCTCGGTAATAGTTGAAGCTGTGTGTAGAGGAGAGGTAAAGGCAGAGCTGGTAGCGCTGGTAGACAGGTATCCAGAGAAGTGCGGAGAGCTGTTAAAGAAGTGCAGCAAGCAGGGGGTGGCTATATGCAAGGACCTAGAATGCCTTGTTAATGCAAGACCCCGGCTAGTCATTGAGGCAGCTTCTCACCAAGCTGTGAGAGACTATGTGCCGCAGCTGCTTGCCAAGGGAGTAGATGTTGTTGTGCTAAGCGTAGGCGCGCTACTTGATGAAGAGCTCTACAAAACTGTTTTAGAGGCGTCTAAGGGGAGTGGGGCGAGGGTATACATTCCAACAGGTGCCATAGCTGGTGTAGATGCTGTAAAGGCTTTGGCTAGCGCGGACATTAAGAGAGTTGTGTTGAGAACTTATAAGAATGCCAAGGCTTTTGACCAGGCCACGCTGAAGAAGCTGGGCTTTGCCGAGATTAGGGAAAGGACAAAGGTGTTTGAGGGTAGAGGAGATGTTGCAGTAAAGCTGTTTCCCGCAAATGTAAATGTTGTTGCTGTACTAGCACTAGCCTCAGGTAGAATTCCGTGGGTCGAGGTGTATGCAGATCCTGCGCTAAGTGTAAATGTTCACGAAATTGAAATTGAGAGTGAGGCATCGGGTATACGTGTAAGAGTTGAAAATATTCCTCACCCTAGCAACCCGAGGACAAGCTACCTAGCGGCTCTATCAGCAATACGCTTGCTTAAGCAGCTTTCAGAAGACGCGTACATACATGTGGGTACTTAGAGAAGCTTAAAATAAGCTTTAGAATTGAATAGCTTGTCTAAGGCTATTCTTATTAGGTGCCTCTAGGCCTAGTGCATCAATTATTTTATTGAATAGCTTTGGGGATAGCTCTGGGCTATACGTGTACTCGTCCAGGGCTTTCCTTAGGGTAGCAGTGTCTATACCTGTTATTGATGAGTACCACTCCAGGTACCTAGCCTTATCCCTGTTGAAATGCTCTATAGCCTCTCTGTACACCCTTGAGATTTTCTCAATTGCCTCCACGTCTAGGCTTCTCGCTATTGCCAGGGTACAGCAAGCGCTTAGCTCTTCAAATTCGCTACACCTCAAAATTCTTTTACCACCTATTTTCTCAAGGTCTATGTTTATCGGGTGCCAAATAACTGCATACCTAGCCAGACCTCTCCTAGCCATTCCGATGGCTTCTTGAGTAGAGCTAAAGTATGTTGTGTCCTCTTCAGAAACATCAACAAGTCTCTTCTTAATTGCCAGAGTTCTGCAGAGATCCATTGAAGAAACCTCACTCGATATTATTGCACTAGCCCTGCTGCTGGGAATTTCATACACGTACCCCCCGCCAGCAGCGCCACCACCAACTATTGCCAAGCCCTTTGATATTATGTAGCCATAGACCTGCGTTACCACAGGGCTTAAAGCAGCTTCCACCTCTCCCCTAATCAGGGCGAGAGTTGCTTGCAAAGCACTTGGATATATACGAACCTCAAGCTCAAGCCCCTCCCTATCCCTAAGCAGCTTCGCAAAGTGCCCAAGAAACAGGTATTCACTAGACCACACAACCCCAAGCCTGAGAACCCCGCTGAAAGCCGGGGCCTCGCGGCGAGCACTAGCAAGCTTAACAACATATGCATTGCCAATCCTCACTCTGTATATAATGCCCCTCTTCTCCAAATCCCTTAGAACAAGGCTTACATAAGCCTTTGAAACACTTAGAGCTTTAGCTAAGTAAGACTGCAAAACACCATCAGGATTACTAGAGAGAATCTCAAGAATCTTAGCAACGACATTCAAGGCTTCTCAACACAAGTAATGCTAGCACTATGAGAATTATATACTTTACTCACAATAAAGCCCAAGACGTTGAACACCATAGCGCAGCACATCACATTACACATAACTGTGCTACGCCAAG
>Ga0326760_1000411_pt1 | contig 23314 bp, 20 predicted proteins | sample GCREP_S_FD_207668 | JGI IMG/M metagenome (GOLD analysis project Ga0326760, IMG submission 207668) | Hot spring sediment microbial communities from Geyser Creek Basin, Yellowstone National Park, WY, United States - GCR.EP_S | ecosystem: Environmental > Aquatic > Thermal springs > Near-boiling... | reverse complement strand
GAGACACCTTTCGTTCTATCCTTACCACCAATCTTAGTCATTTTGAATTAGAAGCCCTGCTTGAAAACGAAATAGAGATCATTCATCATGAACTGGCTGAGCCTGCCCATCGTTTATCAAGCCTTGCGGACTCTATGCCGGGTCTTGGTCTGGTTGCTGCGGTTCTTGGCATCATCCTCACCATGGGAAAGATCGACGAGCCCCCAGCAGTCCTTGCACATCATCTTTCCATTGCCCTTGCAGGCACCTTTTTCGGAATTCTTTCCTGTTATGGGTTTATGGCTCCCCTATCTGTTCGATTGGAGAAAATGGCAAACGAGGAGAAGGAATACCTTATGGTTATAAAACAAGCTATAGTGTCTTTCATAGCTGGTGGCGCCCCTGCGATGGCGGTCGAGTTTGCAAGAAGGACTATCCCCCCCCACATGAGACCAAGTTTTATCGAGCTTGAAGCCAAGCTTAAAGAGAGGAAATAATGTCAACTCCACCCATCATTGTAAAAAGGGTTAAGAAGATTGTAGGCGGGCATCATGGAGGTTCTTGGAAGATCGCTTATGCTGACTTTCTTGCTGGAATGATGACCTTTTTCCTGCTTATGTGGCTTGTAACCATCATGGAACCAAAGACCAAAGCTCAGGTTGCCGCCTACTTCAAAAAATTCAACATCTTTTCTAAAGCCGGAGTTAGCATGCTCATGGAGTTTTACCGGACAGGTAAAATGGAAGCCCCAAAGGTTCAAACCTTACCTCAGGAACTTCCCGAGGTAAAGGGAGTTGGCGACCGCTTCAGAAGAATAATTGAGACCAGACTTAAAAGTTTAAAAGAACATGTTCTAATTGAAGTAACCGAGACCCCTACTAAGGAAAGGGTGGTCAAGATCGAGATAGTTGACCTTACGGAAAAGCCTCTTTTCAAACCAGGTAGTGCTGAGCTTGAGCCAGAGGCTAAAGAGATCTTAAAAGTTATTGCCGAAGAACTTCGAGGAGAAAATGTGTTAGTCTCTATAGAGGGGCACACAGACGCTGTGCCCTCTCGTAGAGGAAAGGTAGGCAACTGGGAATTATCTACCGCAAGAGCCATCTCAGCGATGCTTGAGCTTGAGAAGAACGGCTTTCCAGCAGAAAGAATAACTGAGGTCGTAGGGTATGCCGACACAAAGCCTCTATTCCCAGACAACCCTTACGACCCAAGAAACCGAAGGATCACCCTCACAGTTCGCTACCCTCAGCCTAAGCCTACTCAAACACTTGAAGGTAAACCAACCCTTAGCTCCTCTCCCGAAAGATAAGCTTTATAGGAACCCTTCTAAAACCAAGAACTTCCCTAAACTTTCTCTCAAAGAACTTCTGGATATGCCTTGGAATGGTCTCCGGATTAACGTTTACAAAGACAACAAAGGTTGGAGGAGTAACCTCAACCTGGGTAGCATAGTAGAGCTTCAGTCTCTTTCCAGCGATGGTAAAGGAATATTGAGTTTTTATCTCTTCAAGGAGGGCGTTTACCTTTGAAGTTGTTATTCTTCGGCTAAATTCCTCGTAAAGTTCTTCAACAAGCGGAAGTATCTCCCCTATCCTTCTTCCTGTCTTAGCAGAAATCGTTAAAATTGGGACATAATCCATAAACTTCAACTCATGCTTGAGAAGCTCAAGAAAGACGTTTCCTGCATCTCTCCTTCCATCAAAAAGATCCCATTTGTTGACAAGAAGTAGACAGGGGCGATAGTTCTTTGCAATCTGCCGCAAAAGAGTCTTATCCTGATGGGTTAAACCTTCCTCAGCGGTGATCATAAACAAGACTACATCAACGTTTTTGAGGATGTCTAGAGCCTTATCGACGCTAAACTTTTCTACTCGTTCGTCAATCCTTGCTCGCCTTCTTATTCCAGGTGTATCGATTAAAAGAAAATTCTTACCCTCTGGAGTAGTCAGAAGAATGTCTACGCAGTCCCTCGTTGTGCCAGGAATTTCCGAGACTATCATCCTCTCAAAACCAACAAGCCTATTAACCAAGGTGCTTTTCCCTACATTTGGTCTTCCAAAGACGGCAATCTTGATAAAGGATTTTTCTGGGATCTTCTCAAGCCTGTCTTTGGCTAGCTCTAACAGTTTTTCTTTTAAAAGTCCGATGTTTTTGAGAGACTTAGCCGAAATAAAGACAACATCCTCAAACCCGAGCTGAAAAAACTCTAAAGCCTTTGCTTCCTCCTCTTTTCCATCAACCTTATTCACAACTAATAAAACCTTTTTCCCCTTTTTCCGCAGATAATCCGCGACAACCTCATCACCTGAAGTTAAACCCTCCTTAGCAGAAACTACGAAAAGGACAAGGTCAGCATCCTCAACAAGCTTATCTACAATTTCAAATATCTTTTGAGAGAAAAAATCTTCGCTTCCCCATTGAATACCACCTGTGTCGATGAGCCTTATTCCGTGCCCGTCCTCAAGCTCTACGTAATCAAACAAAAAATCCCTTGTAACCCCGGGAGTTCGCTCAACGATTGCCTTTCTCTCACCAATAAGAGTGTTGAACAGAGTGGATTTCCCAACATTAGGACGACCAACGATCACCGCTTGATACATAATCTCAACTCCTCTCAATTAAGGATTTAATCCTTGGGAAAAGCTCTAAATTAACATGAGGAATGAACAAAGCACCGGTTAAAAGTTCCATAAACCTCGGCTCGGTGTTTAGTTCAAGATAGGTAATGCTGTCTACTATCTTTTTTATTTCTTCAAAATCAGCATGTTTTAAAAATTTTAAGGCTCCAAGCCCGGCAGAGTTTCCAACTGCTACTGCTTTATCCAAGGCTGAATCTGGAAGCATCCCAAGCGTAACCGCAGAAGAAACATTGATGTTTACCCCAAAGCTTCCGGCAAAGTAAAACTTTTGGACATCCTCAAAGCTAAGCCCTGCCTTTTCACAAAGGAGGCTAAGAATGCAAAACATTGCACCCTTTGACCTAATAAAAGCCTTAATTTCAGGCTCCTTGATCAGGATCTGCCTTTGCCCATCCTCATAAACCAAAAAAGCCCTCCCCTCATCTGTCTCGATGACCCTCTCCCTCCAACTTTCTTTTATCAGCCTTCCTTCCGGGGAGAGAACTCCCTCTTTAAATAACTGAGCCATAAGGTCGATGATGGCTGAACCGCACATGCATTTGGGCGGATGTCCTCCTATCGTTTCAAGGTAGACTTGATTACTTGCTCGGTTGATGGAGACCTTGTAGATAGCTCCCGGCTCAGCCCTACATCCTGCGGAGAAGATCCCCCCTTCAAGAGCAGGACCTGCAGCCCCCGCACAGGCAAGCAAAAAATCCCTATTACCAAGCACTACCTCAGCGTTTGTCCCAACATCGATAAAAAAGGAAGGTGCATCCTTCTTGTATAGCTCCACAAAAAAAAGTCCAGCTATCAAGTCTCCTCCAAAGTAAGCACCAGCTGAAGGAAAGATAAAAACCCGTCCCTCAGGATGGACCTTGAACTCAACCTCAATACTTCTAAAAACGCCATACCATTTTGCAACCGGAGGATAGGGCTCAAGGATTAAATAGTTGACAGGCAAACCAAGCAAAAAATGGCTCATCGCCGTGTTCCCGCAGAGAGAAACATAGTAGATTCTCTCACCATTAAGCCTTTCTATCTCCTTGTTTATAGCCTCTAAGGTTTCAAGCTTAATTTCTTCAAGCTTTTCTCTCTTCCTTGCTAAATGAAGCCTCGTCAGGATGTCCTCTCCATACTTGGTTTGAGGGTTTAGAATGGAAGATTCTTCAAGCACAACATCCTTTTCAAAGTCGTAAAGATAGAAAGCAATGGTTGTGCTCCCAAGGTCAATAGCTAACCCATAAACAGGGCTTTCCTCCTCAAGAATGTCAGCAAGAACAAGACCTTTTTCCTCTTTCACAAAAACTCCTTTAAAAGATTTTTCCTGCCTTAAAAAATGGGGAAGCTTCCTTAAGGAGGTCAAACTAAAGCAAAATTCTCCTAAGTCTAATCTATTTTGCAAAAAGCTCCTAAAAGATTCGGCATCAAACCGCTCAACAAGCTTAATCTCCCTCGGATTAACCTTTATCACCTTGCAGGAAGTCTCTACACATCCACCACGCATTGAACTATCCACCCTTCCTCTCTCTTTTCTACCTTTGCTTGGGTAAAGGTTGCTCCCTTTACCTCAACCCCGTACCCAAACCTTTTTATGTCAAAGGGAATAACCAAAAATTTCCCAGTAAGATAGTACCCGCCTTCCCTTTCCTCAATCCTTCCTTGAAAACCAATCACTAAAACATCCTCAAGAGAAACAAGGCTTATAGCCTTATTCACAAAGAACACAAGGAGCTCATCCAGGGTATCGGCAGATACCTCAACTTCTCTTTCGCTTACGGGAAAAACCTCATTAAAATCTATGTTTTCAACATAAAGAGTTGTAAGGGCTTTCAAGACTTGAGAATAGGCTTCTTCTAAAGTTTCCCCATAGCCTCTTATACCAACATCTGCTCCGTGCTCAAAGGTCTCGTATCCCTTCATAGAGGGCACCTCAAGGTATAGGTATGGTCTCGAGATGATAGTTTATTATCTTGCCTATGTTATTTTCAAAATAATAAGGCACAAAGGGAAAAAGAAAATAGGCTAAGAAAGAGTCCCGCCTTTCTTTTTCTGAAAAAAGAAGGGCATACTTTTCCTTGGGAATAAGGATAAGTGCAGATTGCCTTTCGCCTTCTAAATAGATGCTTTCCGTGGGCAAATCCTTCTTATCTTTTAACTTGTGTAAAAAGATTGAAACTTCAGCGGGTAAAGGTAAACTTGGATTGCGATGAAAAACTAAAGCAAGGGTTAAGCCTTTAAACTCTAAGAAATAAACTCCTTCTTTTAGTTCTATCAACTCAAACATTCTTGGGTCGCAAACTTCAATGTCCAAATATTTTTTTTCTTCAAGGGTAGAAACATATCCTACCTCAAAATCCCTGCTAAAAACTCGATAGGGATTAAAACGTGAAAAATTTACTACGCATTCAAAGCTTGATACACCAAGTTTGTAATATATTGGAAAATACTTAGCTTTATATGGTTTGATATCTTCTGACTTTAAGTTAAGCAGTAGGGCAAATTTGTCCTGATTTTTAAGTAAAATATGAGGAAAGTTTTTATCTTTAAAAACTATAATAAAATCAGTCTTTTGGTAAAATTTTACAAAGAAGTAATAGGTTAAAATGAAGGATAAAAAGGCAAGAAAAAAGGGAAAATATTTAACATAAAAAGAGAGATGAAAATTAAGTTTTTGTATTATCTTTTGGTTTGTAAAATAGACTAAAGGGCAAATTAGAAAGATAATTAAAAGAAGATTGACAGAAAAGGGAGAAATATAAAGCCAATCAAAAAAAGGAATTTCCATATACCATTTAAAGATGGTGGCTACAAATTCCATTAAATACTTAGCTATGGTTTTATCAAGAAAATAAATTAAAGCTGAGAGCAGAGAAAGAGGAATAAAGATAAAGCTCCAGAAGGCTGAGGCTAATAAGTTATTAATCGGTGTAGCTATAGCATAATAGCCAATTCGGTATAAAAGAAGAGGAAAAAGTAGAAAAGATATAAAGCTTGAAACGAAAAGACCTTGAAGGCTTATGAATAAAGTCTTTTGCCATAAGTTCTTAGGTTTTAGATTAAGCCTTTGCCAAAACTGATTGGCAAGAAGTAATCCTAAGGTGGCTAAAAAGGAAAATTGAAAAGAAAGATTTCCGATAAGGGAGGGCTCAAAAAGGCAAAGGATAAAGGCAGTCAAAAGAAGAATAAGAAGGCTTGGTGTGTTTCTAAAAAAGAGCTTAGCTAAAACTAATAAAAAGAGAAAGAAAAAGGCTCTAACTGCTGAACCAGCAAAGCCTGAAAGAAAAAGAACTACTAAAGCCCCAGGTAAAGAAAATATCATGGCGTAGATTTGAAGAGGATACCGTGTGAATACTAAAGGATATCTTCTAAGCCAAAAAAGCGTAAATTTGTATAGGATCCCGTATAATATCCCGAGGTTAAAGCCAGATATGGCAAGCTGATGGTATAGTCCCTGTTTCTTTAAAGCCTCTAAATATTCTTGAGGGAGTTGAGTTTCAACACCAAGAACAAGGGCTTGAAAAAGCCCTTTTGCTAAACCGGAAAGCTCTTCTGAAAATCTAAATAGTTCATACCGTATGCTTTCTATGGTAAAGGTCTCGGTCTTACATATAGCCTCATCTTGTCGTTTAAACTCATATAATCCCTCAACTCCTTGAGCTCGTGCCAACTCCCTTGTTGCAGGACGAAAGGGATTTAACCCTTCCTTCATCTCCTTCGAGGTTAAGCTTAATAAACACTTCATCCCTGGACTAAAATCACCTTTATAGGCGGTAAAAAGAATCTCTTCCCCTGATGTCAATCTAAATAAAACTCTCTTTCCTTCAAAATAAGGCTCAACCTTTAAAACTTCACCGAAAAACTGAGCTTTAGTAGGAAACTTGCTTTCTTCTCTAAAGTAAAAAGAACCAAACATAAAGCTTAATATAAGAGTCAAGACAGCTAAAGATTTCAGCTTATTTTGTGAAAAAAATAAAAGCTGTAGCAGCAAAACATAAAAAAGAAAAACAAGATGCGCTGAATAAAAGCTTAGATAAAGACCGATTAAAAAAGAAGTTGCTAAAACAAAGAAATAAGCCTTTATCACATCCTTGGACCAAAAAGTAGCGTCCCTATTCTTATGATGGTTGCACCCTCTTCTATCGCTATCTCAAAATCAGAGCTTGTTCCCATGGAAAGTTGAGTAAAACCTTCTCCAACTAAAGGCTTAATCCTCTCAAACAGATTCCTCATCTTTTGAAAATAAAACCTTGTCTTCCTTTTATCGTCTGTCAAAGGAGGAAGACACATAAGTCCAATCAGGTTAAGATTAGGGAACCCCTTTAGCTCCTTTACAAATTCTTCTAAATTTTCCTCAAAAACACCAGCTTTGGTTGCTTCATGTCCGATGTTTACCTCGATTAGAACATTTATTCTTTTATTCAAAGACCTTGCCTTTTTTTCGAGCTCTTCTGCCAAAGACAGCCTATCTAAGGAATGAATGGTGCTAAAAAGGGCTACAGCTTTTTTAGCTTTGTTTGTCTGAAGCCTGCCTATGAAATGCCAGTCAATGTCAAGCTCTGCTAAATTCTTTATCTTTTTTTCAGCTTCCTGAACATAGTTTTCACCAAAAAGCTTTAAACCTAAGGAATAAAGAACCCTTATCTTTTCTTCGCTCTGCCCTTTGCTTGCCCCAAGGATCTTTACTTCTTCAAGGCTTCGCCCTGACCTCAAACAAGCCTTCTCCACTCTTTCTAAAAGGTTTTCATAGTTCTTTCTTAAAACATCTACTAAGGCTTTTGACATTGTATGATCCCGTCCTCTGTTAAGATTAAATCAACGGGAACATCGTGAGGCTCAACGGGCAAGCTTTCCACTAGTTGAAAGGAATAACAAACACCAACTTTTAAAGCGCTCGTTTCCCTTAATACCCTATCATAAAAGCCACCGCCATACCCAAGCCTATAACCTTTTACATCAAAGGCTAAACCAGGGATAAATATAACTTCTAAAGAGCTTAAATCTGTCTCCTCGTTCTTCGGATTTGGTTCAAGAAGTCCAAATGGACCTGGCACAAGGTCAGAAAAACTATACACCCTATGAAAGGTTAACCTCCGCTCTTTAATCCAGGTCTTAGGTAAGTATACCCTTTTTCCCTCTATAAAAGATTTACCAATAGCTTTAGAAAGAGATACTTCCTTCCCCTTAGCCATGTAAAAAGCTAGTTTTGTAAATCCTTGGAGTAAAATGAATTTAAATGCTTCTTGAGAAATTTTACAAGATAAATCTTTGACTAAAAACTCGTTTAAAGCCCCCCTTTTTGCTAAAAAAATGGACCGGAGTTTAGCTTTCTCTTCTTGATGAACACTCAATTATCTTGGAACCCCGGACCTCCCTCGTTCCGCAACTAAAAGGCGGGTGAGGGCTCGCTGAAGGGCAGCGCGAGCCCTCGCATAATCGATATTTTCTGCTCCGGCTAGGTATTCTTGAATTCTCTTTTCTGCCCTTTCTTTTGCTCTCAATGCCCTTTCAACATCTATTTCATAAGCTCTTTCTGCTGCTTCCACAAAAAAGGTTATCTTATTTCCCGAGACTTCACAAAAGCCTCCACTTACCGCTACCCATTCTTCTTTATCTCCAACTTTGTATCTAAGCGGACCGATCTTTATCGCAGCAACCATTGGGCAATGGTTCGCTAACACTCCAAACTCACCCGCCACACCAGGGGCAGTAACAACGTCCACCTCTTCTCTCACCACCACCCGCTCTGGCGTTATAATTTCTAATAAGATTCTTGCCATCTCTCCTCCCCTTATCCTTCAAGGAGCTTCTTAGCCTTCTCCACAGCCTCCTCGATTGTGCCTACCATGTAAAATGCCTGCTCAGGAAGCTCGTCATGCTTACCCTCAAGGATTTCTTTGAAACCTCTGATAGTATCCTCAAGCTTTACATATCTACCCGGAAGACCGGTAAATTGTTCAGCCACATGGAATGGTTGTGACAGGAACCTTTGGATTTTTCTTGCCCTAGCTACGATGATCTTATCCTCTTCAGAGAGCTCTTCAACTCCAAGAATGGCGATAATATCCTGAAGGTCCTTATATCTCTGAAGGACTTGCTGAACTTGCCTGGCAACGGTATAATGCTCCCATCCTACAATATTCGGGTCAAGAATTCTCGATTGGGAATCAAGAGGGTCAACCGCTGGATAAATACCAAGCTCAGCGATCTGCCTTGAAAGAACCACGGTTCCATCAAGATGGGCAAAGGTTGTGGCTGGGGCCGGGTCAGTCAGGTCGTCGGCAGGAACATAGACGCACTGAACGGAGGTAATAGAACCCTTGGTTGTGGAACAAATTCTCTCCTGAAGGGCTCCAATGTCTGTGGCTAATGTCGGCTGATATCCAACCGCTGATGGCATCCTACCCAAGAGAGCTGAAACCTCTTGGTTTGCCTGAGTAAACCTGTAGATGTTATCTATAAAGAGAAGAACGTCCTGACCCTCCTCATCTCTGAAGTATTCAGCTAAGGTAACTGCGGTGTGAGCAACCCTTGCCCTGTGCCCAGGCGTCTCATTCATCTGCCCATAAACAAGAGCTGCCTTATCGAGAACTCCTGACCTTTTCATCTCAAGGTAAAGCTCGTTTCCCTCACGGGTCCTCTCACCAGCACCGCAGAAAACGGAAATTCCACCGTGCTCCATAGCAATATTGTGGATCATCTCCATCATAACAACCGTTTTACCAACACCAGCTCCACCAAAGGTCCCCATCTTACCACCACGGGGAAAGGGAATAAGAAGGTCAAAAACCTTGATTCCCGTCTCTAAAACCCTAATGTTTACGTCTAACTCAGTTAGAGGTGGCGCTGGTCTAAAGATAGGATAGTATTTATCCGTCTGAATGGGGCCACCCTCATCCACTGGGTCACCAACGGCGTTAATTATCCTCCCCAGAGTCGCTCTCCCAACAGGAACCATTAAAGGTCCACCCGTTGCCAAAACTTCCTGACCCCGCCTTAACCCGTCAGTGTAGTCCATGGCTACGCAACGAACTATATTATCACCAAGCTGCTGAGCTACCTCAAGAACAAGGTTCCACTCTCTGTTATCTATCATAGGGTTGGTTACTCTCAAAGCATCAAGAACCTTAGGAACCTTACCGGGTGGAAATTCCACGTCGACAACCGTTCCCATTATCTGAACTATACGACCAATAACCTTCTCCTCGGCCATCTCTCATACCCCCTTTAAAAGGTTCTTTTATCCTTTAATGGCTTCTGCTCCACCTACTATATCCATCAGTTCTTTGGTGATGCTTGCCTGGCGAACCTTATTGTAATACAATGTCAACTGCTTGACCATATCTGCGCAAGCCCTGTTAGCGTTGTCCATAGCGGTCATCCTTGCCGCCTGCTCGCTTACTGCCGTCTCAAGCATCGCAGCAAAAACTAAAGTGTTAAGATATTGAGGTAAAATGACTGGTAACAATTCCTCCTCATCTGGTTCATAAAGATAAGCTGTTGCCTTAGTCGTCTCCTTCTCCTCTTCTCCCTTAGAAAACCTTAAAGGTAAAAAAGGCTCAACAACTGGAACTTGCTTAACAATGTTTATGAATTTTCCATAAATTAGATACACTTCATCCCACTCACCGTTTAAAAAGGCTTGAGTTGCCGACCGAGCTATCCTTCTTGCATCCTGAACTAAAACCCGAGCCATGACATCAAGATATGCCTCCCGAATAGGAACCCTCTTCTTAAAGTAATTATACCCCTTCCTCCCAACGGTTATCAACTCAACTTCCCTACCTTCTTTTCTAAAACGCTTTATCAGGTTTTCCGCTTCTCTGATGAGGTTGCTATTAAAAGCCCCGCATAATCCTCTGTCAGCTGTTATCAACACTATTCCAACTCTTTTAACCTCCCGTTCTTGAAGAAGAGCTATGCGAGATTTGTTTAAACCAGGACTTGCCAATACTCTTCCAAGGACAGTCTCAAATTGCGCCCTGTACGGACGAAGACCCTCTAAACGCCCCTGAAGACCTCTTAATTTTGCAGAAGCAACCATGTTCATTGCTTTAGTAATCTGACCTATCTTCTTTACCGCCTCTATCTTCTTTCTTAAATCCCGAAGACCAGGCATGCTTTTTCCTCCTAAACTATCTCACCCCCAAGCCATCCTCTCCTCTACTAGGGCACTGGAACTGGCTCTATATTATGAGCCCTCTTAAACTCTTCGTTAAACTCAGACAAAGCCTTTTTCATCTTCTCTTCAAGCTCGGGGCTTATCTCTTTCTTTTCCCTAATCTCTTGATAGATTTCTGGATACCTACTTCCGATAAACTCGTATAACTCCTTCTCATACTGGGCAAGAACTTCAAGGGGCATCTCATCAAGGAAACCTCTTGTTCCAGCAAATAAGATGCAGACCTGTTTTTCTACAGGTAAGGGCTGATACTGAGGCTGTTTCAATATTTCAACAAGCCTTGCTCCTCTATGAAGAACCCTTTGAGTAGCCTTATCAAGCTCAGAACCAAACTGGGCAAAGGCAGCAAGCTCTCGATACTGCGCTAACTCGAGCCTAAGCCTACCAGCTACCTGACGCATAGCCTTAATTTGCGCTGCTCCTCCAACCCTGGACACTGACAACCCTACGTTGATAGCCGGTCTAATACCTGCAAAGAACAAACCAGGCTCAAGATAAATCTGCCCATCAGTAATAGAGATAACGTTCGTTGGAATATAGGCTGACACGTCTCCCTGCAAGGTTTCAACAATCGGTAAAGCAGTTAAGGAACCACCACCGTATTTATCATCAAGCTTTGCTGCCCTCTCAAGAAGCCTTGAGTGGTTGTAGAAGATGTCACCAGGATAAGCCTCACGCCCCGGAGGTCTTCTCAAAAGAAGAGAAATCTCACGATACTCTGCTGCCTGCTTAGATAGGTCATCATAGATAACAAGAGCATGTCTTCCCGTATCCCTAAAGTATTCACCAATAGCGCAGGCTGAATAAGGTGCAATCCACTGAAGGGCAGCTGGGTCTGAAGCACAAGCCGCAACTACTGTAGTATACTCCATAGCCCCATATCTTCTTAAAGTTTCTACTATTTGGGCAACTGTTGACTTTTTCTGTCCAATAGCACAATAAATGCAGTAAACATCCGTATCCTTCTGAGCCAAAATTGCATCAATAGCTATTGCCGTCTTACCAGTCTGCCTGTCACCAAGGATAAGTTCTCTCTGCCCTCTTCCTATAGGGGTCATAGCATCAATAGCCTTTATCCCTGTATACAGAGGCTCATGCACTGGCTTCCTCATAATGATACCAGGTGCCTTGATCTCGATACGCCTATACTCTTTAGCTTCTATTGGTCCTTTTCCGTCAAGAGGTCTTCCAACAGGGTCGATAACTCTCCCTAAAACCGATTCTCCTACCGGAATGGATGCCACTCTACCTGTTCTTTTCGCAATGTCACCTTCTTTGATCTTGGTATAATCTCCCATAATAGGAATCCCCACATTATCAAACTCAAGGTTAAGAGCAATTCCTACCTCGCCACTATCAGGAAACTCAATGAGCTCCATGTATTCACAGTTGCGTAAACCAAAAACTCTCGCTACACCGTCTGCAACAGAGATAACAACTCCCATCTCCTCAAGATTGACCTTCTTCTCAAATTCCTCAATACGCTTCCTAATAAGGTCGCTTAATTCCTGAGCTTTTATTGCTTCCATTTATAACACCCCCTTCTCAATAATTTCCTGTATAACTCTCAACTGCCTTTTAAAAGTTGCATCCCACACAAAATCTCCTATCTTTATCCTTAAACCGCCTATTATGCTCGGGTCAACCTTTAGGTCTAAATAGACCTCCTTACCAAACTTTTCTCGTAATACCTGCCTGACTTCTTCAACCTCCTCAGGAGATAGCTCAATCGGCGCTATCACTTCACCCCTTAAAATGCCAAGTTCCTCATCAAGAAGAGCACGATACATTTCTACTATCTCATTGAATAAATGCATCCTTCTTCTCTCAACTAATAGTCGCAAAAACTTTTCAATCTCCGGGTCTAATTTAATTTGTTTGAAGATCTCATCAAGAATTTCTTGCTTTAGGTCTGGCGGATATATTGGACTTTGAAGGACATTTATGGCGGAAGGGACCTCTTTTATAAAATTCCTAAAAGCGGAAAGCTCATCCCAAAATTCGACAATCTTCCCCTTTTCTTTAGCAACCTCAAACAATCCCTTAGCATACTTTAAAGCAGTGGTTATCGCTCTCAAGGCGCTCCTCCCATCCTCTTATCCTAATGCTTAACTATGCTTAAACTTTTTAAACTTTCCACAACATCTCGGAATATCCTCTTATGATCATCTACGGTTAACCCTTTAAGCAACCTTTCTTCCGTAAGTTTGATCACTTCTTGCGCCAACTCCTTCCGAAGCTCCTCTTTTGCCTTTTCTAATTCGTGCTTGATGTAAAGGTCAGCTTGCTCCATGATTCTTTTTGCCTGCTCTTCAGCTTCTTTAATAATCCTTTCCTTCTCCCTCTGCCCCTGCTCTATGTAGTTCTGTAAAATCTGTTTAGCCTCATCTTCCATGTTTTTCAACTTTGCTTGCAATTCTAAAAATTGGGCTTCAGCTTCTCTTTTTTTTCGAAGGAGCTCTTCATACTCCCTCTGAATAGTCTCTCTTCTATTCTGAAGAAAGTTGACTAAAGGTTTACGCAAGAGCTTAAAAAGAATGATAAGAAGAACTATAAAATTTACCGTCCACCAGATAAGATTTTGAATTTGGGTGGGGGTAATACCATGATGCCCCTCTTCTGCACCATAAACAAGCTGGACCAAAAAAGAAAGGATTAAAAATAAGGAGGCTAAAACTTTCATACTCTCCTCCCAACTAGCTTCTCGATGATCAAGTTTGCCAGTGTTTCCTTTTGAGCCAAAATCTGTTGACGAATGCCCTCAAACTCCTTCTTAAATGCCTCTTCCCACTCCCTCTTCTTAGCTTCAACCTCCTTCATCACAGCCTGAAGCCTTTCCCTCTCAATCTTTCTTGCCTCTTCTTTTAAAAGCTCCTGTTTCCTTAAGCCTTCACTCCTAGCTTCATGAAGAGTTTGCTGATACTTCTCAAGCAACTCTTTTGCTCTTAGGCTATAATCTTCAATCTCCCTTTCCAACCCTTGGAAACGCATTCTTCTTTCTTCAAAATTTTTCATGATGGGTTTAATCAAAAGGGCGTTTAAAATAATGGCTAAGACTATCGTTTCGATTATCTGAACAATCAAGCTGATATCGAATGAAAGCATAGCTAGGCTCCTTTGATTAAAATCTAAGCCATACTTTAATCTTTTAACTTTTAACTACTTCAAATGGGATGTCAAGCCCTATTTCATTATAAAAATTCAAGCTATTTAAAGAGACTTTTTCTTTTTGCAAAATTAAATAGGAAAGAAAGCATGAGATAGGTCGTAATCGTAATAGAACCACCATAGCTTAAAAAGGGTTGGGGGATGCTGGTCATGGGGAGTAAGCCCATCGCTCCTCCGAAGTTGAAAAAAAGTTGCCACAATAGGATTAAGACTATCCCTACGATTAAGTATTTACCAAAGAGGTCCTTTATCTGTTGAGATAAAGTGAGACCCCAGTAGAGAAGGTAGCCATAGAGGCTTAAAAAAAACAAAACCCCTAAGAAACCAAAGGCTTCAGCCCATACGGCAAAGGCTAAATCGGTATGCTTTGCTGGAAGGTAGTTTAATCTTGTTGACCATCCCTGCCTAAAACCCTGTCCAGTCAATCCCCCCGAACCTATGGCAATCAAAGATTGATAAAGCTGATAGCCCCAGGTTTTATAATACCTCTCTGGGTCTAAGTAGCCATAAATTCTACCCTTTTGATGAGGTTTAAGCTTTTGCCAGGCAATAGGAGCTAATAGAGCACTGAAGATTAATACTCCTACAGTCATCCCTACCACAAACCTTTTTGGCAGGCCTAAAACCATAAAAAAGACGAAAAACATACCGCCGATGATAAAGGCATAGTCAAGGTCAACGACCACGAGAAATAGAAGTGGGATAATTAGAATGATAAATAACATCAACCAATCCTTAGAGCTTAAAGGTAGACCTCTTCGCTTGCTTACCATATAGCTAAAAAGAAGGACAAGCACAATTTTTAAAAATTCTGAGGGTTGAAGACTAATAGGACCGATAACAAGCCATCGTTTCTTTAAGACGGCAAGGATAAACATCAAAAGCGTCAAAAAGAGGTAAGAGAAAAGGTAAATTTGAGGAGAAACCTTATTAAAATCAACCTTAAAAACACAAATCAAAAAAATTAAAAACCCAATAAAATGCCAAGCAATATTTTTAAGAATGTGGGTTGTGTTTTCACCCATGTTAAATTGATTAAGAATCCCAATAAAAACTAACCCCAAAAAAGCTATCCAAGCTAACAGATTATCTTTAATGAAGCTAACGATAGTATTTAACCCTTCCTTCTGTTCTATCATTGAACTCCCCTCTCCTCTAAAGGTGATAAATTGAGTAAAGGTTCTAAGGGTGTTTCCTCAAGCGTTTCTTCCTCCGCACCTTCCTTTTCTTTAGGTTTTCGTTGCGAGGGCAATCCATAGTAGGCTCGATAAAGCTCTGCAGCAAGGGGTGCGGCAGCTTGTCCTCCAGATCCACCATGCTCTACAAGGACTGAGGTAACAATATCTATACTACTATTTCCTGCAAAGCTAACAAACCAGGCATGATGTTCGAGGTGTGCCCTTTTTCTCTCAAGGGCTACAACCTGAGCGGTCCCGGTTTTTCCATAAACCAGAATACCGGGCACACGGGCTGCCTTTCCCGTCCCTATCTCTACGACCTGTTTTAGCCCCTCATGAAGCCAAGAGAGATGCTGAGGGGCAATTGAGACCCATTCTTCTAAAATTGGCTCAAACCTTTTTACAACCGTTCCGTTTTTATCCCTCACCTCCCGAGCAACGCTAACCTTGTATTTATACCCTCCATTAGCAAGCACTAAATATGCTTTAGCCATCTGGATTGGGGTAGCGGTTACATATCCCTGCCCGATGGCAACAACGATAGACTCTCCAGCATACCAATCCTCTTTAAATCTTTTTTTCTTCCAAGCCCTATCTGGAATTATCCCAGGCTTTTCATCAGGAAAGCCAAGACCAGTAGGGTAGCCAAGACCAAGGCTTCGAGCAACCTTAGCCAAAAAGTCAATATCAAGCTTTAACCCAAGATTATAGAAGTATACATCGCAGGATTGGGCAATGGCTTTAAAAAGGTCAACGCTACCATGTCCTTTCCTTTCCCAGCAACGAAAAACCTTCTGTCCAAAGGGGAAACTACCTGAACAAAAGACAGAAGATTTTGGGTCTCTTATGGCTCCTGATTGAAGACCAGCAAGGGCTGTGACAAGCTTAAAAGTGGACCCAGGGGGATAGGGCTGGATAGCTCGATTTAAAAAGGGTTTCTTTGGGTCTGAAATTAAGGCTTTCCATTCCTCTGGGCTAAAGCCTGTAAGGTATTTGTTTGGGTCAACAGCGGGACTACTAACCAAGGCAAGTAGAGAGCCATCCTTAGGCGATAAGGCAACGATGGCTCCTCTTTTATCTTTAAGTAATTCATAAGCCGTCATCTGAAGCTTATGGTTAACACTTATAATCAAATCTTTCCCTGCCTTTGGGGGAACCCTAGCTAAGACTTTCCCAAGCCTACCTTTAGCATCCCTTTCTACCTCAATCCTTCCATTTTCACCTCGAAGATACTCCTCAAACAACCTTTCTACCCCGCTTTTTCCGATGTAATCTTCAGGTGAATAGCCCTTATCCTTCAGCTTCAGATACTCCGACCGGTCGATTCTTGCCACATAACCTAAAAGATGAAAATAGGCTTCTCCGTAAGGGTAATACCTTTCGGCTTCAACCTCAACGATAACCCCGGGTAAATAGTATTGTCTTACCAAGATTTTGCTAACCTCATCCCAGCTTAGGTCTCTTTTCAAAAGAACCCTACCAAAATACCTTTTTTTGGCAAAGTAATACCTCTCTTTAAGCTGACCAAAGTCTTCTCGCAGGATCTTGCTAAGCTTCATTAAAACCTCCTCTTCCTCACCTTCTATAGCTTCTGGGTCAAGGTAAAGCTGAAAGACTGCGCGATTGGTAGCAACAGCTACACCATCTGAGGTAATAATCTCACCTCTTGGTGCGCGGATTATGTAAGTTGCGACCGCCCGTTCCTTAGCTTTTTTTAAGTAGTAGCTGTGTTTAAGAATTTGTAATTGAAAGGCACGTCCAATGAGTAAGAAAAATATGGCAAATAAAAGGATTTGGACATAAAAGACCCTTCGTTTCCATATTATTTCTAATTCAGTAGTATCTGCATACCCGTTATCTTTAAGTGGGTGCCTAAAGTTAGACCTTATTTTCAGCTTCATCTTTTAATAATACTTTCTTTTGTAGAAAATAAAAAATATAAGCAAAAAAATAAGTAAGACCAAAATATAAAAAGCCTTTACAAAAAACTTTGAAAAGTAAACCGAAATTTGGTTGATTAATCGAATTATAAAAATATAAAATTTTCATCATAAACAGAAACAAACAAAAAATTCCCCAAAAAATCAATATTACAGAAAACTTTTCTATTTTGAAATAGTTTCTATAAAAAAACCACAAAGTTTGAAAAGTTATAAAAATGAAGAACCAATAATAGTAGTGTAAAAAATCGTTAAATCCTTTTATAAGACTAATCATAAAATAACTTAAAATAAGGAAAATGGTTGGTTTAAATAGAATAAGCATTGAAAGAAAAAGACTGATATAAACATCAAATAAACGGTAGGAGAATAAATTAACAAAAAAATTTTCTATCAATGATAAGATGAAAAAGAAGGGTAAAAAAAGGAAAAAAAACTGTTTGCTATTCATTCTATAATGGAATTTCTGGTATTTGCAGTATCACGGCAACCCAGTTCAAATTGTATACATCAACATATGGTCTTACTTCACCTTGCTTAAAAAGCCCTTGAGGGTCCTTGGTAACAGAAACAATCTCTCCGATGATTAGATTTGCTGGAAACAGGGCATCCTGCCCTGAAGTAACCACGATATCCTTTGGTTGAGCTTGGGAATAGAGCGGAAGGTATTCTAATGATAGAATAGGCTCGCCTTTTCCTCGGACTATAGCTCTATCCCCTGTTCGCACTACTTTAACATCTACGGCAAAAGAAGGGTCGGTGATTAACATAACTTTACTAAAGTTTGGATAAACTTCTATTACTTGTCCGATTAATCCTATAGCGGAATTACCAAAAAGGGCAAGCACAGGCATCTGGGGTTGAACCCCGTCTTTGCTACCTCGGTCGATAAGAACAAAATCCGAAAAGGGGTCGATGGCTTTATAGATTATCCTTGCCGGAACCTTAGGATGTTTAATGGATGAGGTAGCCTTAAGAAACTTCTCATACTCTGAGCAAAGCTTTATCGCATCAAGACCCTCAGCAAGCCTTTGCTTCAATGCTAAATTTTCCTCCTTTAACTGCTGATTTTCCTTCTTTAGGTCAACAAGAAAGAAGTAGGAAGAGAAAAACTCCTTAGTCTTCTGAGCAAGATGAGACTCAACAGAAAAAAATATCTTATACACTCCTCCAAAAAGGCTCTCAAAAAGCCTCCCTTTGTAGGATAACCAAAGGATAAACAAGACAAAAACTAAACCGAGAAGCGTAATGACCATGCGTCTGAGGTTCATGTATTTATCATACCACAAATAGAAGGTATTTCATGAGAATAAAAGGAGAGGAAAATCCCACTTGCCCTCTTATAAAAAAATCTTAGAATTAACCTCATGGAAAAAGAAAGGCTCGTTTGTGATACAAGCATCTTTACTAATCCGGATGTGTATGCTCAATTTGGAGATTCTCCCTCGGCTGCTTTTAAAAACTTCTTACTTATTGTAAGCGAAGTTGAGGGAGAGGTTTCGGTCTACATCCCTACTTCCATCTACGAAGAATTAAAAAGAATGATCTCTGACCTTAGAATCCCTCCCAAGGCTCGTTCAGTCCTCAAGATCAAATCTCCCAAAAAGTATGAACTTTATATACCAGCTTTTTTGATGTATGAATTCATAGAAGACTTAAGAGCAAGGATAAACAAAGGATTAAGGGTTGCTGAAGAGGCAGTAAAAACTGCCATTCAAAAAAAACCAGAAGAGGCGATCAAATTTTTGCGCAGAAGATACCGAGAGGTCCTAAGGGAAGGTATCGTAGATTCTAAAGAAGATTTAGAACTTATTTTGCTTGCTTTGGAGCTTGATGGGATAGTGGTTTCTGCTGACAAAGGCGTGTTGAAGATGGCTGATAAGCTGGGCTTAAGATTTCTTGACCCAAAGGAGATAAGGGACACAATCGAAGGCTTTAAAGCTTGGTATTCAACTTAACGATTAAAGAGCTCTTGCATAATAAGCTCAGACAAATCCTTTACCAAAAGGCGTAAAGCTTCATCCTTACCAGGATTTAAAAGGTTTGAAGTAACCTCAGCCACGCGATAGGTTTCATACCTCGTAATCTTTGGATTTTCGTAAATCTTTTTACCCGTCCTTCTCTCGATTAAGACAAACTTTCCCTCAAACTGGATGTTTCTTGTCTTAGTCTGTAAAAAGGTGGCGTAAGCTACGGGCTCAAAGTATACTTTTAAGACCTCGCCTTGGAGGATTAAATCTGCAGAATCCGGGGAATAAACAGGAACCAAAAACCCGTTTTGGGCTATTTTTTTTCTTAACTCCTGCGCTATGAGCTCCCCTACCGCCTTCTCACCTGTATAGTTCTTCCAGGGGGGGATGTAGATGGTTTTCCATTCCGGATTAAGAAGGGTTGGTTTTCCGGCAAGGGTATACCCACAGGCATAAAGGAAACAGCTAAACCACAATATTAATAAGCTTCTGAGGAACGAAGACCACATTCTTTATGCTCTTTCCTTCAACGAATTTTTTAACCTTCGGAAGGGATAGAGCAAGCTCGAGCGCCTCTTCCTTAGTAATATCAGCGGGCACCTCAACCTGGTCTCTCACCTTACCGTTAACCTGGACCACAAGCACGAAGGTTTCTTCCTTTAAAAGGGTGGGGTCAAAGGTAGGAAATTTAGCGTTGACGACCCTCCCCTCTCCTCCAAGCTTCTCCCAAAGCTCTTCGCAAATATGGGGACAAACGGGTGAAAGAAGAAGCAAAGTTTTGATGAAGACCTCTTTGAGTAAAATCTTAGTCTTATAATCTTTAAGCTCATCTGGAGAAAGCTCCTTCAAAGTATCCTGAAGATGGTTTAAAAACTCCATTATAGCGGCAATTCCTGTGTTGAAGTGAAGCCTTTCTTCAAAGTCAACATGCACCTTCTTAATCGTTTGATGAAGCTTTCTACGAAGCTTCAAAAGTTTGTCTGAAAGCTCCTTTAGTTCTTCTTCTTTTAGCTCAACCTCGCGAAGCTCATCGGCATAAGAAGAAATGAGCGAATAAAGCCTTTTTAAGAACCTGAAAGCTCCTTCTATGCCGTGGTCGCTCCATTCAAGGTCCTTCTCAGGTGGGGCGGCAAAGGCTATAAAAAGCCTCACCGTATCTGCTCCATATTTATTTATCATCTCATCTGGATCAACTATATTGCATTTACTCTTTGACATCTTCTCGGGTTTTCCAACCTCAACCTTCTCACCGCAGCCATCTTTTAGGCATTTACCATCAGAAGAAACCTCTTCTGGATAGATCCAGCCATGAACTGGGCAACGGTAGGTCTCTTTGATCACCATGCCTTGAGTCAAAAGCCTTTCAAAGGGCTCATCAAAGTTTATGTATCCAAGGTCTCTTAGGACCTTGGTAAAGAATCGAGCGTAAAGAAGATGCAGGATGGCATGTTCGATGCCACCTATGTATTGGTCAACAGGGAGATAGTATTCTATATCCTCTTTTCTAAAGGGGAGCTCTGGGTCTGGCGAGGCAAAGCGTAAGAAATACCAAGAGGACTCAACAAAGGTGTCGAAGGTGTCTGTTTCTCTTCTTGCCCTTCCACCACACCTTGGGCATGTGGTGTTCACAAAGTCTTCAAGATAAGGAAGAGGGCTTTTTCCGGTTTTGTCTATCTGAACATTAAGGGGTAAAACTACGGGAAGGTTTTCAATCCTTTCTGGGACGACGCCGCACTTTTCGCAGTAGACCATGGGTATAGGGCAACCCCAGTAGCGTTGGCGAGAAACTCCCCAGTCCCTAAGTCGGTATGTCACCTTTTTTTTGCCAAGAGAGAGCTCTTCTAGCTTAGCAATGATCCTTTCTTTTGCTTCCTCGCTCCAGAGACCGGAAAAATCGTTAGAATTTATAAGGACGCCTGGGTCTTCATAGGCAGATTCCAGCTCCTCAGCCTTTAAAACCTTATCCTTAGGAGTTATGACTACCCTTATGGGTAAGCCGTATTTTTTGGCAAATTCGAAATCCCTTTGGTCATGGGCTGGGACGCACATGATAGCACCTGTCCCATACTCCATGAGGACAAAGTTTGCCGCAAAGATGGGAATATGCTCCTTGGTGAGTGGATTGACCGCGAAGGTCTCAAGAAAAAGCCCCTCTTTTTCTGCCCTACCCTCCTCTATAGCTCTTCTCTCCTTGCGAACCTTTTCAATAAACTCTTCAAGCTTTGCCTTAAGCCCCTTTTTTTCAGCGAGTTTTTTTGCCATTTCATGCTCTGGGGAAAGAGCAACAAAGGTTGCACCGAAGAGGGTATCCGGTCTTGTGGTGTAAACGATTAAGTCCTCTTCCAAATCCGGCACGAAAAACTTAATCTCTGCCCCAACGCTTTTACCGATCCAGTTTTTCTGCATGGTGATGACTTTTTCTGGCCATTTTCCTTCAAGCTTATCAAGGTCTTGAAGAAGCTCTTCAGCATAGGCGGTGATCTTTAAAAACCAACCCTCCATTTCCTTCATTGTAACCTCGGTTCCGCATCTCCAGCACCTTCCATCCTCAACCTGCTCATTAGCAAGAACTGTTTGGTCCTTCGGGCACCAATTAACCAAGGTCTTTTTACGGTAGGCTAAGCCCCGTTCATACATCTCGATGAAAAATTTCTGTTCAAAACGATAGTAGTCCGGCGTGCAGGTGGTAATCTCCCTCCTCCAATCGTAGCTAAACCCAAGTTTTTTTAGCTGAGCTTTCATGTAGGCGATGTTAGAAAAGGTCCAGTCTGCAGGATGAACCCCGTGCTTGAGAGCAGCATTCTCAGCAGGAAGCCCAAAAGCATCCCATCCCATAGGATGAAGCACATTGTAGCCCTTCATCCGTTTGACCCTTGCTATGATGTCTCCAAGGGTATAGTTTCTCACATGTCCCATGTGGATTCGACCTGAGGGATAAGGGAACATCTCAAGGACATAGTATTTTGGTCTCTTTGGGTCAGGGTCGGAATGATAAACGCCCTCTTTCTCCCAGACCTCCTGCCACTTCTTCTCAATCTGAGAGAAATTATATTCGCTCATGGTAGCCTTCCCCCTTTAAATATCAAACATCTTATCTATTTTTGATTTCCTTTTGAGCCTTAGCAAGCATCTCCCTGCTTTCAGGACTGCGTTTCATAGATATTTTTTACAACTTCCTCGGCAAACTCCGAACACTTTACCTCTCGGGCACCCTCCATCTGCCTTGCAAGGTCATAAGTTACTACTTTGCTTTGAATGGTCTTAGCTAAAGCCTCCCAAATGAGGTCAGCCGCTTCTTTCCAGCCTATGTATTCGAGCATCATCTTTGCGGAAAGGATGAGCGACGAAGGGTTTGCCTTGTCAAGACCAGCATACTTTGGGGCTGAGCCGTGTGTTGCCTCAAACACCGCGTAGCCATCTCCGATGTTAGCACCCGGTGCCATACCCAGCCCACCTACCTGAGCCGCTAAGGCATCGGAAAGATAATCACCGTTTAGGTTAGGCGTGGCAAGGATGCTATACTCCTCGGGACGAAGGAGAGCCCACTGGAACATAGCATCAGCAATGCGATCCTTTATCACTACTACACCCTCAGGAACGCCGTTTGGAAATCTGGTTGGAATTTCGTCTTCAGCCACTGTTACCTCAGGAAACTCCTCCTTTGCCACTTCATAACCCCAGTTTCTGAAGGCACCCTCAGTGTACTTCATGATGTTTCCTTTATGCACCAAGGTCACGCTTGGTAGCTTATGTTCTAAAGCGTATTTTATCGCCTTGCGAACAAGCCTCTTTGAGCCAAAGGGGCTAATTGGTTTTATGCCAATCCCAGCATCCTCCCTAACTGTTTTTTTCAACTCTTCGCGCAAAAATTCTATAAGCCTTTTTGCTTCCTTTGAGCCTGATTCAAACTCGATCCCCGCGTAGACATCCTCAGTGTTTTCGCGAAAGATTACCATGTTCACCTTTTCAGGGTGTTTAACTGGGCTTGGTGTTCCGGGTATCCAGCGAACCGGTCGAACGCAGGCATAAAGGTCTAAAACCTGTCTCAGAGTTACGTTTAAGCTTCTAAAGCCACCCCCAACAGGAGTGGTAAGCGGACCCTTGATGGCAACCACACACTCCTTTATAATCTTAAGCGTCTCCTCAGGAAGATAGTTACCTGTCTCTTTGAAAGCCTTCTCCCCGGCTAAAACCTCTACCCATTTTATCTTCCTTTTACCTCCGTAGGCTTTGTCAACCGCGGCATCAACGACCTTAATCATGGCAGGTGTGATGTCCT
>Ga0326760_1000408_pt1 | contig 23437 bp, 25 predicted proteins | sample GCREP_S_FD_207668 | JGI IMG/M metagenome (GOLD analysis project Ga0326760, IMG submission 207668) | Hot spring sediment microbial communities from Geyser Creek Basin, Yellowstone National Park, WY, United States - GCR.EP_S | ecosystem: Environmental > Aquatic > Thermal springs > Near-boiling... | reverse complement strand
ATAGTACAAAAAGTAGAAACTCCAAACAAGAAGCTTTTATAGAAAGATTCCACACTTTTTTAATGAAACTCGAATTTTTAGGAGCGATGGGATGCGTTGGAGCTAGTGGAATTTTGGTAGAAGATGATGGCGACAAGATTGTTTTAGATTATGGAACAAAAGTTAGAGAAGTTCCACCAAAATTTCCATTGCCGGTAGAGAATCCAAAAGCAATTTTACTCTCTCATCCTCATCTCGATCATTTAGGTGGAATACCGCTGCTTGTTAAAAAGTTCTCAACCCCAATTTATGCCTTGGATGTAACAAGGGAATTATCAGAGCTTTTGCTTGAAGATTCGATAAAAGTCTCAAGAGAGGAAGGCGTTGAATTGCCGTTTAACGAATTTGATATTAAGCAAACGATGAAAAATTTCGTGCTTGTAAGCTATCATAAACCATTCAAAATTGGAAATTTTAAAATAACATACTTTGATGCTGGTCATATTCCTGGGTCTGCTATGATTTTTGTTGAAGGTAAAGGAACTAATGTGTTTTATACTGGTGACTTTAACGATATAGATACTAGATTGCTTGATGGATGCGAAAAAAATTTACCGAAAGTCAAAAATTTGATAATAGAAAGTACTTATTCTGATAGGGAGCATCCTGACAGGAAAAGGGAAGAAAAAGAATTTGTTAGGATGGTTGAAGAAACGATTTCAAACAATTCTCCAGCCATAGTTGCTAGCTTTGCTGTAAGTAGAGCTCAAGAAGTTCTTTTAATTCTTTTTAAGCATAAAGTTTCCTTCCCGATTTTTATGGATGGAATGGCAAAAAAGGCAACAACAATAATAATGAAGTATGCAAAATACTTGAAGGAACCAGAAGAATTTGAAAGAGCGCTGAATTTAGTTACATATGTTGAAGGGAGAATGAGAAAAAGACTGGCTAAAGAGCCTGCATGCATAATAACAACAAGCGGTATGCTAAATGGAGGTCCTGTCGTTAAATACATTCAAAAGTTGTATAAAAACGAAAGAGCTAGCTTAATTTTGACTGGATGGCAAATTGAAGGTACTCCTGGAAGAATTCTGCTTGAGAGTGGGAGATTCATTTACGAGAATATCGATCTTGAAATTAAAATGAGGGTTAGAAGATTTGATTTTTCAGCACATGCTGGAAGAAAAGGCTTGTTTGAATTCGTAAAGAGATTAAATCCTGAAAAAATCTTTTGTATTCATGGTGACCATACCGAAGAATTTGCTGAAGAATTGAGAAGAGAAGGGTTTGATGCAGTAGCGCCTTTAGCAAACAATAGAATTTTCAAGCTATAAATAGGGAAAACCTAACTCTCTAGCTTTTTCAGCTATTTTCTTATAGCTCACTTCTTCTCCCCCCAACTTTATTTTCTCAATACCACTTTTTCCTGCTCCATTTCTTTCTCTTATGTTTCCTTCACCATCCATGAAGTAAAGTTTTGCATGCGGGCAATGGATACATTCTTCTCCACGTTCCCTAAAACGTGGAGTATATACGTTTGTTGTGAAGCGTTTCCCGTCTGACTCTCCTATAGCTAACACACAGCCATGGTATTCGCATGTTACTACTACTTTTGAGTTACTCCTCTTCATAATTTTTCAATAGTTTTTGATTTAAAAGTTTACTATTAAAAGGTGATAAACAACCTAAAGCTTTAAATACTTTAACTACTATATAGTAAATATGGATTTGAAACAACAACTAGAAATATGCTATAGAAATTACAAAAAATGGAAGGAATTAGCCTTTTCTCTAAATGGAATCGAATCTCAAAAAGCTATGGAAAGGGCATTTTTCTGGCTAGAAATGCATTCGGCATTTTTTGCTATTGGCACTATTGAAAAAGTAAGAAAAATGAGTAAGGAAGATGTTTGGAGATTAATTCAATTAAAATCAAAGCTTGTTGAAAGATTGAGCGAATATGCAAAAACTTTAATTGAAGATTTCTAGTTTGAAAACTCTTTTAAATACTTTTTCCTAAATTTCTAATTGGAGGTGTAAAAGATGGCGAAGAAAGAAGAGAAAGCTCTCGTAGTCAAATCTGCTGTAAGAGAGCTTGTAGGAGACTTTAGAGTAGCTGAAGACTTTTGGGGAGAACTCAACAAATGCGTGGAAAATATAGTTAAAAAGGCTGTAGAAAGAGCGAAAGCAAACGGCAGAAAAACTGTTAGAGGAGCTGACTTATAGATGAAAATAATAGGAATAACAGGGACTCTAGCGAGTGGAAAGACAAGTGTTAAAGACTTTTTTCTTTCTCATTTTTCCTCCTATTTTATTTCTCTTTCGGATATAATCAAAGAGGAGCTTTTGAAAGAAGGTAGAGAGGTAAAAAGGGAAACTTTGATAGAAAAAGGAAACGAGTTAAGGAAAAAGTATGGAAATCAGATTTTGGTTGAAGTTGCCATTCTAACTTTACCTCAAAATCTCGAAAAAGAGCTAATAATTATTGATGGAATAAGAAATCCCGGAGAAGTTGCATATTTGAAAGAAAAATTTGGAAAAGATTTCATTTTGATCGGAGTGGATGCACCAAGAGAGTTGAGACTTAAAAGACTTATGGAGAGAGGAAAAGAAGGGGATCCAAAAAGTTTTGAAGAATTTATTGAGATGGATAAAACTGATTTTGGTGAAAACCAACCAGAATATGGTCAGAAGGTTGGAGAATGTTTAAAGCTTGCTGACTATCTGATAATAAACGATGGAACTATGGATGAGTTAAATAAAAAACTTGAGGATCTTTCAAAAATCATTTTCTTTTCATAACAACAACTTTTGTAAATTGCGAAGCGAGTTTTTCAAACTTTTCTGCATCCCTTTCGCTTCCAACTATGGTTCCGTAGTGCATGGGAATTGTATATTTTGGTTTTATCTGTTTCACAGCCTCTACTGCTTCCTCAACATTCATCGTATAAGTTCCACCAATCGGCAAAAGAGCAATATCTATTTCTCCCAAATCTTTCATTTCTGGAATAAAATCTGTATCCCCGGCGTGATATATTCTAATCTTATCTATCTCTATTACATATCCTACATAGCCCATTTCTTTTGGATGGAAAACGACTCCAGGGGCTCTGAATTTGTTGATGTTGTAAGCTGGTACAGCCTCTATATTTGCGTTGTTGACTTTCACTTTGTCGCCTGGAGCGAAATAGAAAATTCTTGCAACCTCACTTTTAAAATTATCAATTTTTGCTCTGCACATCTTGCAAGCAATTATGACCGCATGCTGATTAGCAAGTTTCTTAACATCATCTATACTGCAATGATCAAAATGGTCGTGTGTAATTAGAATTAAATCTGCATCTTTTTGAGGAGTTTTTATTTGAAAAGGATCTATGAAAATTTTTTGCTCTCTTTCTATTTTAAATGAGGCATGACCAAGCCATTCAATATCTATTCCAAGAATTTCCATAAGAAGATTTGAAATCGAAATTTAAATGCTTAATAAAGCTTAAATATGAAGAAGGGATAAAAAGAGTATGGCAATAAGCGATTTTTTACCATCAATGAAAGGGGAAAAAGAAATTGAAGTGAGCGAAGAAGTAAGAGTTCCTGAAGTAAAGGAAAAAATTAGGATAAAAATTGAGAAGATTTCCAAGGCTGAGGACGTTGACAGAGTTGTTAGGTTAGCGAAGCAAACAATAGTTATAGTAAAAACTCAGGAACTCCAAAAGAAAGACTTTGGATACGCCCAAACGTTAATAATGAAATTAAAGAGGAATTGTAAGCAAAATAATATTGATTTAGTTGGAACTTCAGATGGTTATCTAATTCTGGCTCCTTCCTTTGTTCAAATAATTAGAGAATAAAGGTGAAGAAAATTTAGCGAAGAACTTTTGAAATTGAAAAAACTGATAAAAGAGCTTGAAAAGATTAAAGGAAGACATACTGAGCTTGTTTCCGTGTACATTCCGGCAGGCTACAATCTTTATGAAATGATCGACCAGCTTGTGCAAGAAAGGTCAACAGCGGAAAACATAAAAAGCAAGTCAACAAGAAAAAACGTAATTGCTGCGCTTGAAAAAATAATTCAATATTTACGCTTATTTAAGCAAACTCCCCCAAATGGTTTAGCAATTTTTGCTGGAAATGTTTCTTCTTTTGAGGGAAAGGAAGATATAAGACTTTGGGCAATAGAGCCACCAGAAAAACTGGAAACAAAAATTTACTGGTGTGATCAAGTTTTTGTCTTAGAACCTCTAAAGGAAATGCTCAAGGAAAAGGATGTTTATGGGTTAGTTGTTTTAGATGCAAGAGAAGCTACTATTGGATTGTTAAGAGGAAAGAGAATTGTTGTTAAGAAAAAAATTGATTCAACGGTTCCAAGTAAAACAGTTAAGGGGGGTATGTGCCTGCATAAAGCAACATTAATAAAGCTTGCAAATGGTCAAGAAATACCGATAAATAAAGTGAAAAAGGGAGATGAAGTCCTTTGCTTCGATTTTTCGGAGTGGAAAGTTAAAATCGGAACCGTTCAAAATGTCTATAAGAGAAAGGTTGATAAGGCGAGAAAAGTATTTTTTGAAAAAGATTCTATAATTGCTAGCTTTGATCATTTAGTTTTCGTTAAAAAGGAAAAAGTTGAAGAAAAAGCTGTAAAAGATTTGGAGAAGCAAGATATAGTTTTTGTTCTTGAAGGAAACGAAATTAGGGAAGCAAAAATTAAAAATACAAGCGATACTTTTGTGGAAGCCTCAACGTTCTTTTACGATTTAGAAGTTAAACCATTTGAAAACTATTTTGCCAACAGTCTTCTTGTTCACAACTCCCAAGGAAGATATGATAGATTGAGAGAAGATGCAATAAATGAATTTTTAACTAAAGTAGGGGAAATTGCCTCAAACATCTTCCTTGAAGAAAAAGTAGTTGGAGTATTGATTGGGGGTCCTGGACCTGTTAAGGAAAGATTGGTAAGAGAAGATTATTTACATTATCAAATAAGAAATAAGGTCCTTTGTGTTAAAGATGTTGGATATACGGATGAATATGGACTAGAGGAACTTGTTAAAAGGTCTGAGGATGTTCTTCAACAAGCTGAAATATTTAAAGAGAAAAAACTTTTATCGGAATTTTTTGTAAAATTGAGAGAAAAGGAAAATGCTATTGTTGGATTAGAAAAGACGTTGAAGGCTCTTGAGATGGATGCTGTAGACGAGCTAATAATTGTTGAGAATTTTGAATACGTAAGAAAACATCTTGTTTGTGAAAATGGTCATAGGAAAGTGGTGATAGCGAAAGGAAATGAAAAAATAAGATGCGATATTTGCGGCAAGGAGATGAATGTTGAAAGGGAAGAGGAAATATTTGATGAACTAACTTTAAAGGCCGAAGAATCTGGAGCCAAGGTTCACATAGTTTCAGATGAAACTGAAGAAGGAAAAGGTTTTAAAAGCATGGGCGGAATTGGAGCCGTTTTAAGATTTAAAATTGAATAGCTATATATCTAGAATAACTTGAGCCTTCCAAGTTTCGTTTTCTTTCCAAATCTTCATTTGATGATAAGTTGCTGCTTTCACCACAGTTCTAGTTTCATGTTTTTTTGGATCTATTTCCTCTCCCTTACAAATTGCCTTAAGCTTAAAATTTGATGCATCAATTTTAACATCAAAATAGCTAAAAGCTAAGTTCTTGCTGTCTGAAATGTAAAGAAGCTCGTTAAGCCAATTGAACATAAGGGATTCTAAATCATAGCCATCTATAGAAACCATTTCTTCAATCTTTCTTTCTACTTTTTTCGTATCTATCATAACTTCAAACATAGCTAATGCTGCATTCGCAAAGAGTTCATTTAAATCCTTGCCGTAAGCTATAAATGCTACATCAGCAGTTGTTAAATCAACGAATTCAAAAGGCTTCATAAAATTCTTAGCTTTAATTAAAGTTAAATATCTGCTTCAATAATTCTTATGGTTAAGAAAAAGGGACTGCCAAATGTTCATGAGCTTGTGGTTGTGAAGATTACAGAAGTTACTCAATTCGCTGCTTGGTGCGATTTGCTTGAATATGAAGCAAAAGGAATGATACCAATTTCAGAAGCTGCCGGCAAATGGATTTTTGATGTTCATGAAGTTGTTAAGGAAAATGAAATTAAAGTTGCTAAAGTAATAAAGGTTGAAGAAGATAAAAAGCTTGTTCATTTGAGTTTAAAAAGGGTTTCTCGTGAGGATGAAAAGGAAAAGATGAATGAATTTAGAAAAGAGGAAAGAGGAGAAAAGCTTCTAGAAATGGCTGCAAAAAGCTTGGGTAAAAGCTTGGAAGAAGCATATCAAGAAATAGGTTTTCTTCTCCAAGAGAAATTTGGAAGTTTGTATGAAGCAATTGTAAACATAAAGAAAAATAAAAGTAAGCTTGAAAAGATGAGAGTTCCTACAGAATGGATTAATGCAATAATTAATGTTGTTGAGAAGAGCATAAAGGAAAAGGAAGTTGAATTGAAATTTGAACTAGAGTTAAAAAGCTTGGAGCCAAATGGCATTGAGATAATAAAGAACATTTTGAAAGAAATAGAGGAAAAAACAGGAGGTAAAGTTAGATATTTATCTGCTCCGCTTTATAGACTCGAAATTAAAACCAAGGATCCAAAGAAAGATGAAAAGCATGCAATAAATGTTCTTGAGAAAATAAAATCGAAAAACGCTAATTTTTCTTTTAGGCGAGTTGAATGAAATTGAGGAAATGCTTAAAATGCAAAAGATACACGTTAAAGGAAATTTGCCCAATTTGCGGAGAAAAAACAGTTTATCCTCATCCTCCAAGATACTCGCCTCAAGATAAATATGGAAGATTTAGAAGAGAAATAATTAAAACTGAAGGGAAAGCATAGTTTGATTTAAATAATATGAAATATGGCTTTTACTACCGAAAAGTATTTAAATCTATAATGTGATTATTTATCAGTGGTATTATGAGATTGAGAGGATTGCTATCGAAACTTATGAAGGGTTTATATAGCTCCCAACCTGAAATAGATAAGGATTTAGCTTATCGAGCAATGGGGGAGCTTCTCAAGCATGCTCTACAAACCAAATCATCCTATTCTATATCGCTTGCCTTAAAAGTTTATGTCTATTTAACAAAGCGTGGAATCATAAAGAGTAGTTACCTCTCTCAAGTAACGCAACATCCTCTTTTTGTTGGCTATTATCCTTATACTCTGGATGAATTAAAAGAAATGTTTAAAAATTATAGAGATAGAAAAGGTGAAGAGGTACTCCTTCTACTCGCACGTGTGATTGAAGAAAGAAATTTAGAGCACGTTAAAAAGCTTTTGGAAAGGAGAGATGAGGATGTTATAGCGGTAATCATGAATGTTCTAAATTATTTCGTTGAGAAAAACTGTACTGCCCTCGCCCAGCTTATAGTAGAACTCTTGGGAGCAAGAGAAATATTACAAGAGAGAAAGAGAAAAGCAACAGAGGAGATCATCGATAAAATGATTGGGGCATTACTCTCTACGCCTACATTTTACCCGCCAAGGCAAGAAGAAAAAATCCAGCCACCAGCAGCCCCCGAGGGTCAGCAACTCTCGCAACAGAAATCAGAAAGTGGAGGAAACACACAATCTTTACAACCAAGTTGTTGTTCACTTTCCTACAGCACAATTCCTCGTGTTGACCCTTTCGATCCTTCCTCTTTTCCAGGAAAAACCTATGTCTCCCCTCCTGATTGGGTTGCACTTAAGGTTTAACTAAAAATTGAATACGATTTTTTCTTTTTCCCCAACTTTTATTTCAATTCCTCTTTCCATTTCCCCTATTAAAATGCTTTCTGCTCCAACCTCTTCCATTAATCTTTCTCCAAATTTTTCAATCATTTTCAGAGTAAGCTCGCTTTCACAAATTCTCAAGCTTATTTTATCCCAAACATTCATTTTCCTTTTCTTTCTTTCTTCTTGTATTGCCCTAACCAGCTCTCTGAACAAACCCTCTTCTATTAGCTCCTGATCCAAGTTAGCATTAAGATAAACTTTACCAAATTTTGTTTCTGCCTCAATTAAACCTTCTTTTGCTCCTACTTTAACTTCTTTTACATTAGCCAAACTTTGTATCAAAACTTTTGCTTCCCCAACATCGAAAGGAATGTAAGCTTCCCTTAATGGTTGCCTTATTTTTATTTTTGCCTTTTCTCTTGCTGCTAAAATTCCTTCCAAAAATTCTTTAGCATATTCGAATTCTTCCTCAAGTTTTTTGTCTATAGCCTTTTCATCAACTAGAGGCCATCCTGCTTCAAAAACGCTTTTCTCATAATTCCCTTCTAACCTTTGATAAATTTCTTCTGAGATGAATGGAGAAATTGGAGCTAGCATTTTTGCTACATTTATCAAACAAACCTTGAGCACAGAAAGAGGCACACTTCTTTCATTCGAATAAATCCAAGCTCTGTCTCTTATTAGCTTAACATAAGTTCTGCTCAAATCTTCAACAACAAAATTCAAAATTTTTCTTCCAGCTTTTTCAAATTCAAAATTTTCTAAATGGTTTGTAACTTCTTTGATCGTAGAATTTAACCTAGACAAAATCCATTTGTCTTCTGCTTTCAAGTTTTCTAGGGTGAATGTGAAATTCTCCTTTGAATAAGTTTCAAAGAAGAGCAAAGTGTTCCAAAGAATGTTCAAAGCTGCTCTAACTTCTTCAGCAACCTTAAAACTAAAGTTTTGTTGTTCCCAAGGAGAGCTCTCCCAACAATAATAAAGCCTTAATACATCTGCTCCCAATTTCTCTAAAGCATCTCTCGCCCAAACCACATTCCCTAAACTCTTACTCATTTTCTCTCCTTTTTCATCCAAAACCCAACCATTCATTGCAACAGTTTTATAAGGAGCTCTATCAAAAACTGCAACGCCTGTAAACATTAAGCTATAAAACCAGCCTCTAATTTGATCTTGACTTTCATCAATCAAATCAACAGGCCAGAGCCTTTCAAAAACTTCTTTGTTTTTATAAGGATATCCTAAAGAAGCCCAGGGAGCTATTCCGCTATCAAACCAAACATCTATAACATCTGGAACTCTCTTCATATCTCCTCCACAATTCGAGCATTTAAGAACAATTCTATCAACTTGATGCTTGTGCAAATCTATATTTTCTGGAATCTCTGTTTTTGCTTTGCTTTTTAATTCTTCTAAGCTTCCTATAACTTCAAACTTTCCACACTTCTCGCAAAACCAAATTGGCAATGGGATTCCCCAATATCTTTGTCTAGAAATGCACCAATCAACTGCATCTTTTAGCCAATTGTGGAATCTTTTCTTACCAAATTCTGGCAACCATCTAACTTTCTCGTTTTCCTCAATCATCTTTTCTTTAATTTCGTCAACACTCAAAAACCATTGTTTTGTCAGTCTGAAGATTAAAGGCGATTTGCAACGCCAACATAACGGATAAGAATGAACAATCCAACCATTGAAAAGTAAATATCCGCTTTCTTTCAACTTTTCTATTATTATCCTATCTGCATCTTTAACAAAGATTCCAGCTAAAAATCCAGCTTCTTCTGTAAATTTCCCTTCATCATCAACTGGAGAAATAGCTGGTAAATTGTAGTGTTGACCTAAATAATAATCTTCTGGACCATGACCAGGAGCAACATGAACACAACCTGAACCTTCCTCTACATTCACAAAATCAAAGAAATCTTCCTTCATCTTTTCAGCTTTTTCCAAAACTCCATGCTTATAAGATTTAGATTTCAAAACAGGGATTGATAAATAAATTCTTCTCGCATTATCAACTTTATCAAGCTTTCTTTGAGCAGGAACATCTAAAACTGGCTTATATTTCAATCCTGCTAGTTCCTTTCCCAGAAATCTTTCTTCAACTTTCAAATCTTCCTTTAAAAGCTCCTTTATTGCTTCTAATCTTTTCTCAGCAAAAATCAACTTTTCTCCTTTGTATGAAACTTTCACATAGTATTCATCTCCCTTAACAGCTATGGCAACATTGCTAACTAAAGTCCAGGGCGTTGTTGTGAAAATAACAATGTATTCATTTTCTTTTCCCTCTATTGGAAACTTTACATAGACATAAGGATCCTTAACATCAGCGTAGCTGTCAGTAACTTCATAACCACTCAAGCTTGTTTGACAATGTGGACACCAATAAGTTGGTTTTTCTCCTCGATACAGCATTCCTTTTTCATGCATCTTTTTTATAGTCCACCATGCAGATTCTATGTAGTAATTTTCAAGCGTTAAATACGGCTTAACATAACCTCTCCATGCTCCAAGCTTTTTGTAAAGTTCTAGCCAAATTTTCTCATTTCCTGTTGCTTTTTTTCTGCATTCTTCTATAAACTTTTCTACTCCCATCGCCTCTATATCTCTTTTCGATTTTAACCCAAGGTCCCTTTCAACCATGTTTTCTATTGGCAAACCATGACAATCAAAACCAGGTTGAAACCAAGAGAAGTATCCCTGCATAAGCTTAAACTTTGACCAAATGTCTTTGAATGTTGTTGTTTTTATATGGCCAACATGAGGTTCTGCATTTACATAAGGTGGACCATCAAGCAAATAAAATTTTGGCTTATGTTTGTTTTGCTCAAAATCTGTCAATCTTTCTATGATTTTCTTCTCCTCCCAAAATTTTCGAATTTTTTCTTCTATGAGTTTGTTATCTAGTTGCATAGGGTAAATAGGATTCTAAACAAATAAATCTATGAGCCTCTTCCTTCATACAAGACTCTTTCTCTAATTCTGGAAAGCGTTGTGATGATGCCCACTACTTCTTCTCTTATCACTCTCATTTTTTGTTGATATAGACTTGAGAGACTTTCTATCCTGTTCAATATTGACTCTACTCTCTTCAAAGTCGAAAGGTAATCCCTCATATTTCCTCAAGTTTCTCATTACCTTCCTTTTTTAACCGTTGGAAATACGAGTCTGTTTGTTGTAGTTCGACCTTAAGATATTCCAGAAACTCATCAGCTTAAGTGGTGAAGGCAGTGGGTTCTCCCTTAGCGGCTTCTGTAGCTTTGATATAGCGATATGACACTTGCAGTTACGTTTTCACTCATATCTCATTTTAGACTCTATTTTTAAGCTTTCGACGAATTTTTAAGTTATCAAAAAAGATATAAAATGAGGATTTCGAAGGAAAAGTACTATTTAGAAATTGCAAAAGCTGTTGCATTAAGGTCTCCTTGCACAAGAAGAAAATACGGTGCCATAATTGTTAAGAACGATGCAATAGTTTCCACAGGCTATAATGGACCTGCAAGAGGAAGCACAAATTGTGAAGTTGGATGTATAAAAAACATTCTGAAATTACCACATTATTCAAACTATGAATTATGCCCAGCTATTCACGCAGAGGAAAATTGCATGATAAATGCAGCTAGAAATGGAAGCTCTGTAAGTGGTGGCGTTCTTTTTCTTTGTGGGATAGATGCAGAAACAAAGAAAATTGTAGCTGGTGTTCCTTGTGATAGATGCAAGAGAGTTTTAATAAACGCAGGGATAACAGAAGTTATAACGACTGATGAAAAAGGAGAAATAATTAGAATAGAAGTTAGTAAATGGGTAGAAGAAGATAAGAGAAAATATGAAGAAACTGTTGAGAAAGCAAAGAAAAATCAACTTTAATTGTAAGTGGCAAAAGCCCCGGTAGCTCAGCGGTAGAGCAACCGGCTGTTAACCGGGAGGCCGTGGGTTCAAATCCCACCCGGGGCGTCCGGAAATTCGTTCATCGCCCAACCACCTCATTTAAATAATCTTCCATCATTCTCGCATATGAAATTAGAAGAAGAACATTTCGGGAAAGTTGTTGAGAGAAAGCTAGAGAAGATAAAGAATGATTCAAGCATAAACCAAAAGGCTAAAGAGGTTTTCCTAAAGTATATTGAGTTTAAGCAAACGGAAAGGATTTCTTATCATCGATTGGCTAGAATCCTGAACTTATTTTATCATATTCTTGAAACTTTGATTTTGATCTCTCAACTTTAACTCAACAACAAGCAGATAAAATTAATTTTCAAGAATTTTGTCGGATGGTTTAACGAGAATTATGGCTTGAAAAATTAAAAAACAAAGGATTGGAAAAAATCATAAGAATAAAAACAGGCTCAGCTCGTTGCTGGTCCTCTTACTCATAAATTCATAGCCTAACCGATTTACTCATAGCATCATCTAATTTAATAATTTAAGCAAGCAAATTTTAAATTATACATGATTAACCTGAGGTGAGAACAATGAGCGAGGAGGCCTTACAAAAAGTTTTGGAGATAATAGAAGAAAGAATAAGAATGTGGGAAACCGCAACCCCTCAGCACTTAACAAATCTGCTTCAAAAAGTTAAGATGAATGTAAGCGACATTCAAAACTTTTGTAGGAAAATCGTAGTAGATGAGCTTAAGTTTATTAGAAGAAATGTGAAGAAGCTTAAAGAAAAATACAAAGAAATTTCGCAATAGCGTTACACTTTCCAAAACCTCCTATTTCTTATAAATGTTTTTTCTGCATCAAACAAAGTTTCAAAAAATTCATTTTCGTCTTTAAAGTATCTGCCTAAAATTCTTTTTGCAGTTTCTATTCCTACTCCTCTTGCAGAAAGCGCTATTGCTGCTTTTTTTCCATATGTCATGAAAAGCATTGCTCTGGACAAAAGTTTTTGGAATTCCCTCTTTTCGGCTTCATTCATCTTCATTTTTTTAATATATTTCTCAACAAGCTTTTCCAATTTGGAACTAGTTGATTTAACAACTGCTAATAGTCTTGCTCCACAGTACTTGCATGTGATATCTTCAGGCAATTCTTCTAAAGTATAAACTTCTCTCCATATACCACAATTTAAACAAATCAGCTTAACTTTTGTACTTAACAGTCTTTTCTTAAAAAGCTCCAAAACATCTTTTGATTTCTCCTCATAAAATTCGAGAAAGATCTTCCTTAAACCAAGCTTTGCCAGAGGAGAAGGACCTTTAGAAATGAAAACCTTTATTTCTCCTTTTTTTATCATTTCCAAAATTTCTTTAAGCTTCTTAACATCAAGTCTTTCTACTTTCAACTCTTTCAACGTTTCTTTCCAAACAACACTTCCAAAAAATTCATTAGCAAGACTTTTAATAATTGATTTTGTTATTTCTGCATCGCTCTTTATTATTCCAAATCTCTTTGCCACATTCACAAACTTTAAATAAAACAAGTCGGTTTGAGAAACGAAGGTATCTAAATCCTCTTCTAAATCTCCTTCATACTTTTCTATTATCTCTTTAATTACTCTCGCATGATTTTGTGTTACCGGAGCTTCAAAGATGAAAATAATTCTATATGCATCTTCCTTGCTTTTTGCTAAATATCTAAGCTTGCTTAAAATCAATTTACTTAATGCCTCATTTACTTTATTTCCAAAGCAAGCATGAACAACAACTTTATTCCCAAAATATTCAATAAAAATAGTTTTATCAGTTGGAATGAAATATTTTGACTGATCTTCAAAAAACTTTCTTGCAACAGCTAAGCAGTTCTCATCAATAGGATATTCGCTCAGCTTCTCTACCAAAATTCTTTTTCTTAATCTTCCTACTTCTTGAGCAATTTCAAATGGAACTGGAATCAATTCTCCCTCCCAAACTGGTATCACAGCTTCAAAATCCTTACTCGGCTCAACAAACACTTTATCTTCTTGAATGGAAACAATTTTGTAGGGCTCCCCCTTTAGAATAAAAGTAAAATCTTTTTCTCCGTATAGCGCTAAAAATTCTTCGTGTAAAACTCCAATACAAGAATTATCAACAATATTGTACACTTTAAATTCCCTAACCGTTGGAATAGTTGAAAGCTGGGAAAAATAATATTCATACGCTCTTCTACCTTTCTTAATCATATTTTTCTCTACTTTTAAAATCCCAACTTTTGTCAGTAAGCTTAACACTTCGGTAAATTCTTTCATAGACAGATTTTCATAAGGTTTGGCTCTTTTCACAATCTGAAAAGCTCTTTCTATAGAAATTTCTCCAAAATCAAAAGTTAAACCAACCACTTGATGGGCTAGCACATCATAAGCTTTTTGATGAGTTTCAAAATCTTCAAGTTCCCTTTTCAAAGCTTTCCTAGCAATGACTGCCGACTCCAAGATATCGTCTTCGTCTGTAGCAACTATTAAACCTATGCTTTTTTTCCAAAACTTATGACCACTTCTACCAACCCTTTGTAAAAGTTGGGTAACCTTTCTTGGGGATTGATATTGGATAACCGCATCTACACTTCCTATATCAACTCCAAGCTGTAAGCTGGATGTACAAACGAGAGCCTTTAATTTACCGCTTTTAAAATCTCTTTCGACAAGCTCCCTTACTTCTTTGCTTAAACTTGAATGATGCACGCTAACATCAACTTTTTCCAAACGCTTTAGCCTGCTAGCTAAAACTTCGGCAAATTCTCTAGTATTAGTGAAAATTAGAACAGAATTAAATTCTTTCAATTTTTCTAAGATGAATCTTAGTCTTGCTGCACTTTCTTTTGAAGAAAAAATCTTTATTGCATTATTCTCATCTCTTTCATCAGGCAAAGGATAGAAAACCTTTATTTCACTCATTTTTTCCATTTCAACTCTGATTATCTCCACTTTTTTTCTGGAAAAGAATTCTGCAACCTTTTTCGCTTCTCCGACTGTAGCAGAAAGCATTATGGTTTGAAAATCACCGCATATTTCTCTCAGCCTCTCTAAAGCCAAGGATAGTTGAACTCCTCTCTTCGACTCAACAACTTCATGAACCTCATCTAGAATAACCCATCTAACATTCTTCAGATACTCTCTAATCTTCTTACCAACGAGCAAGGATTGAAGCATCTCTATTGTTACTATTAACATGTCATTTGGAAACTCTGCTTGCATTTTTCTTTCATAGCTTGGGGTATCTCCATGCCTGACTGAAATTTCCATTCCTAGATGTTCTGACCAAAATTTTAGATGCTCCAGTTGATCTCTGTTTAAAGCTTTTAGGGGAGAGATGTATAAGATGCTAGTTGGCTTAGGTTTCTCCTTCAACCACTTTTCAAATATTGGTAATAATGCAGCTAAAGTCTTACCAGTTCCACTAGGAGAAATTATCAAAACGTCTTTCCCCCCGTAAATTGGTTTGAAAGCTCTTATTTGAACATCAGTCAGATTTTTTATTCCAAGAATATTCAAACCTTCTTTAATCTTTTCGCTTAAACTTTCAAGCATATGAAAATTACAAGCCACTATTTATATTGAGGAAAGGCCTATAAAATAGATGAAACAAAAATCGTCTCTTCCCAACAAAATTGTGATATTGCTAACGATAATTGCAATTGTTCTTGTTATTCCTCTCGTTTTTCCTTCCTTCACCATTAAAGATTACATTTCAAAAACCACGCTCTCTCTATTTGTAATCTTAATCCTGTTCATTTTTAGCATATATGTGTCACGCTTTTTTGACAAACTAAACCTTCCTTATTCGAAAAATTTCTCAAATCTAATATACGTTTTATCAGAGGAGATGAGATTAGAATACCGAATTCAATTCTCTTACAGTCTGTTATCCTAGACGTTGAGAAAGAAAACACAATAGTTTCTATTAGGGTTGAGTTCCCTTTGAAATTAAAAGTTGGATTGGAAGAACTGGAAAGAAGAATAAAAAAAGCGCTTAAAGGATTTAAGATTCTTGAAGGTCCTTATTTTAACGAACAAAGCGATAAAGAATACGTTTTCATAACCATAAAAATTGAAGCACAAGACAATTGGAAAAAAGTAAAATCGGAAGCTTTAAAAAGATTGTTAATCCTAAAAGAAAGACTAAAAAAGTGAAGTACTAAGGCTTTAAATTTTGAACATAAAATAAAGTGAATGCCAGTCAAGCTACTAATTCCGAGGAAAGATTATTTAGCTAGTGGAATCTGTTTTGGAGCTAAAACAAAAACTAAAGATATGAGAGAATTCATCTACAAAACCAGACCCGATGGTCTTACAATATTGAATTTGAAAAAAATCGATGAAAGAATAAGAATTGCAGCTAAATTTTTAGCGAGATGTAAAAATATATTAGTTACAAGTAGGAAAAAAATTGCGAAGAATGCCGTAGAAAAGTTTGGGGAAGCAGTAAACGCTAAAGTTTTTACTGGAAGATTCTTGCCTGGAACTCTAACTAATCCAAATTGTGAATATTTTTACGAAGCAGATGTAGTAGTAATAACAGATCCTTTAGCTGATAAAAGAGCGTTACAGGAAGCTGTAAAAGCAAGGATTCCTGTAGTGGCAATATGTAATACTTCAAACGAAACAAAGCATGTTGATCTAATAATACCAGCAAATAATAGAGGGAGAAAATCTGTAGCCTTAATCTTTTACTTACTTGCCAAAGAGATATTAAAAGAAAGAGGAGAAATAAAGAAAGACGAAGAGTTCAAATTCAAGCTTGAAGATTTTGTAGGAAAAGAGTAAGCTAGTTCTATAAAGATAAAGTATTTAAATGCATAGGCGATATATTTTTTAGTGATAATTATGGCAGCTTAAGCTCAAAGTGGCGATGAGCTAGCTGCCTCTTTTCTGAAAATTAAATGAAGATGGAGGACACCTTGCTAGCCACTTTGTATGCAACTCTTTAGCTTGATGCTAAAGGGTGAAGTGTTGAAGGTCGATGATTGTAGATAACTTCTGAAAAGAAATGAAGAACGAACTGTCTTTAAGAGACCACAAGATGAAACTACCACAGGATCTTGGGGTCAAAGGGTTTCCGGCCGGAGGTACGCCACCTGGTGGATGGCTTGGCTTGGGAGCCGAGGAAGGGCGTGGCAAGCTGCGATAAGCCGGGGTTAGGCGCATGCAGCCGTAGACCCCCGGATGCCTGAATGGGAATCCTGCCGCGTTAAGCGGCATTCCAGGCATTAAAGCCTGGAAGGGGGACGCGGGGAAGTGAAGCATCTCAGTACCCGCAGGAAGAGAAATCAAACGAGATGCCGGGAGTAGGGGCGACCGAAACCGGCAGAGGGCAAACCGAACCGCTTGGCGATAAGCCAAGTGGAATGTGGAGTTGCAGGACCTGGGTACTTCCTAGCCCTCCGACCCGAAGTGGGCTGGAACGCCCCACCTTAGAGGGTGATAGTCCCGTAGGGGAAGGAGGGAAGGAAGATTCCAGGTATCCTGAGTACCATTGCCTGATTTGGCAGTGGGAAGCTGGGTGGCATTAACATCCAACCCTAAACACGCCCCAAGTCCGATAGCGCACTAGTACGGTGACGGAAAGCTGAAAAGCACCGTGCAAACGGGGTGAAAAGAGCCTGAAACCAGGTGGCTACAGTCTGCCAGGGCGGGAAAGGTGCTCCCTCGAAGCTGAAGAAGCGAGAGGGAGCTTACACCGTCCTGGCGTCCGTTTGGAAAAACGGGGCGGGGAGTGTAGGCGAGTGGCGAGGTTAAGTGGTGAAACCACGAAGCCGAAGCGAAAGCGACTTGCGCGCAGCTCGAAAGAGCGAGGCGCGGGGTATGAAAGTGCCCGAAGTCACTCGCCTACGACCGGAAGGGCCGCGATCTAATCCTGGCCAGGGTGAAGTCCCCCGAAAGGGGGATGGAGGCCCGCTAGAGGTGGTGAGATGCCAATCCCTCTCGTGAGCCAGGATTAGGGGTGAAAAGCCAATCGAGCGGCCTAATAGCCGGTTCCCCCCGATATGCTCCACAGAGCAGTCTCGCCCGAGGGTGCTGGCGGGGTAGAGTTACTGATCGAGAGGTCAAGGGCCGAAAGGCTCAGCCTCTCTGTCAAACTCCGAATCCGCCAGCCCCGTAGACGGCGGGAAAATGAGTGCTGGGGTAAGCTCGGCACTCGTGAGGGGAACAACCCAGACCGGGGTTAAGGTCCCTAAGTGTCGGCTAAACGACGAAGGGGTACTACCCCTTAGACAGCGGGGCTGTGGGCCTAAAAGTAGCCATCAGCTAAGAAGTGTACAACAACTTACCCGCCGAGGGGTAGTGCCCTGAAAATGGAAGGGACTAAGCCGACCACCGAGACCCCGGAGGCCGAATAGGCCTGGTAGGGGGGCGTGCTGCGTGGGCAGAAGCTGGGGCGTGAGCTCCAGTGGACCACGCAGCAATGCAGATCCCGCCGAAAGTAGCAGCCGAGCCGGGTGAGAATCCCGGCCGCCTGAAGCCCAAGGGTTTGCCGGCAATGTTCGTCAGCCGGCAGTTAGTCGGTCCTAAGGGCACCCTTAATCGGCGTGCCCGAGGAAGGGAATCCGGTTAATATTCCGGAACCTAGGGGGTACGTGCCGCAAGGCTAGGGTGGATTGCCGACGCTTCGGGGTAGGCCGACGCAAGCCAACTGCTTAAGGCCTCGGAGTCTCGTAATGAGGAGAAGAGGCTGAAGGCAGGATGGGCTTCCCGAATGGGAAGTTCGGCCGATCCCTGGAGCCGGTGAAAAGGCAATCCACAAGGATCCCCCTAGACCGTACCGAGAACCGGCACAGGTGGGCTTCCTGAGAAGGGAACGGCGTGTCGGGAGAACCCACCCCAGGGAAATCGGCAAGTTGGCCCCGTATGTTCGCTAGAAGGGGTGCCTGTGGTCTTGACCATCCTGAGTCCTCATTAGAGGACGAAGGATGGGAGGGACCGCAGGTCGCAGTGACAAGGCCCAGGCGACTGTTTAACAAAAACGCAGGGGACTGCTAGTCCGAAAGGATGAGTACAGTCCCTGAGGTTTGCCCAGCTGCGGTGTGTGAAACCCGGTTCCAACCGGGCTAAGCCCCGCAGAGCGGCGGCGGTAACTCTGACCGTCGTATCTCAGGCGGTCATCTGAGCTAATGATCGCCGCCTTGGGCGACAGAAGTAGCATAATCCCTTGCCGCTTAAATGGCGGCCTGTGAACAGCTTAACGACCTGGGCACTGTCCCGGGGTGGGACCCGGCGAAATCGGCTTTCCGGTGAATAGGCCGGAGACCCCCAGTGGGAAACGTAGACCCCGTGGAGCTTTACTGCAGCCTGGCGTTGCTGTAGAGTCCTGGTTGCATAGAGTAGCTGGGACCCGCTATCAGGCGTAGGCTCCGGCCGAGGCCGAGGGGCAAGTGTAACACCAGCCTTCCGGGACTCTACGGCTTACCCGAAGAGGGGACAGCGCTAGGTGGGCAGTTCGGCTGGGGCGGCACCCCCTCGAAAAGATATCGAGGGGGCCCAAAGCTCACCTCACCCGGGTCATGAAAAACTCCCGTAATGATAAAGTCGCTCCCGAATGATTTGATGATTAGCGGGGTAACTTTTGATGGGAGTTTTTCACCCGAAAGAAATCCGGGGTAGAGTGCAAACGCAAAAGGTGGGCTGACTGGAACCCACAAAGCGAGGGTTCCAGCCGCGAAAGCGTGGGTTAGCGATACATCGGTTCCCATTAATGGGGGCCGATGGTATCAGAAAAGCTACCCCGGGGATAATGGGCCCGTGGCCGGTGAAAGCCCACAGTAAAGCTATCCGCGTGGGTCTACGTTTTCCTGCGGATAGCGACAGGCAAATTGACCCGGCGCGTTGGTGCGTAGCTGTCGGCTCCCCCCCTCCTGGCCGTGCAGCAGCGGCCAAGGGTACAGGTGTCCACTGGTTAAAGGGGGACGTTAGCTGGGTTCAGAACGTCGTGACCGCATGCGAAGCACTACCCAAAGACATAGCATCTTGCTAAGGATGAATTGGGTATCGTTCTCGGGTCGCAAATTTAAAAACCCTAAATTTTAGTCTAAAGTCTAGTCTCTATCTTCGCATGCGGCGGCAAAGACAGTTCGGTCGCTATCTACTGGGGGTGCTGGCCGTCTGACCGGAAGGGAGCGCAAGTACGAAAGGAACGCGCTCCCGGGGCCTCTGGTGTACCGGCTGTCCATTTGGCATGCCGGGCAGCCACGCCCCAGTGGATAACCCCTGAAGGCATCTAAGGGGGAAGCCACCCGGAAAAATAGACGGCCATTCCCTCTGTTGGGGCAACCCGGCAGAGGGACGAGGGCTGTTATAGACGATAACGTTGATGGGGTGGGGGTGTAAGCCGCGAGCCTTCGGGCGAGCGGCGAGCCCGCCACTCCCAATCGCCCGAGCCGGCTGGAAACCTGATAAACCCAAGATCCTGTGGTAGTTTCAAAAAGATTTTATTTTCTTCTAAATGAGTCAACGTTTAGACTGCTTAATTTTCCCAAATAACTTCCATCCAAAAGATAGACTTCTAAATTGTTTATATCAATAACTTTCTCGAAAAGAAAATCTGAGGGAAGCTCTTTATTTAAAAGGAAGTTTCCAGCTAAATCGCTGAAAGCAGGTAAAATTATAATTTCCTGCAATTTTCCTTTTTCAATTTTTGGTCTTGCTTTTATAACAACTTTCTCTATCTTTTTGAAGTTTCCTTTTCTAATCTCTATTGCTGCTTGCAAGTGACCTATAATCCATGTTTTACAATTCCAAAGTTTGGAGAAAGGCCAAGCATGGCCATGGAAGAAACCATAATCTTTTATTTTAAATCCTCTAGCACCATAAACTTTATAATCTTGCAATATTTCTTCAAGCATGTCGTCATGGTTTCCTTTGCAAATAAAGATTTCTTCAAAAATTTTAGAAAGATTTTCAAAAAAGTTTCTGACATACTCTACCTCTCTTGCTGAAGCTGCAGGCACCTTATGTTTTACATCACCAAGAACAACAATTCTTTTTGCATTAGTTTCTTTCTTTGCCTCTTCCAAAATTTTCAAAAATTTTTCTAATTGCAAAGAAACATTTATTCCCTTTTTTCTTAGCTCAAATTCTATTCCAAGATGCAAATCTGTTATGGCCAGTAAACTTAATTCTTTCACAAATGCTATTGGTTTGTTTTTAAGTATAAGCACCATTCAAAAGTTTTTGTTAACTTAAATTTAATGCTGAAGATAAGGTAATATATGAGAGTTCCAGCTGTTGCTGGCTACTTTTATCCTTCTGATAGAAAAGAGTTAGAAAAAATGTTAACAGCTTTTTTTGAGAAAGCTAGAAAGGAAGTGAAAGAAAGAGAAAATGCTATTGGAATTGTTGCTCCGCATGCTGGCTACATTTATTCTGGATTAACAGCAGCTTATTCTTATGCATCTTTACCAAAAAGTCCGAAGAAAACAATTGTAATAATTGGACCAAATCACACTGGTTATGGAAGTGAGGTTTCTGTTTATCCAAACGGAAAATGGAAAACTCCTCTTGGTGAAATAGAAGTTGATGAAGAATTTGTTGATGAGTTGATAAAAGATTGCAAGCTTGCTGAAAAAGATGAGGCCGCTCATATTTATGAACATTCAATAGAGGTTCAGCTTCCATTTCTCCAGTTTTTATATGGTAATAATTTCAAGATAGTTCCAATTTGCTTAATGAATCAATCATTAGAAGTAGCTGAATGCTTAGCAAACGCTTTAATTAAAATAAAAAAAGAATTTTTGGTTGTAGCTAGCAGCGATTTAAACCATTATGAAAGTTATGAGATTACTCAAAGAAAGGATATGGAATTGATAAAGGCAATAACTTCTTTAAATTTGAAAAAGTTTTATCAAACTTTGGAAAAGTTAAATGTATCTGCTTGTGGATATGGTGCTATTGCAACTTTAATGAGTTTAACGAAAAATTTGGATGGAAAGATTGAATTGTTAAAACATTCTACTTCTGCTGAAGTGAGCAGAGATTATTCGAATGTTGTAGGATATGGAGCTTTAATCTCAATAAAATAGATTAATGGAAAGATACTGATATTTTTTTGAAATTTGATGACTTCATAAAAATTCAATTAGTGAAAATTTTTGAAATGAATGGACAATGTAGTATTGGTATCTCATATAAAGGGTACTCACTTAAAATTGCTCGTTTATCAACTTTCTCTATAACTAATAATCTTTTCATTTCCCTTGGTTGCAAATCTATAGAGATTACTTGTGAATTTTTGCCTGGATATCCAAAAAGGTGGATACTACCATCACATACGATTGAGTATTCATTTCCGTAAATTCTATCATTATATCCACGAACCTCCAAATTACCAAGATTCTTTATAAAATATTCATATACAGCAAAGGTTTCATTGTCTTTTAATTGTATGTAACCTAGAAGATTTCCGTATCCTGTTGTAACTCGAAACTGTTCAAATGGCTGTAGATTTTCACTACTCCACCAGAGGGGCATACTAATTCCTAAAGATGGTTGAGGATTTTCTAGTTTTTCTGCTACATATAAATTAACATCAATCTGCCGTAGGTCAAATCCGTTTTTATTAATTTGTATGACTATTCCTCCACTTAATTCTTCGTAACTAATAAAACTAGAGTTCATGTAAAATGGTGTAATGTAGGTGATATATGGATTGCTCTCTAAAAATCCTGACAAAAGAAAAATTTTATTTTGATGAGAAATACTTCTTGGTAATTCAAGTGAAATTTTATTACCTGAAATTGGAAACAACGGAACATCTATTCTGTAAGTTAATTTGGAAACTAAATAATAGTCTGTGTTATTATAAACGGAATTATTTTCAAAGAATGGGTTTCCTTGTATGAATAATGGCGTCACTGTAACACTAGACATTCTAGGAAAAAATAATGGATGAACAATTTGATCAGAGATAGCGACTGAAATAACTAGCATTATCAAAAATTTCCAATGCCTCTTGATAGACCTGAGAAAGATAAGGATAATGAAAGGATAATGATAAGAATGATATTCTCTTTTTTGAGTTTTCTTTGTTTCATCATTCTTAGTTAGTAGTGTCTGCATAGTATCTACCTTTGAACTAATTATTTATTATGGTAAGTATTTAATACCTTTCAATCCAAATTATACGTATGAATAATAGAAAAGGAAATGAATCGCTTCTAGATATGCTTGAAAAAATTTTTTCCAAGTTCAATAATATTTTGGAATCAAACCTTAAAAAATATCAATTATCAGAACTTCGAGGCTATTTTTATGCATTAGTCTTTCTTATTAGCCTTAGTTTTGGTATAGTTGTCTCTTTTTCAATGCCATATGTTAAGAATGATTTGTTAGTTTTTACAACTAATGTGGTTGTTATTACATTATTGGCAGCTATAGTTGTATTTCCAGTTTTAAGTAGTGTTCTCATTCACATTTATGTTGCTTTTCATCAAACAAAAAATATTGAAAAAACAAGAGACATTATAAAAACGGCTTTATCCTGGCAGATAATTACTTTATCAATTTCTATTATACTAGCTTCTGTTCTTTATTCTGAAAAGTTTATATACTCTGGTTTTGTAATATTCTTTGTTCTTATATTTCTATATCCTTTGCTCAAAAAAGTATATAGAAAAGAAGCTAATGTTGAAGTTGACGAAACACTAGAAAAAATATATAGTATCATCTCATTCGTTCTCCAAATAATTCATATTATTCTTAAGTTTGCTAATTTGGTTTAAATTTTTCTGAAAACCACCAAATTTCAAAAAGGTATCTATATCCCATTTTTATTTTGGGCCTGGCGGGATTCG